>JAEEGL015033717.1_pt1 | contig 17171 bp, 8 predicted proteins | sample 9134231 | NCBI WGS metagenome assembly JAEEGL01 (sample SAMN16246548, study PRJNA631951) | gut metagenome | biome: gut microbiome; feature: rumen; material: fiber-attached | host: Bos | place: Iran: Karaj | collected 2018-10
CCCAATCCCCAATCCCCAATCCCCAATCCCCAATCCCCATCCCCATTGTAAATTGTTTAAAAATAATCATTATAAATGTTTATTTAATTTTTTGAAACAAATATTTTGATTTGAAAATTTAAAATTATTTAAAAAATCATAATTTCTATAATCATTAAAAAAATTCATTTCAAATATTTTCTTAAATTTTTTACTTATTTATTTTATTAAAAATAAAAAACTTTATAAATGGCGAATACAATAAATGATGATATGAAAACAGAACAAAATAGTTTATATTCTTCAAAAAGTAAATTATTAGATGCATTTTACAATAAATTCAGAGATGAATTTTCATCATATTTACAGGACCATAAAAATACAGTTCATTTATTAATAGAAAATTCAACATTAAAAAGAATAAAAGCAAGTGAATATCTAAAAAATCAAGAAAAAAATAAATCTCACTTCACTCCAATTCCTCATATTTCAAGAAAAAAAATTACGAGTGAAAAAGAAAAAGAAGACCTTGATAAACTAGAAAGAAATGCTGTTTGTATGAGAAAAATTGAATATTCACAAAAAATTAGAAATGAAAAACTTTATAAAAAATATGAAGGTAATATTGATGATATTATTTTAATTCAAAAAAATGTTAGAGGATTTTTAAAGAAAAAAATTTTAGAAAATGAAAAAATAAAAATTAATAACGATATTAGTGATATTAGTAATCATAATGCTATTAATATGAAACATGATAATAGTTATCATAATTTTTCCCTCTCAAAAAAACCAAAAATGAAAAACAATAAGAGCAACAGTATTAATAATAATAAAAATAATTATTTATATTCAACAGATGTTAATAAAGACAATAAAGGAAGTAAAGTCGGATTGAAAAAAAATATTAATTTCTCTGCAAAAAAAATTCCAACTAAATCGAAGTTAAATAATAAAAATTCAAATTTAAAAAACATTTCAACATCTAATAATATTCAATATTCAGGTAATATAACTGATGACGGTAATTATAATAATAAATTGAAAAGTGTAAATAAAGAAAATAAAAAAAAAAATAATATAAATAACAATAATTTAGAAAACAATTCTCAAAAAAATAAGATTCAAAATATAAAAAAAACAAATGAAAATTCAAATCATATTCAAAATGACAATTCTAAAGGAAAATCCCCATCAAAAAATAATAATGTTAGAAAAAATAAGAGTGGTTCAATTATAAATGAAAATCAAAAAAATACAACTCAATTTAATAAAAAAAAATTCAACAATAATTTAACACCAAATCAAACTGGAAGTATGAATAATTTAAAAAAAAGAAATAATAATAATTTTGAAATAAATGATGGCAAAAAAAATATTAATAAGAAAGATTACTTCAAAAAAAATAATACAAATGAAAATAATTATAAAACTAATAATGACACTAATTATCAAATTAAGTCTTCTAACTTTATTATAGACAATAAAACAAATTTAAATGATAATGATAATCAAGAAAGAATAATTACTTCCATTCCAAAATTAAATTTACAAACAAAAAAAGATAATGATAATACAATGAATAAATATAATTATGAATCTAATTCAAATAGTCCTCAAGAAGATTCAAATATGTTATTAAGTAAAAATAGTATGATTAATATTGATTTACTCCAAAAAAATTTTATTGGAAATTCTCAAAAAAATTTAATTAACCAAAATCAAACACCGAAAGATAAAGAAAATTCCAATTATAATAATAAGGTTAACCCTAATAATATAAATATCAAAAATAATATATCTCAAAATAAATCTCAATTTACAAATGATAATAAACTAAAAAATAATCAAAATTTTAATCCAACTAGAAAGGACATTGAAATGGATTCTGAAAAAATAAAAAATTCAAAAAAAAAGTCCAATCAAATAAATATTAAAAAGCCAATAAATTCAAATAACAAAAATAATAACAATAAAAAAGAATTAATTAAAAGTAAAGAAAAAGTAATAGATTCGAATTCAGATTCAATTCCAGATGAAAAAAATGAAATATATAAAAATACAAAATTAAGAGCTTTATATAAAAAAAATAATATTGATAGTGATGTAAAAGAAAATAAAATAAATCATATTTTACAATCAAATACAGAAAAAATCCAAAGAGCATATAGAAATCATTTAATAAAAAAAGGATATTTTGGTGATTTTGATAAGAGAAAAATTATAATTGTATTTTTATTAAAATCTGTAATTAATTATAAAATAAAGCCTTATGTTTTTAATCACTTAAAAAATCTTTTTTATGAAGAAGAAAAAAGTATTGATACTTTACCTGATAATTATGAAGAAATAAATAAAGAAAGAATTAAAAATATTTCACAAGTCTTTAATCATGCCGCAAATATTATCAATTATAAAGAAAAATTAAGTAGTATAATTGATGAAGAAGAAAAATTTTAAAAATCATTAAAAAATTTTTTTTTTATTTTTTAATCATAATTCCTTTTATAAATTATTAAAATACAAAAATGATATTATAAAATTTCTGAGATTTATTAATTTAATTTTTAAATAAAATTAAAAAGATAAATGAATAATACTAAAAAAGTTGATAAAAATTTTCTATTAAATTCTATTGAAAATAAGGATTTAAATACAAATCATGATGTAAATAAAAATTTAAAAAAATCAAATTCAAAAACAAAAATATTAGATTATAAAAATTTAAAATTTCAAAAAAATGAAAAAAAAAATTTAGTTAAATCTTTAATCTTAAATAACAATCATCAAAAAAGTTTTAGTAAAGAAAATATAAATAATATTGAAATTGATAAAATTAAAAATAAATATCACTCAAAAAATATTTCTTCTTTAATAGGAGAAAAAAACAAAAATATAATATTAAAAAAATTTGAAATGTTTAAAAATATTAAAAAGCAAAAGCCAAATTCAATAAATAAAAAAAATAAAAAAATAAGTAGAAGTAATTCTAATTCAAATTTAGAACCAATATCAACAAAAACATCATCTGAAATGACTGTATCAACAACAAGTAAAAGATTAAAAATTTCAAGTCATCATGTAAAATTATTTAAAGAAGATTTAAAAAAATTTAATTTAGATAAAAAGCCAAAAATAAATTACATTTCAACAGAAAGTCAAAAACATTCAAAACATCTTCATTTAATAAATAATAAAAATTTAAGTATTAGTGAATGTGTTCTTAATCAATTTTTAAAGAATAAAAATAAAAAACCCAAAAATACTTTAACAAATAATTTAAGTAGAAGTATTAATGTTAAAAAAAATGAAAATTCTTTAACTTTAATTTCTGAGGATTCCGTTTTTAATAATAGCAAACAAAGATCATCTTCAGGAAATCATAATGATTCTTCTTCAAATAAAATTAGTTTAAAATATTCAAGTAATAATTCAAATACAATCAGCTTTGATAAAAAAAGTAAAGATTCAATAGATTATACTTATACTGATGATGAAGTACAGTCTACTTATAGAAAAACGATAAATAAATTACAAATAAATAATAATAATATAAATAATAAAATAAATAATGAAGATTTTTTATCCTTTTGTAATGAAATGAATCAAAAATTATTTGGGATAAATAATAATTTTAAATAAAATAATTTTTTCTTTTAAACAGAATTTTTTAAATTTTATAGAAATAATTAATTATATAAATTTAAAATGATAAATCAAAATTTATTTAGAAAATTAGATTTAACTAAACTTAGAAAAATAAAAAAGAAAAATAAAGATTTAAATCATTATAGAACTATAAACAATATATCTCATTCAAATTCATATCACAAAAACAAAATAAATAAACTTGAAGAAAAACAAAAAAAATTGATGAAGAACTAAATATTCTATCACAAGAAAATTCTCAATTTTTAGATTCATATAATAAAATAAGAAAAAAATATCCAATTAAAATTGAAGAATCTTTTAAAGATGTAATTAAAAGGTATAATGAAAAAGGATATAAAACTCCTAATTTTTCTCCTTCAAATTCTTTATTTACTCAAAATCCACTTTTAATGCCAAATAATAAAATAAATGATTATTTTATGATTCATTCAAAAAAAACTAAATCACCAAATTTTTATTCGGCTTTTCAGAAAAAAAATAAGCATTTAAGTTTTTTAGAAAAAGAAGAAGAAATAATAAAGGAACAATTCAGAAAATTAAGAACTGTAAAAAATAATGATTCACAAAAAAAATTAAATAAAACTCAACAATATAATAAACCACATTTTTTAACTCTTATTAAAGATTCTGTAAAGAATATTCAATTAAAAGAAGAAAATGAAAAAATAAAAGCTTATAATGAAAAAATAGAACACATTATTCCTTCTTTAAGAATGAGACCTACAACTTCTAAACCAAAAAAAATTAAATTATTACCTTCAAAATCAAAAATTAAATTTTCTACTTTTAAATCTTCTGTTCTTGATGAAACTGATTTTACAACTCGTAGAAATTATAAAAGAGAAAAAACTTATATTGAATCAAATAAAAAAAATAATAAGTATAATTCTAAGTTTTTAATTTTTCAAAAAAATAAAGTTCAAAATTTAAAAAAAAAATCCATTCTATATAAATTTGACAATTTTATAACTTCCTTAAATAATAAAAGCCATCAAGAAAAATTTTTAAATGAATTAAAAAATATTGATTTAACTCTATTAAATAGAAAAGATTTAGAAAAAATTGCTTTGACTTATTGTAAACAATTTTTAAAATATTCTGATATTGCTTTAAATGAATTAATAAACCCAAAATGTTCAGATTTTGATTTAATGAGATTAATCAATGATTTTATTTTTAAATTAGATTGTAAAAATATAATGGATTTATCAAATGATAATTCAGTTAATGGAAAAATCATTGATTTAAATAATAATGTTCGAATTTTAAAAAATAGATTTGCAATTTTTGCTGCAAATAAATCTTAAAATATTAACAAAGTTATATTAACTGTAAATATGATACATTCTTTAATTAAGATATATTATAGACAAAGATTTGTCTATTTGTTAATATAAATTTAGGGTTGATTTTAATAATTATTTAAAATATATTTTTATGAATTCTCAATAAATCAATAAAATATATATTTATTTTAATTTTCATATTATTTTATAACTTAATTAAAATTAGAAATGAAATTATCTAATCAAAAAACAATAAAAACTTGATTTGAAAAACACTTTGTTTAAATATAGAATAAATTTTCTATTAAAGAAATAATAAATTAAAAATTGATAAATGAAGTAATCTTTTATTTAGAGATTTTTTTTTCTTTTTATTTGGAATTAAGTAAAGAATAAAATAAGAAAAAATGTTTATGTATGAATGACGAAGAAATAAAAATTTTAATTAATATTTATAATTATGAAAAATTTTTAATATCTCTTTTTATAAAATTAAGTGATGAAATTTATACTCAAAATTGTGATTTGAATAATATAATTTTATTTTTTACAATCATTCTTAATTCAAATTATTTTTTTTATAATATAATTCATATATTTATTTATTGGATTTTTGATTTTATAAGAATTTATATTTAATTATATTTACAATTATTTTTTCATTTTTATCTATATTGAGGGCAAAATACAATATTTTTTTTTCATTTCTTCTTCTTTTTCTGTTTTTATTTTGACATTATTATTTTAGCGATTAAATTTTATTTCTATTTTTTATGAATTTTCTGAACATTTTTAAATAGAATTGTTTCTATGTTTTTCAATTATTTTTTATATTTTCTATAAATACGCTTTACAATTTCATTGAAAAAATTTAAAAGAAAAAAACTTTAATATTTCTGATTTATAAATTATTTAATCACAATAAAAAATGTAAATAAAAACTGGGACAGAATATAAAAAATATATAATATAAAATAGCTTTATTATTCAAAAGTTTTTTTTTGTCCTTCAGGATAATATTTTTGGTTTCCTAAAAATTTAGGTTTTTCAAAAAATCCTCCATATGGACTTGTGTAATTATCAAAAATTTTTTTATCTTCTTCAATTTTTTTATTTCTTGATTTTTTATAATCTAAACTGTGATTTTTCATAATTTTGATATTATAATTATTATTTAAAGGTGTAGTTGATCTTCTATGATTATTATAATTATTTTTTTTTAAAGTTTTACTTCTTTCATTCTCATTATTTATAGTTTTAATTTTATCAAAATTTCTTTGATAATTCATATCAAGTGATTTTTTCATTATATTTTTTTCTAATTTTTTATTTAATTGTTCTATTTGTTTCTTTTCATTCATTTTTTTCATTAATTCATTAGAATTTAAATTAAAATTATCATTATGATTATCATAAATAGTATCTTTTTCATATTCTTTATTATCTTTTTTATTAAAATGTATTTTAACTGCATTTTTAAGCTTCTTTTTACAGCTTTCAATTATTTTAATTTGATTGGAAAAATTTTTTGCATTTCTTTCAGTAGTATTATCAGGGGATTTAGAACAAGATTTTTGATTCTCTTTCTCATTTTCAAATTTTTCATTAATAGATTTTCTTAAATCTTTGTTTTCTGAAAATAAAAAAGCATTTTCTGCTTCTTGCTTATTAATTTTTATAATTTTCGCATCATTAGATAAAGATAATGCTTTATTTTCAGTTAATAATGCTTTAATTGCATAAATTGCTTGTTTAAAATCTTCATTTAATTCTTCTAAAAACATAATTGTTGCATTTTTATATTTTAAAAATTCTTCAATTGAATTTAATGAATTTAAAGTGCTTTTTATATTATCTATTGAGTTTTTTTTTGATTCTAATTTTCTTATTAAATATTGTATTAAAATTGCATTTTCATTTGATATTGAATTTTTTGTATTGCAGTTAATTGACATTATTTTTTAATTAAATTAAAAATTATTAGTTTAACTAATTTTTATATAAAAATATAATAAATATAATAAAGATAAAAGTAAGTTGTTTACAAAATTAAGAATTAACATAAGAATATATACTATTACCTAATTCATATATACTAAAATTATAAATTATAAATATGCAAACAAATATTTTATTGTTTTTATTTATGAAATCTTTAAAAAATCAAAATTACAAATAACAAACAAATCATAGGAAATTACAAATATTATTTAATTTATCATGAGAAAGATTACTTCTCATTAGAGAATATTTACATAAAATATTTACTTATTTTTCTTTTCATTTTCATTTTTCATGAAAATGCTTTAAAGAATCAAATAATACTCATTCATATAATCAAGTGTAATACTTTTTCCTTTAATGATTTGTCTTTATAAAGAAAGTTATTAATTGTTTTTTTAATTAAATCTTTTTGTTCAGAATTTAAAGTTTTAATAATAAAAGTGAAAATTCGATTACATAAGTCTTTTTCAATTAAAATATATAAAATCTTTTCATTTTTAATAATTTTCCACACTATGTCGTTAAATTCATTATTTACATACTTATACATATAATTTAATACTTTTTCAATTAAAATTATACTATTTGGTTGATTCAATAAAAACTCAAAATTTTGTTTAATAAAATCAATAACAAAATAACAATATTCAATCCCATATTTTTCTAATAGGAAAAAAATAATAGAACAACCATATCTATTCATAACAAGGTTAAAAAACATCGATTGAATAGCTCTAATTAATTGAAATCTTATATAAAGATTACTATTCATAATAATAAATTTAATGACACATAAACTTCCATATAGATTAGTACATATTTTATTTAAATTACCTAAGAGAAAATTATTTAAAAAATCTCTTTTATATTCTGGATAATCTATAATAATTTTTTGAATTATATGATGTGAATTTTCATTACAAAACAATAATAATAAATTTTTATAAAGTAAATTTTCAATTATTTTTTCTTCAAAAGGAGTTTTAATAGTATCTATTAAAGATTGAATTGAATAAGTTCCACTTTTATCAATACATATATCTAAAAAATTATTTTGAATAATACTAAAAATAAAAAGTCTTTGATGGTAATTTAATTTTTGAAAAAATTTTTGAATAAAATAATTTCCATAATGAGAACACATAACTTCAGTTAAATGAGGTGATAATCTCAATAATAATTGTTCAACATCAGAATTATCTAATAAAGTTAATAAATATTGAAGATACATACTTCCACGATATGTTTTTATTTGTTTTATTAATATATGAATATCAGTTCCAAAAAAATTCATTTTTGCTTGATTTTCTAAATTATTTTTTCCTTTTTCTTGATTAAAATTATCCAAATTATTTCTTTTATTTTTAAATATAACAAGATTTTCATTTTCGTTTTTTTCTTCTTCTTCTAAATTATTATCTTGAAAAAGATCTTTGGGAAGAAATGCTTCTTCATAATAATCATTTGAAGCATTTTCTTTAGATTCCTTTTCTTTATTGACTGCTTCAAACATTTTTAAAAATTTTGAAGTTCCATTATTTTTCTTATCTACTTTTATATAGAGATCATTTTGGAAAAGAAAAGAAGTTTGATCCATTTTCAAGTATTTTAATTATATATATATCTTAAATCACTTTATAATGAAAAAAATGTAAATTCAATCTATTATTTTAATTATCTAATTCTTATGAAATATATTTCAAAAAAATTATTTTAGTTAAAAACTTAGTTTTATTATCTTTTCTTAAGCTTATTTGGCCAAAATATTCATAGAGTAAATTTCAAGATTAATAATTATATAAATTATAAAATAACTTTAACAGGACTATCAATATTTAAAAAATAATTTTGGATTAGCAAGTTTATAATTTAAAGATTAAAATATTTAAATTTTTGTTATAAAGTTATTTTTTGTGCCTTAATTATCAAAATAATATTATATATCTATTTGTTTTAGAACAAAATATTTATATATTCCTAGATTTTAAAGTTTTTCAATAGAAAAGAAACTGATTTATAATTTAATTTTAAGGATATAAATTAGGATAAATTTGAAAAAAATAAAATTTATTTGTTTATTGAATTTATTAACTTATTTAAGAGATTAAATCTTATTCAATTCTATTTTTTTTATCTTTTCCTTTGATTATTGTTTGATTGCTGATTTGAATTTTAATATTAAATTAATTATTAATATTAAAAATAAAAAACAAAAGATTTCAAAATTTTCAAACGTTTTTTTTATATTAAAGCATATAAATTACTCCAAATAATATTAGATTTATTTAAAAATTATATTATTTCAAAAAAATTAAGAAAATGGTTCAATGTATTTAAATTATTATTTATTTTTTCTTTTCTTCATTAGAATTTTATTTAAAAATTTTTGGTGTTAATTTTTAATTATTTATAACACTTATTCAAATATAATAATTTCTAACTTTATTATATCTATTAGAAAACATTTATTTTATTAGACTTTCATAAAACAAAAAAAAAAACTTTATTCAATCAAAATAAGGATTAAATTTATAAAATTTATTAAAAAATATTTATTAATCATCATCACTTTCATTTTCGTCTTCAGGAATACTTTTTCTTATTCTTTTTTTATTATTTTTCTTTTTTTTTTCTTTTTTACCAGAAGCTAATTTATATATTTTCTTTTTTCCTTTTTTATTTTTATTTTTTTTGTTTCTCCTTTTATCATTTTCATCATCGTCATCTTCACTTTCTTCGCTTTCACTTTCACTTTCACTTTCATCACTATCTTTTTTATTTTTCTTTTTATTTTTCTTATTAAATTTACTTTCTGATTCACTTTGACTACTTTTGCTTTGACTTTGACTACTTTTACTTTGACTTTGACTACTTTTACTTATACTAGTACTATTACTATATTCAATTTTATTTAAATTAATAATTCCTTTATCCTGATCAAATAATGTTGGACCAATACTCCCTCTTTTTGGAGAAACTACTTGTTTGAAATTATCAATAACACTTCCTCTCCTTCTTTCTTCTTCTTCTTTAGGATAACCAAAAGCATTTGTCATAAATTTTGGATAATTTACTCTATTTGGATTAATATTTTGAGCTTCCCCATTTACTATTCCAGTTACTATTGGTGGTAAATATACTTCATCATAATTTCTTAATTCATTTTCTTCAATTTTTTCTCTTATTTCTTCTTCTTTTCTTCTCTTTTCATTTTCTTCTAATTTAGCGTCTATTAAATCAGGTAAATCATTAATAAAATCAGGAATTTCTTCAGCTACATCTTCTAAATTAATATTCTTTTTGTCTAAATTTTTCAAAACTGAAGCTTTTAATTTATTTCCTCCTCCTTTTTCTAAAACATATCTCATACTTTCAAAATTTAATTTTTGTTGAAGTTCCAATTGAGTTATTTTTTCCCTCATTATCTCTTGAATTTCCCTAAATGAATTTTGTAAATAAGAAACATTTGCTCTTAATTTAAAATTATCTGCTTGTAATTGAAAAGCAGGATGATTTCTAATACTATCAATAAAATCTAATGCTTCTGAATTTACTTTTGTTGATGAAATTGAATTTGTTCTTTGATAACCATTTCTTATATTAAATAATAGATCATCTGATTCTTGCTTATTTTGTTTTCTTTGATTTACATTTATATTTCTTTGATTGTTTTTTAAACCACTTTCATTTTCTTCATTTTCTTCTTCTTCATCAGAATATTCTGATGAAGAAGAATGTAATTTTCTCCTTGCTTCTTCTAATTCAAATCTAACTTGATTTCTTCTATCTAAACGCCTTTTATTATATTCTTGTTCTGATTTTTTATCATTTCTACTCTTTATATTCAAAGGAATATTATCATAATTATTTCTCATATCATTTTCAAAGTCTTTTTGTAATTCTTGTCTTTTTAAAATTCCACTTCTTATTATATCATTATATTTTTGTTTTTCTATATTATTTTGAGTTTGAAGTTGTCTTACTTTTTCTTCTAATAAATTTACTTTTAAATCTTCTGGTCTAAAAGTTCTTCTTGTTACTGGAGGTTCAGTACTATAATTTGTTGGTGGATTTATTAAATTAAATACTTTAGAAGTCATATTTGGTTGACTTGCAGTATAATTAAATGGTTTATATATTGATGTTGGTAATTGGGTTATTCTATTATTTGGATTAGTTACTGTATAATTAGGATTTAAATTCAATGTAGGTTTTGGTTTTGATTTTAAAAATGGATCTCCTGAATTCCAGGTTCCAAAGGAATACATTATTAATTAAAAAACAAATAAGTTTTTTTTTATTTTTTTATCTTTAATTTTATTCCCAATTTGTAATAAAGAATAAAAATAATTAAAAATCCTCATAAAAAAAGATTATATATTTATCTCATAATTAACCAGACAAAATATACAATTTTATAGAATAAAAAATTAATACTCTAAATATAAATATATAAGCAAAATATTAATATTAATATTTGTTTTAAATCCAAGAATCTAATTCTTGAGTAGTATAAATAACAGAGGTAGGAATAATTTTTAAAATAGATCTTGAAACAGAAAGTAAGTAAATTAATTTTCTAACAAAGAAGAAACCAATATAACAAGAAAACCCAAAAATAATTAAGCAAAAAAAAACAATAAGAACAACAACTAATTTTTTTTTAACACCTAAATAATCTTTTAAACTCTCTAAACAAATTTCAGCGAAATTATTTGAAACAGGTGCAATATATTTATAAAAAACATATTCTAAATCTTTAAAAGATTCACTTTCAAATAAATAAATATTTTTAAATTTTTTTTCACTTCCATCATGCATAGCAATATTAGTTTGATTTTTCATCTCAAAATCTTTATAAATATTATCAACTATTTCAGAGATTAATTTTAATAAACTTTCAGTATTATTTCCACTTTTAATTAATTCATCTTCTAAACATTCATCTAATGAACTTCCGTCTGCAAAAACAGCAGCACAAGCATTTAATCTAAATTTTTCATTATAAAAATCATTTAAATTGCTAAATATTGCAAATCCTTGAACAATTTTTTGTATTTCATTTTTAGTAATTAATTCAGTGAAATTTAAATTATTTGAAACTCTACATTCTGACATAAAGCACTTAACTTTAGCAGATAATGAACTTGCTACTAATATTTTTCCAAATAAAAATTCTTGAACATTTATAATTTGATTAGTTGAATTCACCATTTTATTAGAAAGTAAATATATTGGAATTAAAAAGCATAAAAGTACTGATAATAAAAATGCAGTCTGAAAATAAGATATATTTAATATTTTTAAAGGAATAAATTTTTTAGCATCTAAATTAAATCCATTTGAATTAATTGAATTAGATACTTGAGCTCCTTGACTTGGATTAATTGTTGGATTCATTGTTGTACCTTCTCCTCCATTATCATTCTTATTTTTTTTATCTTGTTGACCTCCATTTTTTTGTGCTTCTTTTTCTCTAAATAATTTTAATATTACATTAAATCCTTGTATTGTTTTTATTGTATCTTCAATTTTTTCTAATTTTATTTTTGAAACTTTTTCTAATCCTTCTCCCATATTTTTATTAGTAATATGAAGTAATAAAGTATATAAACCACAAAATATTATCATTAATATTGAGTAACCCAATATTAATATAAATAATATTAAATTTGAATTTGTATTATATTCTTTTAATTTTTTTGGGATTGTTTTTAATTTATTAAATTGATTAGGTAATACATTTTCATATGTATTTTCTATTGCCATAAATGATATATAATTTATATATTTAATTGAATTTTCTGATAATTGTCCTAAATTTTTTTTTAATGTGAAAAAATCATTTTTTAACACTGAATTTATATTACTTAAAGATTGAGATATTGATAAAGGAAAACTTTCAACTCCATTTATATCTTCATAATCATATGTAACATTTTCTATATCCCAAAAATATAATTTTTGATTTGAATCACTTATAAAAAGTCCAATTTTATCTTCAATTTTACCAAAACTATCAGTTATATTATTATACCAAGTAAAACTGAATTTTTCCATTGTTTCATAATATAATGTAATATTATTTATATATGAATTAAAATAAAATTCATCATTATTTTGTTTGTCATTGTATAAAGCTCTTAAAGAAAGCATTGTTCCAATTAAATTAGCCATCCAAATTGTTGATTGGAATAAATTTATATTTAATTCTCCTATTTCATTTAAATTAAAATAAATATCATTAAACAAAATAATAAATACAATTCCATAAATCAGAGAAAAAATTGTTATCCCAATCACTACAATTTTAATATATCTTAAAGTAAAAAAATTTGATATATTTTTTAATAAATTAGCTCTAATTTCTTCAATTCTATTTTTTTTCACTAAATCAGCATTAAAACTAGCATGAGAAGATTGAGAAGCATTTTCATCAATAAGTTTTTCATTTTGTTTTTTTCCATGAACTAAACTCATTTTATTAATATCTTCTTTACATATATTTAATAATTTTTGAAATTCATAATTTTCATTTTGTAAATTTTCAATTCTACTTTCCTGTTCAATCATTAATTCTTTTTCTCTATATAATACTTCAAATAAAGGTTTAATTGAAATCGCTTTTTCTTTTTTATATTTTATAAGATTTTCATCAGCTTCAATAATACTTTCTTCATCACTTTTAGAACCTTCATTTTTAGCATCAATACATCTAACAATATAACTCATATTTCTTTGACCGAATTTATGTCTATCAAAAGTAAAATTAAATTTATATTCTTTAGAATTAGAATCTCTATTACAATCATCAATTAATTCATCTAATTCATCAAATTTTCCTTTATAAAAAAAATCTTTATACATTTTAATCTTACTAATAAAATCTTTTTCTTCATCAGATTTCTTATTAAAATCCAAATTAGCATTTTGTTGATTAATTTTAGAATAATCATCATTAATTTTATTGTCATTATTCCCAGGAGTAGGAGTATCACCATAAGGAGTAGGAGTACTGTCATTCAATTTAGATTTATAAGGAATAGAATCATTAGCATTAGAATTTGATTTTAATATCATATCTAATTTCTTTTGGTCAGAACCAATAAAACTTCCTTTAGCATAATCACTACCAATTCCATTATTATAATTACTTTCAAAATTAGTAACATTACCATTAACAACAGACTCTTTTCTCATTAAATTTCCTCTTTTAAAGGCATTTCTTTTGTCAGTAACATTTTCTTCTGTTTTAGAAATTGATGTTTCTTGTACATTCACTCTATCATTATCATCAACTAATAAATCACTTTCACCAAATTCATCAATTGAGTCATTTTCACTTGTTTCTTCCTTTGCATTTTCTGCAGCTGCTAAAGCTTCAGTTGTCATTGAAGCTGCTCCTAATTTTGCTTGTTCTGCCATTCTAATTAATCTTTTGTTTGTTGAGTTAGAGAAATCTATTAAAAATTGAGGGAGACGAATTTCATACTCTAATTCTATATTCTCATTAATTTCTATATTTTCTACATGAATAGCATTTTGTTCTTTTGGATTCTGTTTTTTTTCATTTTCAGATATTGAAGAATCATCTAAGTTTTCTAATATTATTTGAGAATTCTTCTTTTTTTCTTTTATATTTTGCTTTTTACCTTGAAGAAATATTTTATAAAAATTTACAAATTTTTTACAAATTACATAAAATGGGATTTCATTATTTTGGAATAATATTTTATTATCACAATTTAAAACTTTTAATAATTTTGATGACATTCCTTGGATATTGAAATGATGATCTAGAAAAATTACGTCATCTATATTTTCTTTAGTTATCATTCCTACAAAATATACACTATCATTTAACATTGGAAATAATTTTACTGCCAAACGAATAACTACTATTGCATTATCTTTATCTTTTCCAAATGTTTTTATATCTTTTTTATCTATTATTTTTTTTTCTCCAAAATTATAATATTTTTCCATGAAACTTTTATGAATTTTCGCAAATATTTTTGGCATTAACGAAGTTAAATTCATTCCTTTTAATTCTTCTGGTTTATATCTAAATATATTTTCTATTGCTGTATTTGTTTTTACTATTAAACCTTCTTTCCCTTTATCTGCATTTGCTATTATTAATCCTGTTTCTCTATTAAATAATAATGCAAAATAATTTTGATTTAAGTGCTCAGTTAAATTATCATTTTTTCTTCTTAAACTTTCTAAATCTCTTTTTTTTAAATCATCATCATTTATTTGCTCAACATAATCAAAATATAAATCAAATAATTCATTTACTCCATTATAAATATTTATTAATTTTTCCCAAATAAGTTCAATTCTAGTCTTTGTTATTCGTATCTTATCAGTTAATTGGAATATTTTATTAAAATTTATTTGTTTTGTAGCATCTAATTGAGCATTTCTAAATATTTTCCAAAATTCAAGTGATAAATTAATATCATTATTTATTTCATCAACAAAATTTTGACTCAAATCTTCATATTTAAAGTATAATGTAACATTTAAATCCTCTAAATTTTCACATGGCTCATTTGCTGGTTTTAATTTTTCAACTAATAATTTTGAAATTCTTAATTTTAATCTAACAAAAGAAAATTGTTCTTGTAAAGTTAATTTCATCTCTTTAACTTTCTTATAATAGAACATTGCTTGACAATAATTCCCTATAACTTCTAAATAATATAAAGATAAATTTATAATTAAATCAGGAGAAGATTTATTTTCATTAATAAAATAATCTGAGATACTAACAATAAAATTAATCATAAATACTCTATCTTCAATATATAATTTACTTCTATCACTCCATTCATTTGTTATTGGTAAATATAATTTTGTTTTTTTTTTTTTGGTTATACAATTAGGTGAAGGACATTCTAATTCATGCATTTGCATTATTCCTGATAATAACGCTTTATCTTCTGGATTTTCTTCTATATGATTCATTTTATCAATCATATTTTTTATGTAATATAATAAATGAAATTTATTTGATATTTTATAAAAAGGAGTATCTAAAAATACATTTTCTTCAATTTTATATTTCAAATTAAAATAAAAGTATAATATTATGATGCTAGATACTAAATAAATTATTCCTATTTCTTTAAAATGAATGTAGGCAAAAATTAAAAAAAAAATTGAAGTCCAAAGATATAAAATATGAAATAATCCTGCATATGTATTTGTTATTGTATCATAGAAAAGATAATGTTCTAAAAAAAATTTAAGTTGAAAAATTGACATTAAAAAATTATAAATCAAAAAAATTTCTTTAGATAAACTTTTAACTTGAGTTAATAAAAAAGAAAACACAATACAATTCAAAGAAGTAATTAATTCATAATTACAAGCGATTCTTGAATAAAAACTGGTAGATAAATACATTGAATCACAATAAAAAAATTGAATTAATACAGTAAAAAAAATTGAAAGAATGAATAAAAAAATTGATATAATGTTAGTTAATAAATTATCTTTAATTGAACATGACACATTTTTAAAATAAGGATTGGTTTTTCCTTTTAAACAAAAAGAAGAAAAACAACAATCAAGAACAATATTAAAACCTATATAAATCATAAATTTAATATAAAAATTTAATATAACTTCACTAAAAGTATAAAAAGTTTGTCTTTTCATTCTAAAACATCTCACTATAAAATGAATAGTGAAAAAAACTGTTATAATTAAAAAGATAACCATAAATTTTTTAAAAGCAGAATATTTATTATTAAATAAATCTTTTAAGCGAATAATTTTTTCTATATAATTTAATATTTTATCTGAAGTAGAATCTTTTGGTTTTAAAATTCCTAAATATTCAGAATAAAACCCTGAAATCATTTGAGTATAAAATATTATCATGAAAAATAAAGCTTCACTTCTTGAAGAATTTTGATTTGTTATTAATAAATCCATCAAATAATAAAATTTATTTCTTATTGATAATTGGTCTCGAGAAAATAATGTGAATTCTTTAGATGACATTTTATTATTTAAGATTTAAAATTTATAATAAAAGTTGCTTTTTTTTATATAATAATTATAATTTATTTTCATATTGAAATTAATTCTTTATATTAATATAAAATTCAGAAACTATTTTTACTTAAATTTAAAGGTTTATATCATTTATTGATTATTGGGGATTGGGGATTGGGGATTGGGGATTGGGCCCAATCCCCAATCCCCAATCCCCAA
>JAEEGL015306477.1_pt1 | contig 17171 bp, 12 predicted proteins | sample 9134231 | NCBI WGS metagenome assembly JAEEGL01 (sample SAMN16246548, study PRJNA631951) | gut metagenome | biome: gut microbiome; feature: rumen; material: fiber-attached | host: Bos | place: Iran: Karaj | collected 2018-10
GAAGCAGGAAAGCTGTTGCGCCGCTTCGCCATGCGAGCCATCGTTGGGAATGTGAAAATGTGAAAGTGTTGCCAATCCCAATGTTGCCAATTGCCAATGTGGGGCTAGGGGCTAGGGACTAGGGCAGGACTCCGTTCCGGACGATGCGCTTTAACGCAAGTCGTTTCACGACACGCAAGGATTACGCTCGCATCAATGTGGCTACGACGGGCCAAGCCCTACGCCACAATCGATCCTCGCGTGGAGGTTGATGGAACTTGCGGCAAAAGCGATTGTGGTGTAGCCACCCCGCCCTAACATTCTCACACGGAACTCCGCGCGAAACACGTGGAGGAAGCAGGGCTTGCGCCAGGCGGGCGCCGAAGGCAGACCGGCACGGCTGGCGAAGCCCGCCTCCGCGTGTTGAGCGCCAAAACCGCTCCATTCGTCGCGAACGAAGTGAGCAGTAAAACCTTTTCACTCGCACCAACATCTCGCCAAGCATTCCCAGACGCTCCCGACTTTCGACCCTGTTCCCCGTTCCCCATTCCCTGTTCCCCGTTCCCATTTTTCAAGAATCGGCGCGGTAGCGCCTGTGAGGGTTAGTGGTTAAACGATTGCGGATTGCCGCGACTTGCGCCAGGCAGATGGTGAAAGGCCGAGGCGGGCGTGGAATGCCTTGCGGAGGGTGGAGTCGGAGTCGTAGCCGCAGAAGTTGGCTATGGCGTCGAGAGAGCGCCACTCGCGCGCGGCCAGCATCTCCTGCGCTGCGCGGAAGCGGGCATCGGCTATCTCACGCCCGATGGTGCGCCCCTTGGCGCTTAGGAAGCGGCGCTCCAATGTCCGAAGGCAAACTTTGCGCCCACGCGCAATCGATGCCGCCGTAATCGGCTCTGCGAAGCAGAGGCGGATGTCCTCAAGCACGGCGGCTACAAGTGGATCGCTGCGGAGGAGATGGCGCGATGAGGAGCGGCGGACAATCGTCTCGCCGCCAATGCGGAGGGGTGGGATTGCGACAGAGGGATGGAAGTTTGGGAGTTTGGCGCAAGCGCCTGGGAAGTTTGGCGCAAGCGCCTTGGAGGTTTGGTGCTGGCGCGCCTTGGATGTTTTTTGGGGCGGCTGCTCCAATATGCTTTCAAGGAGTGAGGCCGACTCGTTGCCGAGACGCCAGAAGTCTGGGCGGATGCTGGTGAGTGTCGGGCCAGGGCCTTCGCAAACCGACTCGTCATCGTCCGCGCCAACAATCGCAATGTCAAAGGGGATGTTGAGGCCGGCGGCCTCCGCCGCATCTGCGGCCCGGCGCGCAACAAGGTCGTTCACCGCGAACAGCCCGCAGGGCCTTGGCAATTTCAGCAGCGACTCGACAAGCCGCTGCGAGACGGTGTTGACCGACTCGCCGGCGTCACCAAGATTGACGGCCCTAATGCCATGCGCCCGCATTTCGGCCACGAAGGATGCGGTGCGTTCTCCGCACCAGTAATAGGGGCGATGCAAGGAAAGGTAGGCGCAGGATGCGGGCGAGAGCCGCAGCAGCTCCGTCGCGGCGGCGCGGCCTATTGCGACATTGTCAAAGCGAACGGAAAACTCCGCGTCAGGGCTGTCGATCATCACGCAGGGGATGCCGTGGATCGACTTCGCGATGTCAGGCCAGACGGGAGACCAGTGGATGATGCAGCCATCGGCTCGCCATTCGCCAAGGAGCGCGGCCAATCCGGCGGCGTCCTGCATGTTGCCGAAGCGGTCGTCCTCCCTTTCGGCGGCATTGGCGTATGGGACGACGTGCAGGCGCCAGCCGGCTTTGGCGGCGAAGTCTCGCACGCCGTCGGTGACCCGGCGGCAGACGGAAGAGAACGATGACTGGAAGTAGAGGACTGTCCTCATGGCATTTCTAGGGCTTCAGGCAGGCTTCACTTTGCCAGCGCGGCGCGCGTGGCGAGGATGTGGCAAGGGCTGGCACACTTTACACAGGCTATGAAAATGCTAGAGAGCCGCACATCTCGGTATGAGTTTCTTTATTGCATGATAATCCCAGACCAGCAACTCGCCTACTTGCTTGAATAAAAGGCGCGAAATTCGGATGGCGTATATACGGGGATGCGGCTTGCACCAAAGTGTTCTTTGTTCCGCGTGACAATGTAATCGACATTCGCGGCATCCGCTGCTAACATCTGAACCTCATCTTCAAAATCAGTCGTGAAATTATCAATCGCTAATGAAATTGCAGCTTCGCCGACAGGACAAACATACAACCCACTTTTCAAATAACGGAGTTTTTCCCGAAGCGCTTCGGCGCCGAACTGCTTCCGCATGATGTAGGCTATGTTGCAAAATGTCAAGTCGGAAACCCATCCCTCAACTGCCCCTGAAAAGCAAAGAGTAAGAACCGCTTTAGAGTCGTCGAGAAAAGGTTCGCGTCCTACGATCACGTCAATCAGCACATTTGTGTCGAGAAAAACGGTCATTGGATTTCCCCGTATTTCTCCATAATCGCATCGCCTATAAGGTCAGCATCTTTTTTTTCGAAAGGGACACTCACAATGCCTGAAAGAGCTTCAACAGCGCCAGGAATCGCTTGTTTCTTATCTTTGACAAGCTCCGATTCCCGATTGACGAAAAACAACTGTGCGCCATATCCGTATTGTCGCCGCATCATGTTCGCAAAAAAATCGACAATGCTGCTATGTTCGCGCTTCGCGTAGGAACTCGCAGCCGCGAACATCTCATTTGGCAATTCTATCGTTGTTGACGCAATCATTTTTCAAATGCCCCTTTATAACTCATCCATTTTGCCACAAGCCAAGAGAAAAGTCAACTTTGGCTCCCAAAGAAATAAGCATTTCCCTGTCTATTGCGTAATCCTTCCTGCCACATTACCGCGCCATAGGCAACCCATCTACGGCGCGGCGGGAAGGACAATGCCGTCAAGCACGGCTAAAAGGCGGGTTTCTGGAGCGCGGCGATTTCGGAACGGAGGCGGCGACGAGGCCGTAGGCGCCGCCGGAGGGCCTGTTTAGGAGCGGGTGACGATGACGGTCAGCAGGGGGACAAGGCGGAAATGCCCGTCCGTTGTCGCGAGGTCCGCGCCATGTTCCAACGCAGATGCGGCAATCCAAATGTCATTTTGGGGAATAGGCCTCCCCATTTCACGTAGGGCCTGGAAGACCTTCGCGTAAAGTTCTGCGGTCCGTTCGCCATTTGAAACGGTTTTGACGGACGAACGGGCAAGCAACTGCGCCAACCTAGTTTTGGCTTCTTCGCCCCGCTTGGTCTTCTGGATGCCGGCCTTGTATTCGCCAAGCACCACACTTGGAATGAGGAGTTGCCCGTATTCGCCCAAGCTCGAATGTGCGAAGTTGGAAGGATTCTGGCAGAAGTCAATTAGAAAGTTCGTGTCAAGAACGAGTGATTTCACTTCCACATCTCCTCGTCGATGACGTCAAATTCCTTTTGTACGGCGCGCAGTTCATCTGCCGCTTCCTTGGAAAGCGGCTCGATGTCGAAGAAGTCCGGCAGTTTGCGCTCCTTGCGGCGGAAGACGCCAAGGGCCGAGTCGATGGTGCTCTGGATGAACTTGTTGATGCTCAAGCCCGCCTCGGCTGCGCCGCGCCGGATGGCCTCGGCCATGACATCGTCGGTGTGGATGGTGAAAGTCGTCATGAATCACTCCTATGATTTATGTGATTCAATTATACACCAAGCAACTCGTAAACGCAAATCATGGGCGAACGCCGTTGGTGGGGATACGCATAAAGTCGGGTTTCTAGAGCGCCGCGATAGGGGCAGTTTTCTGGCGTCGCGCTTGTCAGCGAAATAAACGAATATGTTAGAGTCCAGGAAGGTCATTAGTATTCGCCCTCCTGATAGGCGTCTGCCCGATTGAACTTGTATGGTTCACCGGTCAAGTGTGCGCAGGTCTTTTCCACCAAGGCGTCAAGTCGTGACATCCATTCCTCGGACTCTCTGCGGCGCTTGAACTCCGAGTCGATGAAATCAATGAACAACTGGGAAAGCGTGGCGTTTTGCCGTTCCGCCAAGTCGTTGGCCTTTTGCACGACCGCTGGTGGCACGTCGAGTGTTATGGGCATGATATAACCTCCTTCTCTTTCATGTCCTCTCCCTTCATGCCTGCGCCACGTTCTCCATCCCATGTGTGCCTAGATTGTCTCCTCATTGGAAACTGGATTTGGCAACTGGCAACACTTCCACATTGGCAACATTTGACAATCGCCCAGCTGCCTACTTGTCCTTCGGCTCCCTGTCCCCCTTGGGCGCTCCGGGCTTGTAATCCGTAAGCACTGCCTCCATGCCATTCCCGCACCAATCTCAGAAATTGCCTCAGATGTTGGCTACATTTATCGGCATTCCTGACCCTTGCAGTTGCCATGCGTGCAGCCTTGTTCAAGATTGCTTGGATGTATGTCTCATTATTTTGCGTCAAGAAGGAAATCGGGCAGATATCGATGGACGATTCCAGAGTCGGAGAAATCCACCCTGTCCAACGAAAGCACTATCTTCGGGTACTGGTCCGGGACCGCCATCAGCGCGGAGAACTCCCTATTCCTCGTCGCCTCGCTTTCCATGACATACGATACTTGCACATACGTCCGGCCATCGCCGTTCTCGCATACAAAATCAACCTCCTTCTCCTTCACCCTGCCAATCCGCACGTCATAGCCGCGCCTGGCGAACTCCTGATACACGATTGCCTCAAGAGTCCTGTCGATGTCGCGGAATGCGCTTCCGCCCACAACTGCCCGTCGCATGCCGTGGTCTGTCGCATACACCTTTTCGTCAACGGAGAGAATCCGCTTGCCCATCAAATCTTCCCGCTTCACTGACGTGAAGAGAAAGGCCTCCTCGCCAAACCCCAGATAGCTCATCACGGTGTCAAATGCGACTGCCCTGTGTTCGCTTTTCAGATAGCGCTGTATGCTTGCCGCAGAGAACACATGCCCCGTCTCGCGCATCGCGTACGCCATGATCCGCTCGAGAAGATCGACATCCCGCACCTTGTGCCTGCGCACGATGTCCTTCAGCAGAATCGAAGAGTAGAGATCCCTGAGGTAGTCGCGGGATGGCTCTTCGCTGTAGCCGAGGTGCGACAGAAAGGGCATTCCGCCGAATCGGAGATATGCATCAAACGCGGTAGCCGTGTCTTTCGCTGGAGAAGCCTCCACGAATTCGCGGAATGAGAACGGCGAAACCCTTATCTCCACAAAACGCCCCGTCAGGTACGTCGCAAGCTCTCCCGAAAGAAGTTTGGAATTGGACCCTGTAATGTAGAGGTCAATATCGTCTCGCGTCCGCAGGGAATTGACAGCCCTCTCCCATTCCTCGACATCGCTAATTTCATCAAGGAACACATACGTCTTGGAAGGCCGGTTGCCGTCTGCCGCTTTCGCCACGTGGTCGTGGAGAACTCCCCTTGGAACAAACTTCTTGTTCTCATCCTCTTCGAGATTGACATAGACAAACTTCCCTGCCGGGTCAATCTCCGCCAGAATCATATCCTTGATCTGCCTCATCAGGACAGATTTGCCGCTTCGTCGAAGACCTGTCAAGACCTTGACGACATCCAAACCGACAAAAGGGCGCACCTTTGCCAGCAAATCCATTCTTTTTACCATATCAAACCTCCTGGCTCAAAAACATCACTCAGTATTATATCAAACCTATAATCGAATCGCAACACGATTCGTCGAATTATTCGATTATACGTTTACTCGGCAAAAGCATCCCAGATGTTGGCGGCATCCCCCATCATTCCTTACCCTTGCGGTATCCATGCTTGTAGCCTTGTTCAAGATTGTCTGAATGTTTGTGTACCAGCATCACGAATCCGCTAGACTACGGTGCGGAACGGCTATAACGGGGAAATGGAGTAATCCACAAATCATTGATAGACTTTGATTCTACGCAATAGATAGAAATTGTCTGTCTAAATATGGGCTATAGCCTTGTTTAGCCGATGAAAGGCGCCATGTAAAGCGGAAGACGCACCACGTCAGCGGAGACGGCAACATCGCCGGGATGCAGGATTACGGACGAGGAGACGTTCCCCTTGAACTTGACCCTGAACTTGTCCAGCGATGAAGTGGAGTAGTCTTTCGCGCTTTTCACCTCAACAGCCGTGACGTTCTTCGAGCGCCGCGCCTCGGCGTTGGCGACAAGGAAGTCTATCTCCATCCGCTCAGATGCGTCGGCACGGCTGTCACGGGAGAAAAAGAAGAGCTGATGCCCGCTTGCCACGAGCATCTGCGCCACGGAGTTCTCCATAAGCATGCCGGCGTTGAACGAGAGCGAGTCGAACAGGATTCTGCGGTGGATTTCCTCGGAGGCCAGCTCGCTCGCGCTGAAGGCATGGCTGACCAGCAGCCCCGTATCTGCCATGTAGCATTTCATGGTTGAGGTGTCGGCGCTCATGGCGAGGCCGACTGATGGCTCAGTCGCGTTGTATGCGACGCTGGCGACCATGGCGTCCTGCAGCCAAAGGAAGGCATCGCCCCAGTCGCGCGTCCTGGCGTCAGCGCCAAGGGATGAAAGGCGGAATTTCTTGTCGTGCTTCTGGAGCTGGCCGGGGATCTCGTCGAACACGGCCTCGGCCTTCAATGCGTATTTGCCGGCGTGCTTGCGTATGTCCGCCCTGTAAAGCGCCAATATCCTCCTCTTCACGGCATCCGTTTTTGCGAGGTCTTGCGTCTGCACCCACTTCTCGACAGCCTGCGGCATTCCGCCAACGACGAGGTATTCCCGAAACGCATCCATTGCCCTGCGGTGTACCGCGCCCATCGGGGTCTTGTCGTCGAAGTGTCCCCTAATGGTCTCCAGCAGTTCATCCCTTCCCGTCGCCCAAAGGAACTCCTCAAAGTCCATCGGATACATCCTGACGTGTTCCTCCTCCGACGGGATGACGATGCCCTCCACGTTGTCGCGTATCGACATCAGGCTTCCCGTTTCGACGAAGTGGTATCTGCCGTCCTCGACAAGGTATTTTATCGCGGCGCGGGCCTTGGGGAACTGCTGCACCTCGTCGAATATGAAAAGCGTTTCGCCTGGATAAAGCCGGACGCCGTAGTATTCCGAGATTTTTCTGAAGAAGGTGCCGAGGTCTTCGAGGTCATTCTCGAAAAAACCCTTGACGGTTGCTGGGGCCTTGTTGAAGTCGATGAGGATGTGCGACCGGTATTCCTCCTTTGCGAATTCCAGGACGGAGAAACTCTTGCCAACGCGGCGCGCGCCCTCGATGAGGAGCGCGGTCTCCGGCGCCTCATCGCGCTTCCATTGCAGCAACCGTTCATGAATTTTTCGTCTCATTATAAACCCCTTCAATTGAATGCATTCAAATTATATCATATAATGGATAGAAACGCAAGCCGTTTTCACGAAAACAAGGGGCTAAATCCGTTGAATTTTCACGAAAACGATGGGCTGAATCGTTGAATTTTTCACGAAAACAAGGGGCAATGCTTCTGCGTTCCTCGGCATTCCCCATCATTCCTTACCCTTGCGGTATCCATGCTTGTAGCCTTGTTCAAGATTGTCTGGATGTTTGTGTACCAGCATCACGAAACCGCTAGACTATGGTGCGGAGCGGCTATAACTGGAAAATACGGCAAATCACAAATCGGTGAAAGACCACGATTCTACGCAATAGATGGAAATTGTCTGTCTAAATATGGACCGGAAATGAACGCGACGAGATTAGGATCGTGACGTGGCGCGGGCGATACTTGTTCGTCCGAGGCGACAACTGCGACTGTCTCCTCCTTCGCGCCGGAGTCGCGTGCGTCAAGCGCGCCGTGCGCCGCCAGCGCAACCGCCGACGCCGCCAAGATTGTTCCGCATGCCATTCTCATTTTTCCCCTTTTATGCATTACTCGACGACAACGGGCGGCTGGACATGGGGAGTAAAGTCGCATCCATTCACGGAAAGACCCGAAACGTCTTCCGCCACCACCGCATGTTCGCGCCTGTCGGGGTTGGCAAGCCTCAAATGGACATTCTCAAACGCGATGCCGTCCACATGTCGCACGTAAAAGCCCCACGCCGGCAGTATCGTTCCGAACATCCGGTTTTCAGGGTATGAGCCCTCCACCTCTGGAACGGAGTCGAACTTCTCCGACACTTCCCGGCCGCCGGGGAAAGGCGGTTCGACCTCTCCCGGAAACAGCAAATCGATCTTCCGCAGGACGATGTTCCGCGGACGGAGGCCCGGCACCCCCGTTATCGAACAGGCGATCAGGCTTTCCGCCGGAGCAATGGCACGGACATTCTCGATAAGAATGTTCCGCATCACGCTTGGACGCCCTTCCACGGCGGATTCAAGCCGCCGCCCATGCCGAATCAGTATCGGCGTCTGCACTCCCGCGCCGATCTCGATGTTGCGAACCGAGACATCCTCCATCACGCCGCCATCGACCACCTCCAGGGCAATCCCCGCAAGGCCGCACTTCGCCGTTCTCACGCCGGGGATCCCGCCCACGCCAAACTGCCATTCCCAATAGCGCCAGTCGGTGAAGCTGCTCGGCGTCTTGCACGACACTTCGCAGTCGTGGACGTCTATCTTGCGATACGCCCCCGCGCTTGTCGTCCCGAATTTGATGAAGTTGCTGTTCGAAGAAATGCGGCAGTTCCGCACCTCGCAGTTCTCCACCGTGAAATCGGGCGTGTCGCTCTTGAAGCACACTGCGTCATCCTCGGCATCGATGTCGCAGTCTTCCACGAGGACGTTCCTCGCCTCGATGTCAAGTCCGTCGCCGTTGTAGTTGGCGTGCGACTCGATCTTCACGCCCCTGACCGTCACGCCGTCGCATCGCATGAAATGGCAAGTCCACGACGCCGGCGCAAGAAGCGTGACTCCTTCCACACGGACGTTGCGGCAGTCAATGAAGCGCAACAGCCTCGGTCGCCCGCGCGCTGCGCAGCGCAACGTGAAAAAGCATCCACAGCCAATGACAGTGCCCTTCCCCACGATTGCGACGTTGGCGGCGTTTTCCGCGCAGATGAACGCCTTGCAGCTCTTGCTACTGTCAGGCGCGACATAGTTCTCCGTCTGTTCCGCGTATGCGGAAATGTTCGTGGATGCGACAAGGACGCATCCTGCGGGAATCTCCAGCGTGACATTGTCCTTGAGTCGGATACCATCCGAAAGGAATCGGCCGGGCGGAAGGCGCACGATTCCGCCGCCGGAGGCGGATGTCGCGTCTATCGCCGACTGGAGAGACGCCGTCACCACGCCTTCCCTCTCGACAAGCTCAATGCAAGAGTTTTCGTTTTCAAGTTTCGATGACATGGTATCCTCGGTTTGCTAATTGCGTTTACGCCCGCATCGAGACGATCCGGCTATGCTGGTTCACGTGCGTTCCCGTCAATACGTTCGACCCGGTATGAGTTCTGGCAGCCAGACGCGGTAGCGGTTGTCGGGGCGCCAGAGGTTGCCGGCGGAAGCGTAGTCGGTGAAGCGGATGACATCTGGCAGGACACCGTTGTCTAAGTCTTCGGTATGGCTCCCGGCAGGGAGAGGCGCGGCCACGGCAAGCATCATGGTCGGGTCTGGCGTCTTGACTCTCGCGAAGGATGCGAGGAGGGCGTCGCCTATGGCGCCCACGCGGATTTCGTCGTGGATGTCCCCGTCGGCGAAGCGCGTGTCACGGGCGAGGCATACTGGTCCGCGCGTGAAGGCCACGTGGTCGTGGAGACGGTGCACCCGCACCGTCAGCGGAAGCATCAGCTCCACGCGGTCGCACTCGCGCCACTCGCGGGCGATGGTACAGTATGTCCCGGCAGCGGGAAGCGGAAGCGCCTCGCCGTTCACCTTCACGGCCGCGCCCTCCGCGAAAGCCGGAATGCGCACCTTGAGCGTAAAGCGCAACGGCTTGCCGTGGTACTCGATTTCCACGTCGCCGTCGCACGGGTAGCGCGTGTAGAGTTTGAAAGAGGCAGTCTCGCCTAGGGCTGGAATGGTGACACGCGCGCGCCCGCTTATGAAGAAGTTGAGCGTCATGCCATCACCCTCTGCCGTGAGGAAGCTGTCCAGAACCGCAAGCCAACCGCGCGGGCCGTTGGCGTTGCAGCAGTTATGGTGCATGTTGCAGTGGTGGTGGCCAGGCGCGCGATACCCCGCGAGCGGCGTGTAGGCCGCGAAAGTGTCGGCGGGCCAGTTCATCGAGGCGAGGTAGGCGTTGCAGAAGGTCTTCTCCAGTTGGTCGGCCCACAAGGGGTCGCCGGTAAGCGAAAGCAGCTTGCCGCACAGGCGCATCCATGTCGTGGTGACGCACGTCTCCTGTAGCCACGAGATGTGACGCCATTGCTCGTCCGCGCCGCGGAACCAGTGTTCGCCGGCTGAAGCGCCACCAGCGAGGTTGATCTCGGTTTCGGCGATGTTGCGGGCCGTCGCCACGACGGCGGCGAAAAGGTCTTGGCGGTCAACGGCCTCATGGTATTCGAGCAGCCCCTGGCAGCAGCTCATCATCTCGTATGCCTTGGTGAACGAGAATGGTGCGCTTGCGCGTCGCCACTCCGGCCCCTCCTTGGCGAAGAAGTCGGGGATGTCACCCGCGAAGCGCCGCTCCGCCAGGGGAACCGACGCCTGTTCCACGAGGCGCGGGCCGTCAGGCGCATCCACCAATTCGGAGACGATGCGCGAGGCGAAGTCGAGGAAGCGCCGCTCGCCCGTCCTCCTGAAGAGCCAAACGACGGGTTCTAGGACGGAGCAGCTTGGGAGTCCGCCGTATTCGCCGGTGAGGAGGAGCGGGCGCGACCCCAGTTTCCCGATGAGGTAGTCGCAAAGGCGGGTGGCGGCGAAGAGCGCGTCACGGTCGCCCGTCGCGTCGAACCAGTGCATGAGTCCCATCATCGTGTACTTCATGCCCCAGATGTCCCAGCCCATGCCGCAGCGGAACTCCTCGCCGTAGTTGCCGAGGTAGCCGCACGGCTCCTGATGAGAAAGCAGCTCTCGGACGCCGGCGGCGATTTTCGCGCCGAGGCGGCGGTCGCCGGAATACGACCACAGTGGCACGGCGGAGTGCATGTACTTGCCCCAGAACTCCGTCTCATGCCAGAGCCGGTCCTCGCCGTGCTTGCGGTCGGCGAAGAGCGCCGCCAGCGCCACTGCGTCGGTCGTGGCCACGTGGTTGCCGATCATCGCCGCCAGGCGGCGCCCGTACCACCCGTCAATCCTCGGCCCAGTCCAGGCCGGGGGCGTGTATTCGGAATCGTCTTTCATCGTTGTTTCTCCAGTTCCCGGCAGCCCTCCTGCACCGGACTTGTCTGTGTCGCATCGAGGAAACCGCCCCTGAGGAAAAAGGACGGCGCGCAGCTCCAGGCGTGGCAGTAGCTGTTCAGGTGTGGTGACGCGTATGGGCTGGCCAAGGGATCGCCGTCCACGAAGACCTCCCAGAACGTGTCCGCGCCAAGCGCCGCCATTCTTCCCCAGTATCTCTCCAAGTGGGCCTTGGCCTCTGCGTGAAGACCGGCGGCGAGCAGCGCCTCGACAAAATAATGGTTGGCGTATGGCGTCACGGGGCGGATGGCAGCGGCGTCCGCCATCGCTGCCTCAAGGCAGCGCTTCGCACGCTCCCCTTCCGCGAGTCCGCCGAGAACCATCCACGCCTGGCCCATCCAAGATGCCTGCCCGCCGCGCTCGCACAGGTAAAGCCCGCGATCCCCGTTCCAGAGCGCCCTTTCCGCGCCGTCCCGCATTCGCCGGAGGACATCCGCGAGAAACGCCACCTCCTTCACGCGCCCAAGCGCCTCGCCCAGCCGGATCGTCTCCCGGAAGCCATGCGCAAGCGCCCCCTGCTCGGCGGTCTGCCTGTTCAGGGACTTCTCCCAGTCGATGAAGCACCACCACCTGCCGCCATCGCGGAACACTCCGTCATTGTCGATCTCCGCAAGGAGGAAATCGAGCTGCCGGACGCAGAGGGGCCAGATGTCCTCCGCCGTGTCGCGGTCTCCGCTCACTTCCAGATACTCGCGGATGGTCGCGGCGAAAAGCGCGGTGTAGTCGAGTATCCGGCTTTCCCCGCAATGCGGGACGGGGCGCTCGTATGCGTCGCTGAAAAGTGCGCCGTCGTCGTCGCATGTTCCGGCAAGCAGGTACAGCGATCTCTTCACAAGGCCGAGATTCCCGTATGTCGCGTAGTTTGCGAGGGCTTCAAGTCGCAGGTCGCCCAGCCAGAGCCGCCTGTCGCGCTTCGGGCCGTCCTCGAAGACCGTCTGCATGCAGTCGCGGAGAGTCCTGCATGCGATTTCGTCCATCCGCGAATCCAGCGGGGTTCCCGCGCCAAGGGGGGCGAGTTTGCCTGTGTCGGCTGATGTCTCGGCGAAGAGCGTGGCGCCCCCGAATCCGAAGCGTCCGCCCCGGGGGCCTGCCTTGACTTCGACGCCAACGTATCGGAAAGAATATCTCCGCGGAAGGCGGACTTCGCACGGCACTTCGTCGATTGTCACGGTCTCGTGCTGGAGCCACGACATGGACAGCGACCCTCCGGTCCTGTCCGCCACATGGCCTTCCGCGAGTTCGAGAGGTACCTCGGCGAAGGTGAACTCAAGCCGCACCGGGGCGTCGGCGACGGCCCCCGTGGCGACAAGCGAGAAGGCAAACGACCCTACGGCATGTTCACCGAAATCCAGGGCGAAGGCGTCGCCGGGTTCAAGAGGGCGGCCGGAGAGCATGTCGCGGCGGTCGTCGGGAACCATTGTCCATCCCTGATATGCCGAAGCGTCCCTGGTCGGCCTGACGATTCCCCTCGGCTTCAGTTCGCGGATGAAGAGTCGCGGCAAGGCGGCCTCGGCCTTTGCGAGCCACCCGTCCCTTCGCACCAGCACGTCGGCCAGACTGCGCTTGGCAGCCTCCTCCGGCGACAACTCTCCCGGCGCAGTTTTCGTCACTTCCTTCCAGGCGTTAAGAAGAGTCTCTTCCATGCGGCTACCTCATCGAAGTGACCGTCCTTGCTATGTCCTCACCCTTCATTCCACAGCCACGTTCTCGGCGCGGCGGATGTAGGCGTCCTGCTCGGCGTGCGCGAGGTCGTTCCAGCGGACGTTCCATCCGCAGACGCGGACCTGCAGGTTCTCGTATTTCTCCGGGTGAACCTGCGCGTCGCGCAGTTCCTCTGGGCTGAAGACGGTGAAGTGGATGACGCTTCCGCCGTTCTTGTGGAAGAGCTTCACGAGCGTCCGCATGACCTTGAGGCCGTCGTCGCCCGCGCAGACCGACGGATGCAGCATCATGTCGAGCGGGTAGTCGCCGGGAAGCTTGGTCACATCCGAGGAGGCAAGGGTGAGGACAAGCGCCGTCGCGCCCTCGGTGTCGGCCCCCATCGTGGGCGAGAGGTTCTTCGACATCTCCTCGCCGGCCTTGCGGCCGTCCGGCGTCGCGCCGGTCTTTTCGCCAAGGCCTATGAACATCCGGGCGCTGTGGCCGCTTGCAAGGAATATCCCGCCGCGCGAATTGGGCTTGCCGTTGAGTTGCGAGGAAAAGCACTTGATCATCTCCGCGGCGAGCGCGTTAGCCTCGGGGTTATTGTTGCCCCACTTGCGCTTCGAGCGCAGCATTCGAATCCGCAACTCCTCGTTTCCCTCCCAGTTGGCTTCCATGATGTCGCCAAGTTCAGCGAGGGTGAGTTCGCCGCGCTCAAATACGAGCTCTTTCACGGCGAGCAATGCGTCAACCGCCGTGCCGAGGCCAACGGCGAGGATTGCCGTGTTGTTGCCGCGCGGGCATCCGTTGGCGAAGCCGTCCCTGCGCATCCGCAACGCATGCTCCGTCGCCAGAGTCATCAGATTCGCAGGGTTCACGTCCGGCAGAAGCTTCTCGAACTCGAAGGCGATTTTGCGGCAGCGGTCGGTGACGGCGGCTAGACTGCGCAGATATTCCGCCTTGAATGAGTCGAAATCTGGCAAGCCCGATTTCGGCTCCGCCAGCATCTTCTCGACGATCTTGAGGAAGTTGACATGGCCGACGCCCGTGGAGTTGCATCCGTCGCGAAGGCTGAACTCGTAGCATCCGTGAACAACCATCTCGCGGCAGTCCTGATCGGACACGCCAAGCCACGTTTTGAGCGCCCGTGCGGCCGGCTCCTCGCCGATGAAGGCGATGGAGCGGTGGCGGCGCGCCATTCCGAGCATCTTGTCCCAGGCCCAGTCCGGCGTGTTATCTGCGACCTTGACGAGAAACTTCGGGGTGGTGAGGGCGCACTCGTCCATTACGTCGAGGATGATTTTCGAGACGTGGTTGAACTCGCTTGTCCCATCTGGCTTTGTTCCGCCGAGGCCGACTGGCTGGTTCCAGTAGTTGGCGATCGACCCCCACTGCCATAGGAAGTGCTTAAGCTGCTCACGGAACTCGGCCTCGGTCGTGCGTCCGGCGGCGATGTCGGCGTCGTAGTATGGCGTGAGGAAAACGTCGAGCTCTGTGAGAGAACGGCACTGGATGCCATCGAGGTGTTCGGAGAAGAAGAAGTAGAGCCACACGAACATCATCATGTCGTATGCGGTCTGCGGAGGGCCATTGCGAAGCCGCTCAAGACAGGCGATTTCTTTTTTTAGCCGTGTAGAACATGTAGAACGTGTAGAATTTACATTTGAGATTTGTGAACAATTGTGGCAATTGTCATTTGTGAACAATTGAAGGTTCTTCTTGCCCTGCGCGATGAAGCGGTCGATGCCGGCGAGGATCGCGTCCGCTGCGATGAAGCACGACTCGAAGAAGGAATCGTCCTGTTCACCATTCCCTGTTCTCCGTTCCTCTGCTATCTCTGATAGCCTCGCCTTCATTCCTGGGAAACCAAGCGGCAATACCACGCGCCAGTCGGGGACGGAGTGGTCGAAGTCTTGCCTCATTTCCCAATCGCCGTCGGCATTGCCCTCCGCCCATTCCCTCTTCACCCAGTTGGGGAGTGCCACGGCGTTGACTTCTCTGGCACGGTCTTGCTTCGTTATCTTGAATATCGGTCTGTCGTTGCGGTCCCAGACTGCGATGGCTGGAAACCAGTCGAGTGGCGACACGTCGATGGACTGCCCCTCGATCTGCGCGGCGAAGAGCTTTGCCTTCGTGATGCGCCAAGGTTCGTCGGACGCCTTCCCCGACGAGACGATTTCCGCAAGAATCTTCTTGAGGATATCAACGCCAACGCCGGTTGTCCTGTCCGTCACGTCCTGGCGGAACTTGCGTCGGAGGTAGGTATCCTCGTCCGCGATGTCCGCCACGTATGGATCCCACCACGTCATGTCGAGGTAGTTGCGTTGCCTAGGGCGATCGTCGGTTTGGAATGGTGTTTTCATGGCATCGTTTGCAAGCCAGCAATACCTATAAATCCCTTCTGGCGTCCATCTTGCCATCCATACAACCTCAATTCCCGACAATGTAAACTGGATCCTCCGTGAGCTTCAGTACGCCCTTCGGCGTGGCCTTGATGGGCGTTCCGTAAAGGTCACGCAGGGCGAACGCCTTGCCTTCGAAGTATTCGGGAATCGTCGCCTCGACGGGGTCTTCCACGGCCCACGCGACGTAAACGCGGCGGCCGTCCGGGAACTCGAAGCCGAGAATCCTGTGCGTTTTGGGGTCGGAGCCGAAGTCGCCGAGGGGTTTCGCGTCGCCGAGCTCCCACGTCATGAAAGCAACGGCGGCGAAAGACGGCTTGGGGGTGAGGTTCTGGAAGACCAGCCCGAAGTTGTCCTGGTTGAAGTCGCGCTTCGGACCGTCATCCTGGAAGTCGTATTGCATCATGGATTCGACGCCGAAGGAGTGCGCCAACAGGTAGGCGCGCACGAGGTAGCGCGCCTGGGCATGGTAGCTTACGCCAGTGATGTCGTCGCCTGCGTACCAGAAGTCGCGTTTGCCGTCGTCGTCCTTGGACGTGAAGGTCGGGTAGCCGAACTCGGTGATGCGGATGCGCGTCGCGCCGCCGTTGGCGGCCATGACGGCCTTTATGCGGCGGCCCTCGTCGTGGAAGAAGTACGGACAGCGGTCTGGGCGCGGCTCGCCCCGGTGTGTGTAGGGGTGGATCGTCACGCAGTCGCCCGCCTTCGCGATTCCCTCCTCCAGCATCCAGAAGAGACTGAACTCCTGGGCGTCTTCGGCGCAGACGCCGATGCCGGCATCGGGGCGCACCTCGCGGATCGCGTCCGCGACCTTGCGGGAGAACTTGGCGAACTCGCGCGACCACACCTTGTCGCCATGGTGCCATCCCGTCGTCTTCGACCAGCTGTAGAAGCGCCCGAAGTAGTTGTTCCACGACTCGTTCCATATCTCGTAGAAATCAACGTCGCGGCCGTCGTGCGTGGCGAACCATGCGGCCCAGCGGGCGAAGGCGTCCTGCGCCTCGTCGTCGAAGGCATGCTTCCCCGCCTTCACGGCGCCCTTGCTGGCCCACACGCAGTCCATGTCCGCGGTGAGCGGCTTCCCGTAGAGCCGGTGGGAGTTGCCGTTGAGGATGACGTTGAGCTGGATGCCAAGGCGGTGCATCTCGTCGAGTCCTTCGCGGAAGGTGTCGTTCGGAGCGGCATAGACGCCGCGCTCCTTCTCCCAGGAGGGCCAGTAGATGTCCGTGCGGGCGGTGCCGATGCCCGCTGCCGCCATCATGCGGAAGCGGTCGTGCCAGCCCCACCCGTGGAAGCACGTCCCGCACCATGCGACAGGAGTCGGGCTGCCCGCGAGGCGCGCGAACCACGCAGATGCCAGAACCTGTTCCGGCTCGTGCGGCGCGTCGCCGTAGAAGGTGACCTTGAACGCGCCGAAACGCCCGCCGAGGTCGTCGGCATCCAGCTCCAGCGTCCCTATTGGGTCGATGATTGCGCACTCGAAGATGGCGCGGCCGTCGCGGTTGATGCCGCCGGATGAGTCCGTCACCTTGATGCGGGTGATTCGCTTGGACGTCGGCGTCCCGTCCACATGCAGCGAGCGCAGCGCGTAGGGGATGGAGAAGGTCTCGCCGTCATGGAAGACGGATGCGGCCCCCCTGGGCGCGCGGAGCGCGAAGATCCAATCTGTCTGCGCCGCCGGGTCTGCCTCCGTGAGGAGGCGCACGTCCTTCGCCTCGACGCAGCCAGTCAGCTTGCGTTTCGCGGGTTCGACGAGGAGTTCGGCGCGGACAGGCCACTTCACGGACGCCCTGTCCGCCGCGTTGGTTGACTTGCCGAAGGCCCAGCGCAGTTTTGAAAGGTCGAAGGACACGTCGCGCCAGCCGTCC
>JAEEGL011693775.1_pt1 | contig 17170 bp, 13 predicted proteins | sample 9134231 | NCBI WGS metagenome assembly JAEEGL01 (sample SAMN16246548, study PRJNA631951) | gut metagenome | biome: gut microbiome; feature: rumen; material: fiber-attached | host: Bos | place: Iran: Karaj | collected 2018-10
AATGTCATCCGTCACGAAATGGCGAATGTCACCATAGACCACATCGAGATCGCCCCATCCCCAGAAATCATAGCCATTCACATAATCAGGGAATAGATAGGCAAAGGCAGGACGATAGTCGCATATTTTGTAAGGACGATCAAGCACAATAGGGAAATCAAACATATTCTGGACCATTTGCCTGAACTCCTCAAAAGTCATTTTCTTAACGATAATATTCTTTGCTGGTTCCACATCGCAGTCGGTGAAAAACAGAAAGTCTATATCTGGATTGTATAATGCTGAGGCTCGCCACATCTTGTATTGTGGTGGTAGGGTTCCGAAGTGGGGAAAAAAAACGATGACCTTTTTCATATAGGAGAGTTGTTGATAGGGGCGTGTTATGTAAAAAGAGTAAGAAGTTTAAGAAGTCTGCATTGTCCTAACTCTGCAAGTCTGAATAGAATCTTTTGTGAAAGGTTGTAATTATAATTCCTATAATAGGAATTACATTCAGGATGTGTATTAACAAACAGGTCGATGTCTCTGTTCTCTTTGTTGAGCAAAAACGTTTGCTTTGTAAGGAATGTGCGTGTGAGTACCTCATCGCGATAGGTTTCGTAAGCCCTGTTCTCTTTGAGAAAGTTGATAGCATTATCCATTCCCTTATACATAGAGTCGTGAAATGCTTTGGGATTAACGTGGGTTACACTTTGCGTATTGTCTATTCGGTAGTAATAGACAGGTTTTTCCATGTTAACAATGCTATTTGCGTAGAAGTACAATTTGATCATCATCAAATGGTCCTCTGACGCATTAATACCTTCTGCAAAGCGAATACGATGATTTTCTATCAAACTTCTTCGGATAAATAGCTGCCACATGGCCTCTATACTATCCCAGGCTTTGATATGTTGTTTAAGCAGGTCGGTTTTGTCGCTCCAAGGTCTTTGGTTAATTGTTCGTATGTTGTTGCCTTTGGCTTCAAAATAGCCACATCTCACAATGTCGCAGTTGGTGTTAGTTGCTATATCCACCAACGATTGTATAGCATCTCTCTCTATATAGTCGTCGCTGTCCACAAACAGGATAAAATCACCTTTAGCATGATCAAGAAGTATATTGCGTACAGTCGCAATACCTTGATTCTTCTCATTATGAAGAATTTTAATGTCAAATGTGTTAACAGTTTGCTGTATCAGTTTTTCTGCAATGTCCATGCTACTATCTGGTGATGCATCATCCACAATGATAATTTCCAAATTCTGATAGGTCTGGCTCAATACAGATTGCAGACATTTTGAAATGTATTTCTCCGCTTTGTATACAGGTATTAATATAGAGACTCTGGGTTTCATTAGTTTTTAATGTTTTCTTACAAATGGTTTATATATATATAGGATGGCTTTTGTCACCCAAAGAATGACTTCTTGAAGTCTATATGTCCTGTTGAACTGAGGTATAATGTCTAACATGGGCGATTCCTTGTCCACAAATCGCTCGAAGTCTTTTATGACCCTGGGTGGGAATAATTTGTTCAACACCTCTCTGCGCTCTGCATCATTCAGTTCTTTCTGAACTTCTGATATACCCCCATTTTGAAAGATAGCAACAGTAACAGGTATCGTTGAAAAAGAGCAATTCTGGAAGATAATCTTTTCTATATAGAATTTCCAGTCAGATACTATCTTATAGTTCTCATCATAGAGAGTGTCCTCAAACAAATTCCTTGAAATAAACGATGCCTGATGGTCAACAGTGTTTTTATAAAATTGAATCATAGTTGGATTTGCACTGACATGAAAAGGCCTCGCAGAGAAATCTTCGTTGACGCTCTTCCCTGTGACAACATCTGCATTCAGGTAAGGCGATGTGTCATTCAGCACATTCTTGTTATAAAAATAATCACCAGAATTCATGAAGTTTAGATAATCACCATGTGCCACCTTAATGCCTTTATTCATGGCATTATAGATACCCTTGTCGGGTTCCGATACCCAATAATCAATATGTTTGGCATATTCCTCAATAACTTCACGACTGCCATCGGTGGAGCCACCATCAATAACGATATATTCAAAGTCTTTATAACTTTGATTGACAACACTCTCAATGGTTTTCCTTAGACCATCCCGATTGTTGTAGTTAATAGTAATAATAGAATATTTCATTTCATTACTTTTATCATTTCGTCTATTACTTTGTTCCAAGTGTATCGTTTTTCCACGAATTTCTGACCGGCTTCTCCCATGACTTTTAGTCTGCTTTTATCAGAAAGGGCCTCAATAATAAGCTCTGCTACAGATTCCGGAGTCACTGATGCTGTATAGAAACCATATTTCCCATAGCCCGTAAATTCTGGTACGGAGAATCTGTTTAATCCTAAGATAGGAGCTTTGTTGGTTAAGGCTTCCAAATAGGTGATACCATTGGGCTCATTAAGGGCAGGCATTGTGTATAGAACGCATTCTTTGAATAATTGTACGGTAGTGGATCGTGGCTGGTTATAATAGTATTTCACACCATCTTCTTCAGGTCCATCAGTCCCCACTACTGCCAGTTCTAAATCTTTTATTGTCTGTTTTGCTATTCTGAATGCAGGAAGTAGAAGATTGAATCCCTTGGGTTCTTCTAAACCTTTTCTCAGTACAATCAGCAATAAATTTCTAGTATAGTCTTTTTCTTCCTTATAAAAAGTCAGGTTTACGCCAAATCCTACGTTAATCACTTTCTCTGAAGGAACTCCATACGCATCTATAATATACTTTCTCGACCATTCATTCTGAGTAAATATCTTAGTAGCGAAGGAGTAGGATAACTTGTCATACTCTTCGTATTTATTTAATCCGTATTTCCTGACTATGGATTTGGGAAAGGATGGCTTTGGGGAAAACTCCTGTCTTGGTCTAGCTACAGCATCCACATAGATGTATGCATGGTGCGTCTTCTTTAAAGGTTTGTTGATAGCATTGCTCGATATGAAGAACAACGATGTATTGTCTTCTAATGTTTCATCAACTTTGGAAACACACTGACCTAAGCGTTGGAATAATAACGGGAGTTTCTCTAAACCATCAAAGCCAAGCTTTTTCATCAATGTCCTTAGCCGATAATGCCAGATGTTCAACATCGAACTCATGTCGACATGAGCCGTTTCAAATCCTTTTTCTTTGAAAAGATTGTTGAGTGTAGATGGAGTACCTGACCAAACTTTTGTGTCGTCTTCAGCTCCCCAGGCAAACAAAGCTATTTTCATTTGTGGAAGATATGATAGTTATACAATAATTCAGTACCATAGTCGATATAGTCCTTCGCCATGATTGGGCGGAACTTCAACTTGTTGAGAAGCATAGCATAGACAATATGTGACATACACATTTTTCCATCATCACTCATCTCTAGCAGATGTTTGTAATAATGCTGAAACAAGTCTGTATTTTCCAAACAGATGCCACCGACATTGAAATAATGACTGATGATGCGCTTTTCGATGATGTTCGTCACATAATACATGTCATCTAGTGAAACATAACTTTTATGCCGTGGGTCAACTATCTCTAAATTCTCCAATGCGAATACGGCCACACCATTCTCTCGGCGGACTTCGCCTGAAAAGAAGCCATCGGCGTCCTTGACAAATATAGATCCATTGATGTTTTCCTGTATCAGCGTCTGCTGTACGGTTTCCACCTGGGACTTTGTTGGATTTTCAAGAATTACCAAGTGCACATTATTTAGCCCCAAACGTTTGAATTGAAGTTTAAACATCTCGTCGAGGCAGAATAACTGTGCATGTTTACGAAGAATGGTGAAATAGATGTTGTCGAATGTATCGAGATTCAGACCCTGGATAGAACGGATACAGAGCATAATGCCAGATTGGTCTAAACTGAATACGTAAGGCATGGCATCGGGCTGTGAAGCATTGTCTGCAGCAACAGGTACTATTAATGAAAACTCTTTTTCCGCATCATCGCACTTAGTCTGTGATTCTGGCTTAGTAGCCTGCGTTTCATTAAGAATCCTATATATTTCGGCTTTTAGATAATCAACAACCTTAGAATCCTTGGCATACTGAAGAATACGTAACAGATTGAGCAACTGGTAGTCTTTATAGTAGCGTTGGTACCAATCATACTTGCTGAAGTATCTGTCTATTTCATGATCGATTTTCTCGCATATAATCTTCAGACGAAGCTTATCATAGGGCTTTACGTACATGAGTTGCGACCAGAGATGGAAGGAATCTTGTCTTATTTTCACAATATCCATTAGTGGTGATTCAATAAAGGAATCGAGGAAGTCTATTAAATAGTAGTTGTTCCCGTTAAAGAGGATGTTAGAGAATGTTAGATCACCATGACAAATACCAACAGGGATATTTATAGTTGGTTGGTTACATAGAGCATCTATTCCCTCTTTGCTTTTCTGAAGAATTTCCCTAATGTCAAGGTCGTCTTTGAGTAGTAGGTTGGAGTTAATCTTTTGCTCCACATTAAGGAATTTCTCCATCGTTACTGATGTAGGCAAACTTTGAATAGCTGAACCCTTGAGTTCCTTTTCTATAAAAAGTATGAGGGCGTCGATGAAATACTTGATTTGCTCAAAGCCTGCCGTTTCGAAGTATTCAATGAAATTGCGACTATACACATATTCCATCTTGACAGAGACATGCTCGGGATCTTGCTCAATATTAAAAATCTGGGGAATACGCACATGTTGGTATTCCTCCATTGATGCTATTTGCTGCTTCTCTGCCTGCAATACCAAGCGGGATAGGTATTTCTTGTCACGGCTTGACTTATAGATGAACAAGTCGTTGTCCTCCCTGACAATGTCAATACTACAGCCTGAATGCCCTTTAACCTCTATTTCCATCATTTGTAATAGTCTCCTGTAATTTTAAAAACGTTTGCACCACTTCGTTCCGCAGCCATAAGTCCCACCTCTGTATCTTCGAAGACAAGTGTCTCAGTAGGACTAACTTCCAATAGGGCCATAGATGTCAGATAGATCTCAGGATTCGGCTTGCCTTCTTTGACTGCATCCCCAGCTATGATGATATCGAAGAGACCTTCCAACATTAAATAGTTCAGTACGTTCATCAGATTACCACGTTGTGCTGTCGACGCTATGGCTGTTTTTACTCCAGAAACTTTTGCTTTCCGAATGAAATCTATCAATGTGACATTAGGCTTGAGATAGTTAAAACAATTCGGATAAACTCTCGCCTTCTCCTTCTTGATATTGCTACGTAGGTTCGCATCATCTATCTTCATGGCATCCATGAATGCATCAAAGCGAAGACCGAAGCAAGCATGATACTGCTCTCTTGAAATCTCAAGGCCGTATAGTTTAAAAGCCAAACAGTATGCTGTAAAGTTGGCTTCAAAGGTATCAACAAGAGTACCATCGAAATCTGTTATAATAGCTTTTATCATAAATATCGCTTTAGTTCTTCTGGAGTGCCATATGAATAATACTCTTCCATTGTCGCTAATCTGACAGTTTCTCCATCTGCCAGTAGATAGTTGTAGAGTAAAGAAACATAATACTCAGGTTTTGTAAATGCAGGTTCGTTAAGCAAGCGATGTGCCGCACTCAGAAATCCTTTGGCAGAGGAAAAGAAGTAAGCCCCGCAAAGGGCATGGTTGCTAATCACTTCTTTTTCTGCCGTACGTTTGACAATCATATTGTCATCAACTTCCGCATAGCTATAGCGAGGCTCTGTTGACTCGAATGATACAAGCATTCCGCCATTTACTTTTTCAACAGGTTGCTCGAGTATGTTCTTAATACCCTGTGTATAGCCTTTGCTGCGAAATTCTAAATCACAGTCCATCACTACGATAGAGTCTTCATTAGCAATGACAGGCTCTGCAATAAGACATGTTTCCACAGCCCCACGAGTCGTCTTTTCAACATAGAATACATTGGCATCTGGCAGTATTGCCTTTATCTGGTTGTCGATGCGATATCTGTCGATATGTTCTTTACGCACAATGAAACTGTATTTTATGGGTGCTCTGTCAACGGTCACGCTACCTATTGCCCTCTTGAATAAGGGTACTCCATTTAGTTCTATTAGCGGCTTAGGTATCGTCCATCCTTCTTTAAGGAACCGGCTTCCCTCGCCAGCCATGGGCATGATGATATGTAGTGGTCGCATTTGTAATTTCATATCAGATTATACGTGAAGATAGTATTGAAGTACTTGCAAAAATAGACTTTTTTTTTTATATCGCCAAAAAAATTACATGAATATTTTGCGCTTTAATAAAATATCCATACTACTTACATGAAAACCAGTAGATGGAATAGGTAGATTTTTGTGTTTTGTATATAGTTTGTAGTTCCCATCCCAGCAACTATAATTATAGATAAGATGATAACCGCTATCTCGAACTAATAAGTCACGCTCTTCAACGCCTGGATAAAAGTCGCTTATGATAACAAAATCTGTTTGTTGATTTCTAATTGCATCCTCTTGATTTTTGATCATTTCAGGAGTGGCACCTATCTGATGCACCCAATATTTACAACCTGGTAATGCACCTACAGGAACTCCCCATCCATGTTCATTGGTCATGTAAATTACAATAGTTGGATTTTTAATTCCGGACATTATATAAGCAATGTCGTAGTACCCTTTTCTGTCATTACTATTTTTAAAAAACCATTCGTTTGATAAAAAACCAAGATTGAAGGAATTCATAAATACAGTAAAGAAAACTACTAAAGCCATAACATATGTAAGTCGCTTTGGAGGAATCGTTTGTCTTGCTATTATGGGTATAATGAGAAACAATGGAAATATCAAACAAGAGCATGGGTAATAATACAAATGATGATGAATAGTAACAGAATAGAATCCGATAAATGAAAAAATAAAGAAATATTTGTTTTCCTTAACCATCTTAGCCAACATATAGGCACCTGTAATGCATGTTGTCAGGAGTATTACATGTGGAGGCCTATGTGTAAAAAGTAGCCACTCATGTAAATAGGTCCCTATTGAGTTGCTCGATTGAACTGTCTGCATTGTGCTCCCAAAATATTCTTGTATGAAAGCATCAAAGCACCCTGTATACAGCATATAAATAGAAAAGGGAAGTGCCATTAATGCAAAGCCGAGTATGAAAAATAAGAATGACAGTAGGATGTTTATTTTTTGCTTGATGATGACATAAAGAACATAGCATGCAATAAAACCTAACATGGCAGTTATTGTGAACTTAATAAGTAATGTACCTGCAAGGCTAAAGCCAAGGACAAAACATGCTGTATAACATTTCTTATGAAAAAAAACTTTTTCTGAATAAAAACAGTTGCAACAATAATATATAGTCATTGCAATAAATATCTGACACCAATCTTCTGCTCTGATTTCACGATGGAACCATGGACAGAAATAGGGAAATAACATAAGTGTTGTGGCAAAGAATGACAGCCTCTCGTTTTTTAGGAAGATATCAGCGGTTTTGAATACGTAATAAAGAATAGCAGTGTAAAGAATTACACTTAGCCAAAAGACTCCGATATAATTGGTTGGACTAATAAGATACCCAATACCGTAAATTAACCATAATAGTGGACCTTTACTATCAGCAAAATCTACATATGGAATCATGCCGTTCATCCATGCTTTACCACAGGTATAGAAACATGCAGGATCAATATGTCTAAAAAGATCATGAGTATATGAATCAGGAGAGACGAGGAATAGAATTCCAAAAGAAAGAATGAATAATTTTGTCAATAGATGAAAAGTACTTTTCTTCATATTATTGTACATTTTAGTTTCGCTTTGTTTTTGCAATTTTATTTAGGTATTTTATTACTTATTCTTTTGATAAGATCTCTGGATCCTTTGACAAAAAGAATGTTTGTAATTAACTCGATGGTCAAGAAAATAGCCATTCCTGCTATAGCATATTCTATCCATTCAATAAGGCTATTATAAGGATTGAGGGGAATGGGTCTGATAGCTATGAGGGAAATTCCAATAGAAAAAGCGGAGACGGCATAATTCTTTAGTACATTTTTCCAATAGCAGCTGATAGGTTCTTTAAAGCCTGCTGAGAAAAGGTAGTAGGGCTTCCATAACACTATAATAGCGAGTAAACTTACGATTTTCCCCAATAAGATACCGATGATACCCCATTGTAGACCACAGATAATGGTGACAGAAACGTTGATAATAAGTTCAGCCCAGGCAGACCATGTGTCTGCATATAGTCCATAGGCATAGTTGAAACTGTCAACAGAATTTCTTGAATTTGAAATGTAGATATATATTATGAGTAGGACTAAAATACGATGATCCATGATGTATTCCGTACCAAGCCAATGAGCTACAAAGGGTTCAAGTAAGGTGTATAGCGAGAAACAAAGCGTAGCAGCAATGATGTGCTGTATGGTGGTATACTCCCAAAAAACTTTTAATATCTTTGATTTGGTACCCTCAGCAACGAGATTGCCGATGCTTGAGCCAATATCACCAGAAGCCGCACCAAAGAAGGAGGTAAGTTTTGTGATGATAATCATGTAGTTGCCATAGAAAGCGACTGTTTGCAGCGATACGAAGAAGAATATGAACAACTCATCGCTTTTCTTAAGCACAAAGTCCTTAATCTTATGTATGAACAGTTGTTCGGTTTTGGTGATGATTTCGGGATATCGCTTTAATAATATTTTGCCTTGACGTTTGTCGATATTCAACCAAGGGTATTCCTGATTGATTTTCCAGTTCAGAATGATACAAGCAATGATGCTAAACAGAAATTCTACGCCAATCCAAATGAAAAGGTTACGGTAGTAGTAGGCCAGGAAAATTTGTAATAGGGTTTTGAATAAGCCTGCAGATTGCATATATATGGCGACCACGTAACCTTTTTGGTCAGAGTATAAAAGTTGTTGTCTATAGTTGATGAAATAGCCGATGAGCGAAGAACCTATCAATGAAAAGAAAGCAAAATAGATAATAACTAGGCTGAGACTTGTTTTTGCGAAGATGAGAGGGAAAAACAAGCATACGATAATACCTCCTGCTAAAATGACGCTACCTATCCACCTGTATAAATATCCTAGAAGTGATAGTATTTCTTCAATTTTCTGGTGGTCATTCGATTGTAATGGCTTAAAAAGGAAATAGCCGATACTAGCGGTGATCCCTAATTCGGAAAGATTTAGATAGCCTAAGATATTGCCAAGAGTACCTGTCAAGCCTATGAATTCAGCGCCAAGACAGTTAAGAAAAATCTTTCTGGAGAAAAAAGCCAATATAAGTGACAGAAAGTAAAACAGCAGGTTTACTTTCGCATTCAGAATGCTTTTATGAACCCTTTCTCCCATGGACTATTTGTCGTGAGTAGTATGGATAAAATCAGTACTCTTCCGTTTTATTTTAGGGATGCTCACTACCATTTTCCATACGAGAGCAGGGACAGAAAGAATCTTGCCAAATACAGTGTGGCTACGAAGCTGTTTGGGGATGGCTAAATACAAGGAAATGCAAATAGCCAGGAACAAACACCACCACTTGATATACCAAGAGAGTGAGAAAGCCAGTGAGAAGACTGTTATAAAAACTGATACGACAAAGGCTCCAACCACTAACATGGAGCGAGGAATGAGAGCTTGTTGAATCGTTTTGTTGATATAGTCTAAATTTCCTGTTTTGATGGCATAAGGTAGGTGGGGTATTTGCATAAAAAGACTCTGTATTTGAGCCGTCATCCAACGAAGTCGTTGTTTTTGGAAATTTTCCTTGTTGGATACTTTTTCATCAAAAACATGAATATCTGGTTCATATTTTATAAAAACCTTTTGTAGCAACAGGTGTGCTTCCAATTCCTTATCTTCTCCTACTGAAGATAATTTAAAAACATTTTCTTTGAATAATGAATAATCAAAACACATGCCAGAACCAATAAGGGCTGATGACAGACCTAAACGGTTGTGGGCTTTACGGAAAATGGTATTGTTGATTTCTTCACTGACGCCATCCAATACGGCGACATCGTTATTGCTGTTTTTTGCACAACGATGGCATTGAATAGCTTTATAGCCATGAGCACACGACTCATTTAATCTCTGTAAAAAATCAGGATTGACTACATTATCGGCATCCATCACAATGACAAAATCGTATTCTTCCTTGATTTGGCCCATGGCATATTGCATGGCCTTCGCCTTACTGCTCTTTTCAAATACAGGTTGGAGAAGTGTAATGGGGAGTGATGCTAATTTTTCGTTGGTTTCTGGCTGCATGTGGTCTGAAATGACTGCCACATGGAAACTGTCGTACGGATAATATTGGGTTATAAAGGTTTGGACTGAGTTGATGATAACGCGATCTTCATTATATGCGGGGTAAAGAACCAAGTAAGAATAGTATTCTTTCTTGCGCATAGACACCACTTTGTTAGTAAGGTATTGGGTTAAAGAAGATTCTCGCTTTTCCCAGAGAATGGAAGCCAATGCAAAGAATAGCACATAAGCAGCAGATGCAGCCATAAATAGCCATAACAGTATGTCGAATATGTGAATAATCTGCCAGAACATGTTATAAACTATTGCTTAAGATTAATGATGTCTAAAAGTTTTCGTCCTATCTTGAATCGTTTTAGGACTGAGCTAAACAAAACTGCAGGAACCTTAAAGAAAGTGCTGTCCCATTTGTCATCGACTAAATAATTAGGTGTGGCAAGAGCAAATACTAATAGAACGATGGTGAAAATGCCCCACCATTTAAGAGCAGCTGTCAAGTAAATAAATGGAGTGATAATAACCATCACGATAATAATAGCCATCATTACAATACGGGGAATCAGCATCCATTGGAGAAGTTTGTCAATCAGATCGTAGTGTCGATTCATCAAGGCGGTGGGAAGGTAATGAATGTTGTGGAAAAAAGTCTTCCACTGAGTGATGATCCAACTTATTCTTTTGCGATTGAAATCATCTGCTTGACGAGCTTTTTCGCTGTAGACGAAGATATTGTCAAAATAGTCGACATAGATATATTCGCGCATGATTGTAGCTTCCAAATCCTTGTCTGCCCATGAGGCTTTGGCTGCTAAAATATGTTTTTTAAACCATTCAAAATTGAATACCATGCCAGAGCTTGCCATAGACGCAGATAAACCGACACTGATATGACCACGACGGAAGATGGAGTTGTTGATTTCTTCGAAGATAGCCTCTAATCGAGCAGAAGTCGTATCGCGGTTTAATGCCAACTTGTGAGCTTGAATAACCTTAGTTCCAGCAGATTCGTATGCATCGTTCATTTGCTGGAGGAATTCAGGTTCTACAAGATCTCCTGCTTCTAAAATAATGGTAGAGTCGTAAATCTTGAATTGTGGAAGGTTGTTAATAGCAACTTGTAATGATTTGGTCCAAATGTTGTCTTTGAAATTTGGGGTAAGTAACGTGATAGGCTGTTGCGCTAGATGAAACAAGGTTATTTCATCTTCATTGTTAGCAACAACTGTGACATCGAAAAGCCGTTGGGAATAGGTTTGACCGAGTATGGAGCGTACTGTCGCTTCAACACTGATGCCATTTTTTTTAGTTGGAATAATGATGATGAAACGATTTTCGTTTTTTGCTTTGGGTATTTCGCTATGACGCGCAAATAGAGATGTGACGGCAAAGAATGTCAAATATATCACAGTCACAAAAACCCAGATAAACAATATTAAATCGGTATATATAAATAAATTCCAATAATGCATAATTATGATAGTTGAGAGTTGAAAGATGAAAAGTGAAAGGTTATGAAATCATGGAGACCTTTGATAGTTGCTTTTGCTAAATCAGAATGGCCTTTGACCAAATGTGTCAGTACGTCTCTTAATCCGACTGCACCTATTATATATATATAAGAAAGGTATTTGCTGAATTTAGGATTGTTTCGTTTGACGAATAAGAGTCGATTGCGCGTGAGATAGTATGTTCGTAAGGGGCTTTGTTGTCCTGTCGTCTGGCTTTCTTTATGAAATACTGTAAATTTGGGCTCGTACCATATCTCGTAACCAGCTCGACGAATCATCATCGACCAATCTAATTCTTCATAATAGAGGAAGTAACATTCTGGCATCATTCCAGCTTTTTCAATTGCTTCCCGTTTTATCATCATGGCTGCACCATGAGCATAAGGAGTTTGATGAGCTATATTATATTGTCCGTTATCTTGTTCTCCACAACCAATGGTTTTATTGCGTATCGTAATTTTAGAGAGTGGGGTATAACCTGCAAATTGGATCGGGTTATTTCCCCAGGCAAACCGAATCTTTGGACAGACGACACCAATTGTTGGAGAAGACTCTAATCTGTCGATTAATGGCTGGAAAATGTTCTTCCATCTTCCATCTTCCATCTTCCATCGAAGTAGTGTATCGTTGTTCAAAAAGAACAAGTATTTACCATGGGCAGCCTTGATACCGAGATTATTGCCACCAGCGAACCCTACGTTCTCTTTGCTCCTTATGACGATAACTTTCGGATATCGTTGTTGAATAATGGTTGTTTCGTCTTCTTTGGACGCATTATCTACTACGATTACCTCTACAGTTTCAACTCCTAAAGGTAATGTCTCTATCAATTCGCAGGTGTCTTTGAGTCCGTTGTAATTGATGGTGATGATAGATAATGTTATATCCAATTAAAATAGGTTTTTACTCGTGATAGTTTGCTTTTCTCCAGCTTCAAACGTTTTTTCTCTTCTTGTATGGCGAGTTCTTTATTTTCCCATTCAATCCATTCTTTTTCAATCCATGGTAAAATGTAGACAATGGTCAATCCACCATAGAAGACTACGCAGTTAGGAAATTGAAAGAGAACCTGATTACCATATCCACCCAACTGTTGTGATACCATGGCACAGCAGAGACCTGCCCCTATTCCCCGGAGAGAGGGACTCTTTAAGGAAAAGAATACTATCCAGCAAGCACCTGCTAACATGATAGCTGTCAAGATGAGAAAAAGCGTAATACCAATAACCCCGGTGTGAATCCAAATAAATACATATTCAGAGTCTGGTGCCACCGTTGCCATAAATGTATATTTGTTATTGGCAGGTACATTTTTATATCCAACAGCCAAACCAATGCCCCATGGTGCTTCTGCCAAATATTTTTTCATAGCTTGCTGATTCACCGCACGAACACCAGCAGAGGCGTCAGTTCTGTCAAATACAGTGCGCATTCGGCGAATCTGTTGATTGCTATTTCCAATTTTAGTAAAGGCTAGCATACATACAAATAATGTAAAGATGATAGTCGTAGGAATGGCGATTTTGAATGATTTTGATAGAAAGATATAGGCCATGAAGCCTGCCATCAGAGCTGCAATGGCAGTGCGCGTTCCAGACGGGAAAACTGCCCAGATACTAATCAGTCCTGTTGCTAAGAAAAAATACTTGTATTTTTTGATTTTACTGGTGATGCCAAAGATAGTAAAAGCCACAGCTGTGGAAGCAGTACCAATACCGAAATTTGCCGCGTCATTATATATAGAAAAATAGCGAATCAGTGTTCCATTATGTAGTAGATGGGTGCCTCGGCCAGGACCATAGATATATGCACGCTCAATATCGGTTAGACCTATATATTTCTGTTTCCATACCCAGAAGGCTGCAAATAAGGCGAGACATCCCCATAACAGCAAGTATTTATTGAGAATCTTGGGGTTTGTAATATAAAGCGTAAAGACTAGGAAGCAATACATAACCTGATAGCCAATCTGACGTGCAGTAGGATACCATCTAGCTACATCAATGCCTATGCCACAGGTGTCATTAAGCACTTCTAATGTGCAAAATCCACACCATATCATCAACGTAAACAGGTATATGTTACCTAATCGTTCAAAACGACTACCTTTTACATCTATAATAACCATGACTAAAAGAACAATCTCTAACGCTTCATTGTATACAGAAGTTGGCAGTAAACCTACCAATGGGAAATGTCTCCAGCCAATCAGATAGTTGACAATCACCAAAGTCCAAAATAGAAACATTCTATATTGGAATGTAGTTACCACAAGCAGAATGAGTAGTGGAATAATACAAACGACCGCAAAACCTGGGAAACCAGCATTAATGAACATATATATGGCTAGCAAAAACAGGAGAAAGAGTACTACAACTCTTCCTCCGTGTTCATTCGCATATGTCTTAAATGCCGTATTCACCATTATTTTGCATGTTCGTTCTCGACAGCTGTTAAACCTAACTGAGACAGCCGGTATACGAAGTTGTTAAACTTGGTATACGGTGGTAGCTGGCCAACAAATTCCTCAACTGCATAGCGGCTAGCCTCGGTGAGGTACATATAGAGGGTATTCTTATGTTCCTCATCCAACATGGTCTGTACTTCGTTGAGCGCTTTTTGGTCGACATCTTTCCATGTGCGGTTGGCTCGAGTCACCATTAAGTTCACTGTTGCCATATTCAATAATGCAGGAGCAATGGAGTTGTCGTCCAAATTAGGATATTCTATAATAGCAATTTCATCAGGGAGAATGTCTGGACATAGGTCTTTGATGCCCTTAGCCATAATGAAGCGGCTATCTTCTGCCAAGAAGTCTTCGTCGTATGTCAAACGGCGGACTTGCAGACCAATAGAAATCCAATAGTTCTCTAATTCCTGTGCCAAATAACTCTTGCCGTTGCCTGAGTCTGTAGACAATAGGTTAAGCACATTTTGCTGACCTTCCTGGAAATGGGGTAACAAAGCTTTACTCAATTGCTTCATGGACATGTCTGCAATAGTCTTGTTGAAACGACGATAGCGCAAATTGCTTTCTTTGGGGAAGCAGCCCATGACAGGAACTTTTGTAATTCGTTCTGAACGCATGCGGTCACGAAGGGTGCGATCCAACAACTCGATAATCAGGAAATAGAGCGCAGTCAACATGAATGTGAGTAAGAATGCACCTAACAAAATCATTAAACGATTCGTAGGCTGAGCGTTCAATGGGAACATTGGTGGATTCAACACGCGTAATGTAGCCGTTGACATCTGGAGATTGCGTTGACGCATACGGGCGGCATTCAGTGACTTTAGCATCTCCATATAGTTTCCTTCAATAAAGCCTATATGGCGGGCTTTACGGTCCAAAGTCGCTCCAATAGGGGCATAAAACAAATATTGTTTATCAAGGCTTTGCTTCATGATATCGGTTGCTGTCATCTCGGCCTTAGTCTTTTCTAATAACAAAATTTGTTCCAACCACCTGTCTAACATGGAACTAGCTCTAATACCCGTTTCTGTACTATAGGTAGATGCTTCAATGTCCTTTGTTAATTGTGTAACTCGTCCTGTGGCTGCCTGTAAATCACGCTGAGCTTTAGCTAATTCTTCTTGGGATTCCGCGTTATTACCGCCACCCTCACTCGTCATTAAACGGAGATTGGATATACGAGACTGAATACGAGAGATATCACGTACTTGATTGGTAAATTCCTTGTTGGAACGAATGACCTGAGCACGATTACCTAACTGACGCTCCAAATAGTCCATCAATGCCTTGGCTCTTGTATAATTCATCAACTGGTCATTACGGAAATTCTGTTGTTGGGCTTCAAGTGATGCCAGTTGCTTGGTTTGTTCTGCATAGTTAATAATGCGTTTAGATACATTATAGCGAATCAAATCATCTTCTGCAGCGGTTAATATACGATAGAGACGCGCGACTTCACGTTCGAAAAACTTGATGACATTGTTGGTTTCTCCAAAGCGTAGTTGCTGATAATGGCGACCAAAAACTTCATTGAGTATGTCCAATGTGTTAAAGGCTATTCCTGCATCATTAGCGGAATAACCGATATCAATGATATCACTTCCTTCTAAACGCAAGACTTTAAGACGTGATGTGATGTTGTTGATGCCAAACCAATCGTGGTAATTTAGCAAGCCAAAGAGAAAATTACCGACATTGGGCTTTTCATAGGCTTTTAAGTTGGCGTATGTTGCAGATTCAGAGTTGTGGTTAATGAGCGCTTTGACATCTGCTGGGACTGTGGCATTTAACTCGCGAAAATGCTGCGCAGAGATATAGTTGTTGTCCTTATTAGGATTACCATACATCATGCAACGGGCAAACAAACGAAGAGCAACCTCATGGATTGTATTGTCTGTGGTGATGATAATCATTAAATTGGTGATGTTGGCTTGTGCATTGCCAGCAGAACCTACACCGCCTTCCAAATTATAGGCCGTTATCATGCCCGTATAGATAGTGGTGTTAGCATCGTAAATACGTTCCATGTTTCGTGTCAAGAACCACGCTACAATCAAGGCAATAAGTGGAAGAATCACTAAATACCAACGTATTTTGTAGAGAAACCTGACGAGATATCTGAATAAATCCATACCAATCGAATTTAATTATTTCTTATTTTTTTTAGCGGCTTTAGCAGCTTCCTTTGCAGCTTTCTTTTGAGCGGCTAGTTCTGCTTCTTCCATTTTTTTATATCTTTTTTCTTCAGCTTTGGCTGTCTTGCGTATATTCTTTTCTATCGCTTTATTCTCCTTGCGGATTTGTTTTTCAGACTTTTGAATGCCACTATCCAAAGTAATCTCTGTTGTTGTGTTGGTTAAGATAGGTGTATGGGTTAATAATTCCAACGTAATGATGTCGGTGGTAATTTGTGTTTGGAGTCCTTGATAAGTCGAAACAGCCGATTGCTCCCAACGCTTTGTATCGGCAAAAGCTTCAATAGTCATATTACCTTGATGAAAATCTTCTTGGTTTAATGCACCGGCACCTTGGTAGATGGCTGCATTTTCGCTGGCAGTTTTTAATGCAACAAGATCGTTTGTAATTTTAATAAATAGAGTGGCAATTTGTTTTTTTAAATTGTCGTATGCCAAATCTTTTGCAATTTGTGCTTGATCTACCAATAATTTTTTGCGTTTCACTGCAGCTTTCAAATCCAAAATATCTTCTACAGGAACCGCTAAATTGACACCGACATTCCAGTAGCTTTGTTCGCTGCCTTGGTATTGCTGAAGCACAAGATTGTAGGCAGTTGAATTTTGTCCCCACATGTCGGTTTTACCATAACTGTAACTGGCATGACCTGTCAGATAGGAAAAGATATGGCGTTTCTGTTTGGAAACCTCGGCTTCTGCAATTTCCTGTGCTTTTTCCAATGAAAGAATCTGTGGTGTATGCT
>JAEEGL012010462.1_pt1 | contig 17170 bp, 6 predicted proteins | sample 9134231 | NCBI WGS metagenome assembly JAEEGL01 (sample SAMN16246548, study PRJNA631951) | gut metagenome | biome: gut microbiome; feature: rumen; material: fiber-attached | host: Bos | place: Iran: Karaj | collected 2018-10
CCGTGGTCCTGTGGATACCCGTGCAGCCCATGGTTATCCTGTTTATCTCGCAGGAACGCTTCCTTATACCACGTTCCTCATAATAATTCTTAACATATCCGTATGCCGTCTTATCTGCCAGAGTGCCTATGGTCCCCGCCCTGAAGGTCTGTCCGTCACCAAATATAACCTCGGTATATTTATGCGCCTTTGACTGATATTCTCCGGAAAAATTAAGATCTATATCAGGCTCCTTGTCTCCCTTAAAGCCAAGGAAGGTCTCAAACGGGATATCAAATCCTTCCTTGCTCAGAGGCTCATTGCAATTCGGGCACAGCTTATCGGGCATATCACAGCCCGCACGTCCCGCATAAGCCTTAACCTCATCCGATTCAAAATCAACATAATGACATTTTGGACACAGATAATGAGGCGGAAGCGGATTTACCTCGGTTATTCCCGCCATCGTCGCTACGAACGAGGATCCTACGGAACCCCTTGATCCAACCAGATAACCGTCCTCCATGGATTTCCACACAAGCTTCTGGGCTATGATGTACATGACCGCAAATCCGTTGCTGATTATTGAATTAAGCTCACGTTCCAGCCTTGCCGACACCTGCTCGGGAAGATCATCCCCATACATCTCATGTGCCTTGCTGTAACAGATGTCCCGCAGTATCTGATCCGAATTCTCTATCACGGGGGGACACTTGTCGGGACGTACCGGCTCGATGTCATCGATCATGTCCGCTATCAGATTCGTATTCGTCACTACGACTTCATATGCCTTATCATAAGGAAGATAATCAAATTCCTTAAGCATCTCCTCCGTGGTCCGCAGATACAACGGTGCCTGATCATCGGCATCCTTAAAGCCCTTGCCTGCCATGATTATCCGTCTGTATACCTCATCTTCCGGATCAAGGAAATGAACGTCACAGGTGGCGACAACCGGCTTATCGAGTTTCTCGCCCAGCGCGATTATCTTCTTATTGATGTTTATGATATCCTCCCTTGAGTTGATATTCTCATGATGCGGATCTTCTATCATGTATTCATTGTTCCCGAGGGGCTGTATCTCAAGATAATCGTAAAAGCTTGCGATATCCGATATCTCGGCTTCACTTCTCTCATCGACTATCGCCCTGTACAATTCACCCGCTTCGCAGGCAGAACCGATGATAAGTCCCTCTCTGTACTGTTCAAGAAGGCTCTTTGGTATCCTCTGGTTCCTGTGGAAATACTTAAGGTGTGACAGTGATACCAGCCTGTACAGGTTGATCCTGCCTATCTCATTCTTCGCAAGGATGATGACATGATAAGACATTGATTTTTTAATTATATCAACGGAATTCCTGCCGAATTCCAGTAGCGCATCAAGATCATTTATCCCCTGTTCCTTAAGCTTCATATTAAGTTTTATGAATATCTCTGCGGTACATTCGGCGTCGTCCACTGCCCTGTGATGATGCTCAAGGGATACATTCAATGCCTTTGCAACATTATCCAGTTTGAACTTTCCCAGTTCGGGAAGCAGCGCTCTGGCCATTGCGACAGTATCAAGAAACGTGAAGTCCGTTTCTATGGCAAGATCCTCGGCCTTCTGTTTTATAAAACTCACGTCGAACCTTGCATTGTGGGCAACAAGCGCACATCCTTCACAAAACTCAAGAAACTTCGGCAGGACCTCTGTTATGAACGGAGCATCCTCAACCATCTGATCCGTTATCGAAGTAAGCTGTGTTATCCTGAAAGGTATCGGTTCTTTGGGATTGACAAAGGTTGAAAATCTCTCGGTTATCGCGCCGTTTATCACCTTCACCGCGCCTATCTCGATTATGCTGTTCCTCTCCGGATTAAAACCGGTAGTCTCAATATCAAATACTACATATCTGTCATCAAGGGACTGTCCGTGTCCGTTCACGACGATACCCATGGAATCGTCGACCAGATACCCCTCCACTCCATAGATAAGCTTAAAATCCGGATATTTCTTCCTTATACCCGGCAGTGCATGAAAAGCATCCGTAAATGCCTGCACCACGCCATGATCCGTGATCGCAAGTGCCTTATGCCCCCACTCGGCAGCCCGCTTCATCAGAGCACCGACATCACTCACACCGTCCATGTCGCTCATCTTGGTGTGGCAGTGAAGTTCCACACGCTTAACCTCATCCGTGTCAATCCTTACGGATCCTTTTTTCTCTTCGGCTTTTTTGATACCGCTTACGTATCCCAGTGACAGTTCACCATCGAACTTATCTATAGACGCGACTGCCTTTATGTATATGCAGCTGCCTTCGGCAAGATACGCAAACAGCCTGTCCTTCTGCTCCAGTCTCGGAAACATCTTGACTGTTATCGTATCCGTCTGATCCGAGATGTCGAATATCACCATGAGCTTACCGGTCTTGGTCTCCTTTGTTTCAAGGCGTATAACCTTACCGTAAACCGTAACTTCACCGGTCATTCCTTCCAGATCCGCAATGCTTAATACCGCATCATCGAAATCCCTTCCGAATATCACATCCGGATTATCGGATTCTTTGCGGTATCTCCTGCTGCCTTTATCTCTTCCTTTCACGTTTGTGTTACTAACGCCTGTATCAACATTCTTAACCATATCATTCGCAGCAGCCGGATCGGTCTTTGTTACGGTATCAGATCCATTACCCTCTTTTGTTGACGAATATCCTTCAACCGGAATATCCGTACTTTCCGTTGTACCGGCCGCAGTGACAATACAGCCCGAAGTGATCCTTAAGATCTCTTCACTCATCTTACGCTGTGCCGCGGCAACCGCTCTGCTCTTCTCATGTTCCTTATACTCAATGAAGACAGATGCATTTATCCCGCATCTCTCACCCAATATCTTATCAAATATCCTTATTATATCTTCCGAATGTTCCCTGGCCACAACGGTATCGTCAAGAACAAGCCTGAGTACATTGTCCTGGGGGAATTCAAAATCCGCATGATACAGCGTCAGATAATCGAACTGATCATAATGCTTGAACTCCTCAAGAATGCTGTCCCTGTATTCCTCAATAAGCGTTCGGACATTATATCTGTCCGAGAGTTCAAAGCTTTCATGTATCGTTATCCTGAGGGGATCATTTAAAAACAGCTGTCTTGCTATTTCTTTTTCAAGGGCATAAATATGGTTTTTCTCTACCAGATGCGGTATCTTAAGATATATCCTGAGCCTGTCGCGCTTGACGGTACTCGATATCTTCAATACCTCGGAATCCCAAAATATAAGGTCGAGATCATTATTCAGTTTAAGTGTTGGAAATACTTCCCTAAAGCCTTTGCTCATCTTTTCCTGTCAATCCCTTTATCTTATCTCTCACTCTTTATCCCAGTTGTCCAGTTCCATTTTAAGCGCAGCGAGAAGATCTTTTTCAGGTATCTTTCTTATTATCTCACCCTTCTTTATAAGAAGTCCCTCTCCGTTTCCACCGCATATACCTATATCGGCTTCTTTAGCCTCACCGGGACCGTTAACCACGCATCCCATGCACGCAACCTTTATATCAAGATCATAGCCTGCAACCAGCTTCTCGACTTCATTTGCAAGCGATATCAGATCGATCCCCGTCCTTCCGCAGGTAGGGCAGGACACAACTTCTATACCGCCGCTCCTTAGCCCTAATGTCTTAAGTATCCTGCGGGCGGATATGATCTCTTCCACCGGATCGCCTGTAAGAGAAACCCTTATTGTGTCACCAATACCCATATTAAGGATTATACCCAGTCCTACCGCCGATTTGATATTACCGGATCTGACCGTTCCGGATTCCGTTATTCCCACATGCAGGGGATAACGGCACTTTGGTGCCAACAATTCATGAGCCCTTACACACATCAAAACATCGGAAGACTTAATGCTTACCACTATGTTGTCATAATCGCACTGCTCGATCATGCGGACCTTGTCCAATGCGCTTTCCACTATCCCTTCAGCCGTAACACCCCCGAATTTTTCGATAAGCTGCTTCTCCAATGATCCCGAGTTTACTCCGACCCTTATAGGGACATTTCGTTCCTTGGCCGCCCTTACTACAGCCTCTACATTTTCACGGCCTCCTATATTGCCGGGATTGATCCTTATCTTATCTGCTCCGTTCCGTATTGCGGCAATGGCAAGAGAATGATCGAAATGGATGTCGGCTACTATAGGGATATGAATACGTTTCCTTATCTGTCCTATAGCCTCTGCCGCCTTAATTGTCGGTACTGTCGAACGGATGATCTCACAACCCGCTTCCTCTAACTTAAGAATCTGTCCGACCGTGGCCTCAACATCCTCTGTCCTCGTATTTGTCATGGACTGGATCCTTATCGGATTGCCTCCGCCGATCTTGACTCCGCCTATATCAACGACTCTGGTATTGTCTCTGTAGTTCATGTTGCTTTCCTTCCTTTTTTCTTCTATCTATAGTACCATTTTTATGTCCAAATACAATACCTTGTGCTTTTATTGATACATATTACTTTTGCCGCACCTGTCCGTATGATGTTCCTTCAGTTTTTCAGAGTCTTATCCGCGGTTCTTACCGAATACAGATAATATACAATGACCGAACCCGCAAGAACAGCAACCGTCATTATTATGAGAAATATCCTGAGTCCCTTATTGCTTCCGCTCTTTGTATTTTTCTTAAGCGTACGGATAGTAGAGACTCCCTTTTCAACCGGAGCTGCATTTGCGCATTTTGCCTCAATGGTCTGGGTAAGTATATTATCTGCCATATCCGAAGCCTCGATCTCTATTGTATAATCACCGTAATCCTGTATCTTAAGTTCAACATCCTTCTGCTTTTCCGAAGTGATCATCTCTTCGCCGTTGAGTCTGACCGATGTAAAAAAATCATCCTCATCATAAAGGCTCAATACCAGGATATCATCCTTGTTGACGCTCCCGTCATCTGCCATACCGTCGATCACAACTCTGGGCATCGTTCCGTCTACTATGAATTCCACTGATTTCTCAGCCTGATTTCCGGCATCATCCACTGCCGATACTTTCAGAATGTACCTGCCGTCTTCGCTTATCTCCTGACCTTCAACATAATTCATGCTGTTAATGTACGCCTTGTAATCCACTCCTCCGTCGTCCCGGATATATTCACCGAAATTATCGGGCAGTTTAAAGCTCTTAACATATTTTTTATTGAGGTTTTCAATATAATCGATCTCCGGCTTTGTCATATCAAGGGTAAACCTTACTGTCTTTACAGCACTGTTTCCTGCGGCATCTGTTACCCTTACCTCGAGTTCATATTCACCCTCTTCATCTATGGTGATCGAAAATTCCGATACTTCACTGTCCATTATCCATTCCGGTGACTGACACACGTCTTTGCCGGATGCTTTACTTTTATTCCATAACCTGCATGATATCAACGCCGTTTCATAATTGTTTTCCTTTATCCTGAAACTTATTGTGGGAGGAGTATTTGTGATCGTGGCATCCTTAAGGCTGGCGCCTCCGGAAATATCTATTACAGGTACTGTTTTATCGATAGTGAAAGAAATTGCATCGTCCCGTGTATTACCCGCCTGATCCGTAACGGATACCGTGATATCGTATTCTCCGTCTGCTTTGAAATAATATGTATTCCTGCTGTAGCTTCCTTCTGTCCTGTACTCGGCAAGCCTTATATCTCCGGTTCCGTTCCGTGAACTTACCGTTCCGTTTACCTTCACCTTATATGTATCAGCGAAATTATCATATGCACATATTGTGAGAGCTGCATCTTCCCTTGTTATACCGCCCGCTGACACTCCCTCAAAATCGATCCCCGGAGCCGTTACGTCAACCCTGAACTTGCACTTGACAGGCTGTGATTCATTTCCGGCAGCATCTACCGCCCTGCATTCAACCGAATAATCTCCATCCCTGTCTGCCGTAAACAATGGCCCTTCCTTAAGCTCAGCCAATGTCCCGGCGGAACTTCTGATAACTTCCTCGTTTCCTTCATACATTCTCTTTATTGTATATCCAACGCACACTGTATTAATATGTGCATCTTCCCCGGTTAAAAATACATCAGCGGATTTACCGTAAGTTCCTCCGTTCTCGGCTCCCGTAAGATCGATCACCGGTGCAGTTCTGTCAATCTTGACGGTCTTCTTCAGGGTATTTGTATTTCCGGCCGCATCGGTTGCTTCTATCAACAGCTCACTTCCGTTATCGTCAACCGTCTCCGCACTTATCACAAATTCCTTTTCAAATCCCGTAAGACTCGAGTCGCTCTGATATGTTTCTTCCGCTATCTGTGCTCCACTGCATGATATCGTGAGTGCAGCAGGCCTCGATCCCGTATCGTTTACCTTAACCCTGCACCTGATATTTCCGTTTACCCATGTGTCGAATTCACCCTCACTGTACAGGTCGATCGATGGCTGTACCGAATCGAGAAGTACATAATACTGTCTTGATACGGTTACATGTACAGGTTCTCCTTCTATCAGTTTCTCCGCTTTCTTCCTGTTCTTTTCGTACTCAGCTTTTTTAGCCTTTGCGGCCTTATTCTGAGAAACACTGTTCTGAGAAACCTGTTCCGGCATACTCTCTTCCGGTCTGAGCACATATTCCTCAAGTTTCCTGAACTTAACACAGTACAGACCGTCCGTTATCGCTCCGGGAATAAGCGTAAAAGCTCCGCCCGCGGTATCCTTCCATTCATCCTGTTCAGGACTCTTGCCGGAACCAAGCGAATACTGACATATGATCTTATAGTCTATCTGTGCATCCGCGCCTGCATTTTTCTCATTTTCAAAAAGCCTGTACTCAAACAGATCCGGATCCGTGCTCATATCCGCCTGATAATTCAGCTGCATACCGGTGCTAATTATCTCCGTGTCCGAAGGAGTGACTTTGACTCCGTCATTCCTTGAAATATCCACATCCAGGATCCTCTCCGACAGTACCGTTCCCCTTTCTGCCGCATATATGCCTGACTGTTCAAAGCATATTCCCAAAATTAATGTTCCGATCACTCCCACACTCAACTTTAAAAAAAACGATCTCATACTATATTGCTCCTTTGATTTTTCACTGATCAATGACCTCCAATACTCTGTCTGTCCCAGCATGTTTTCGCAGTTCCTCAAGCCTGCATCTTATATCACCTGCCGCCTCGTTCTGTCCGGAATCCATCAGCTTCACCGCCTGTTCACCGTAACTTATGGCCTTTTCACCATCTCCCGCATCTTCATACAGAATGCACAGGCGTCTTAAGTACTCCGCTTCATATCCCGATCCATCATCCGTATACAGACCTTCCCTGACCGCATACCTGAGATCATGCAGCCCATCTTCAAGAACTCCTATCTCATACTTTGGATCATATCCGTCAACATTTATGAGAGCATCATACAGATTGGCTATCATAAGGTAATTCTCATACCTTACACCATCATAACCGAGTCCCTTATTATACCTGGTAAAATCTTCGAGACATTTCAGATAATCATCCCTGTCCTCTTCAAATGACATCTGAAGCCTGCACAGCTGCATGTAATAAGCCGCTTCGGGATAAGTTTCGGCGTCCAGCATCTCAAAATACCTCAATGCTTCACGGTAATTGCGCCTGACGAGGAAATAATTCTTTGCGACCTCATATGTAAACCGCAAACAGCTGTCATCATCAAGGCAGCCGGATTCTATGTAGCTGCAGATTATCCTTATCCCTTCCTCCGTATATTCTCCGTCAACGATATGTTCATTAGCCTCTGCGATCATCCTTACCGCAGCATTATCTATAGGTTCTGCCAGCACATATCTTACAGCAGAAAATCCCAATATCCCTATTGTGACAACTGCTGCTGCCGCGGCAAAAGAAAGCCTTATCCTTGCGGCTCCCTTCCCGCTCCCTCTGAGCATTCCGATCGCATCTGCCAGCTCACCCATATCCGCATATCGTTTATCCTTATCTTCGCTTATACAGTTAAGGATGATCGTCCTGATCCCGGCCGGGATAGTCCGTGTTTCCCTTACAAGCCTCTCCTGATCTTTCAGTTCGCGCACCGGCGGCCTGCCGGTTATCATCGCATACATAAGCATTCCAAATGCAAAAACGTCAGTACGTTCGTCAAGCAGTTCCCCGCAGTTATAATATTGTTCCGGAGCTGCATAACCCGGCGTTCCGTACAGCGAACCCCTTTCCGCTATCCTGCCTGCTATACCGAAATCAATAAGTCTTATGCTTCCGTCAGCCTTAAGCATGATATTATCCAGTTTAAGATCCAGATACAGTATTGACGGCTTGCGGTCATGAAGATACTTGATGGCACCTGCAATATCCATCCACCATCCGATCAGCATCTTCCTGCTTACTTTGTTTGTACAGATCGCCCGGTCAAGAGTCGTTCCCTCAATATAATCACTGACAATGTAATATCCTTCATCGTCCTGCCATGCATCTACGATTCGCGGGAACATCTCGTGATCGAGCATGATCATCATATTTATCTCATTCTGCGCCAGCCAGACCGTATCATCATCACATGGAAGAAACTTGACCGCCCATTTCTTGCCTATGGAGACATCCTCCGCAAGAAAAACAGACGAAGTCCCTCCCCTGCCTATCTGTCTCAAGATCCGATAACGATCGCGCAGGACAAGACCCGAAGATAACATATAATCACCCCGATCCTTCTGTGCATATGAAAAAATAAAATGGAATTATGACGGATTCCGCCCGATATGTTGATTATGTGGTTATATAGTAACCGATTGATAAAAGAATTGTCAACATCTTTTTTTTGATCGTATTGTAATTACTACCTTACTATCGCGAAGTTTTTTGTCACACTGCCACTGTATCTGCCGTTCTTTACCGCAGTAACCTTAACCGTTCCCTTGCCCGGCTTTATATTCTTTCCGTAGGAAACTCTGTAATCCCTGCCGTTGACCAGTGTTTCGCCGTAAGAGTTCACTATCGTGATCGACGGGCAGATCTGACTTCCGGTATATTTGCGGTCGGAAAGTCCACTGTATTTCATGGTCTTGGAGTTAAGCTTCTCACGGACAAGAGAGTATTTCACACTTCGGCTCCCGCAAAAATTCCTTCCGCCCTTTACCGATACCGTGACCGTTGCCTTCTTCTTAATACTCGTATTGTCAGAATACCTGATCGTATAATCTCCGGCCGCCAGAACGAAATTTCCGGCCTTTACCTTAAGATATGACGGGAAAACCTGCACACCCTCTCCCCTATAGTATCCGTTCCCTGCGGAAACCGAACTTATTGAAACAGGAAGTATCTTAAAATAGTATATGCCGTTATATCCGCCGGCAAGCTTATAGTTTGCAGACGGTCTTATGGTTATGGCAGCCCCCCTGATGACATTGCCCTTGTTATCATAACTTACATTCCGGTTATTACTGTATGTACAGGTATAATCCCTTCCAAGCTTAAGCCCCTTTATGTTCAGCTTTGGTGTAAGATCTTTACCTGCGTACTTCTGATCCTTGACAGGTGTGATCATTCCGGATGTGATAACAGCCGGAGTTATCTTAAACGTCGTTGATATGGCACCGGTGTACAGTCCCTTACCCGTTGCCGTAACAGTAGCAGTACCCACATTGACATTGTTTGTGTATTTCAGCGAATATCCGCTTGACGGTACTATATTTCCGTACCGGTCCGATATCCTAACAGCCGGCTTCAGAGCCTTCCTCGTGTAAGCAACCGCGGCACTGTCGGCCATGGCGATACTAAGCTGCTCCATACCAACACAGACCTTAACATTCTTTATTGTAAAACTACCGGTAAAATTACCCTTCAGCTTACCGATAACGGTATAAGTCTTCGTAGCCTCGAACCTGTCAACCCTGGCCATTTCAGCGCCTTTATATATCGCGAACTCATAACAGGACGGACTCAAGATATTGTTGCCGTATTTAACCGTAGCCTCATTTGTCCCGGCCTTTCCCGTAACCTTGACACCCGTAAGTTTCTTGGGAAGAATGGTGAACTTCTGATCCTTTACTCCGGAATAGTTTCCGATGCCCTTAAGTCTTACGGTTGCTTTATCCGATGCATTTATATTGTTCAGATATTCGACGGTATAATCCTTGTTCTTCTTAAGCTTCTTTCCTGCAAGTGTGACATTCACCTCAGGTGTCAGGGGTTTTCCGGAATACGTGGGGGATCTGAGCGCAACCACAGCATGTGCCATTGTAACAGGGCAGGACTTTATCTCAAAGTTTACTTCTGCCTGCCCTGAAAAACTGTTCCTGCCGGTCACGATAACGGAAGCTGTACCGAAATTGATATTATTCCTGTATGAAACCACAAAATTATTATCGGAAGACATTCCCTTCCCTGCATTTACATATACAGCCGGTCTTATTGATGTACCGGTGTAATCTGCCTCATTGAATTCAAGCGTTATACTGCTGCGCAGAAGGGGTGCCTTAGCTATCTCAAATTCAAAATCCCGTTTTCCCTCATAATCGTTCCTGCCCGTAACTGTAAGAGTGTATTTTCCGGCTTCAAGAGGCGTCCTGTCAAACGAATAACTGTAATGCACATCCCTTAACACACTGCCGCCGTCCATTATAAGAAGTGCCTTACAGAGCTCTTCTGTCCTGTCACTGCCGTTATAAGTAAGTTTTGGAAGATCAACCGTGAAATTCGTAAGTTTCTTTTTCTCCGGTCCTCTGTCATTTGAATATGCTTTTATCCTGAGTGTATTAAGATCCCGGCTCTGACTCCTTACCCAGTCGGTATTCTCCATCCGGTAGAAAGTCCAGTCATCCGACCGGTAAGTTCCGAATCTGCAGCCCGATCCGGTATCATGTGTACTGTCTACGAAAAATGATGTAAATCCTCCATTTCCGGTTCTTGATCTCACTACAACGGAGAACATGGAACCGGCCTCCACATCCGCGAAAGTATCAAGCTGTATGGTATAAAATCCCGGATACGTTGTTGAACCCATTACTTCAGAACTCAAATATCCCGAATCAGGGTCGGCCGGATCTCTCAGATCGGTATATACAGATACGGTGTATTCATTATTCGGTGAAGCAAAGCCGATGCCGACAGCCTCTATCTGCTGTCTTCCGCTCGCCTTATATATCGCAGCCGCATACGGATATATCTTACTGTCCGTATAACACGATCCGTCATACTGATAATTATGACTGTACAGATCCGCCGGCTGAAAATCAAAAGCATATGCTTTCTTACCCGAAACACTTAAGGATGCATCCTCATATGATATCCAGACAAATCCATTGTCGCCATAGCCTGTACCTTTACTGTTCTTAACAAGCCATGCTCCGTTTCCCGAAGGAAGTTTCGTACTTATTCCTTTCTTTGCATTGGATGCATTTACATATGTGTTCTTAAAATTATTCCTGTCAAAACCATCATCCCATCCCACTACGGCTGCTTCATGATTTGAACTGTTCTGTGAATCATTATAATATACAGCCGGACCGTTATAGGTTCGGTTCAGAGTCTTTTTATTCCGATCACTCCCATACATATCATCGTCATAATATGCCAGACCGACCGTTCCGTACTTCATTACGGCCTTCTTAACATCCTGCCTGTTCTTAAGATCTATCCACAAAGCATTCTGAAGATGCTCCACATCGCCGTCGTATGCCAGACCGTTTCTAACGCTTAATTCCCTGGTTGCCTGAGTCCTCGCAGCAGACGGGTATGAAAGGCTCGGATCAAAAGCCTCATCCGCCGCCCCGGTCCAGCGTGCGAGAGCAAATGTTGAAAAATCGCCATTTCCGCCCATCATGACAGGCATGACATTATCTTCTGGATATATATTGTCCTTCCTTATATTGCCATCACCCAGCAGTCTGTCAATATCCTCGTTGTAATATCCGTTAAAGAAATATTTGATAAACTGGGTTTCTGACATGTTTATCTCATGTCCCGGATGCTGTCTCATGTAAGCGCTCTCTGCTGCAGCCATGGCCATAAAGGCCCATCCGGTCGTCCATGCCCCCTGATCCTTTACAGAGGACACATACACATTATCTGCAAGTGTATACCTCGAAGGTACAACCATCGTATCCGAGGCTCCGTCAGCATCTTCCACACCGCTCTGAGCCATATCAACCGCCGTATCATTCCCGGCACAATCCGTGATATTCTCGGCCTGTTCCTCAAAAACCTCATCCGACGAAACAGTATCCGCCGATACACTTTCAGCAACAAGATCATCCGGTATCTCTTCTGTATTCTCATCCGATGAACCGTCCACGGTAAGATCATCAACCCGATCTTCAGAAACGATCTCTCCTTCAGAGAACAGTTCTCCTCCGGAAAGCAGCTCCCCTTCAGAAAACAGCTCTCCTTCAGCAGGCATTTCTCCTTCAACGGACAGATCGCTGTCATGTGTTACCGACAATGCATATACGCCTGTATCACAAACAGACAGTACCATAAGCACTGCCAATACAACCGCTGTTGATCTTCTGAATAATCGTTCCTTCATTGTTACTCCCGGATAAACGAAAAAATAAGCCCGCTTTATATTTGTATCGGCAGCAACGCGAAAAAAATAACGGGATCCCGCAAAATCGGACAATTTGATTCATTATCCTAATCTGCAGGATCCCATATAATAACGATCTTATATACTTTAAAGACTTCCGCCTCAAAGATCAGTATTTATCAGCAAACACCCTGAGCGATCATAGCCTCTACAACCTTCTTGAATCCGGCGATATTGGCACCTGCCACATAATTGCCTTCCATGCCGTATTCCTTGGCTGCATCATCGATATTATGGTAGATGCCGACCATGATGTTCTTAAGTTTGCCGTCAACCTCCTCAAAGCTCCATGACAGTCTCTCGGAGTTCTGACTCATCTCAAGAGCAGATGTTGCGACACCGCCTGCATTTGCTGCCTTTCCGCCCACGAACGGAACATTGTTCTTCTGGAAGTACTGTGTAGCCTCAATGGTTGTAGGCATATTTGCACCTTCAGCAACATACTGAACACCGTTTGCCACAAGCATCTTGGCATCTTCTATATCGAGCTCGTTCTGAGTAGCGCAAGGAAGAGCTATATCTACCTTATACTGCCATACACCATGCTCGCCGTTCTTCTTCTCATGATACTCGGCTGATTTGCGCGCTGCTGCATACTCGGTAAGACGCGCACGCTTAACTTCCTTTACTTCCTTAAGGAGCGCTACATCGATACCTTCGGGATCGTAGATCCACCCGGTCGAATCCGAAACCGTGACTACCTTGGCGCCAAGCTGAACAGCCTTCTGGCATGCATATATGGCAACGTTACCGGAACCCGAAATGGCAACCGTCTTGCCTTCCATCTTATCGCCATGACACTTGACCATCTCCTCCGTAAGATACAGAAGACCATAGCCCGTAGCTTCGGTACGTGCAAGCGAACCACCGTATGTAAGACCCTTACCGGTAAGAACGCCTTCATAAAGTCCCTTGATCCTCTTGTACTGTCCGAACATGAAGCCGATCTCACGTGCTCCGGTTCCGATATCACCTGCGGGAACATCTTCATCGGCACCGATATATTTGGAAAGCTCTGTCATAAAGCTCTGGCAGAACTTCATGATCTCGTTATCCGATTTACCCTTGGGATCAAAATCAGATCCGCCCTTGCCTCCGCCGATGGGAAGTGTTGTAAGGGAATTCTTGAAAATCTGCTCAAAACCAAGGAACTTGATTATTCCAAGGTTTACCGAAGGGTGAAGCCTCAGACCGCCCTTATAAGGACCGATGGCATTATTGAACTGAACACGGAATCCGCGATTCACCTGAACCTTGCCGTTATCATCAACCCAGGGAACCCTGAACATGATCTGACGGTCAGGCTCGGTTATCCTCTCAAGTATAGCGAGGTCACGATACTTCTGCTCATCCTTTTCGATAACCGGTCGAAGTGAATCCAGCACCTCGGTAACGGCCTGGATGAACTCAGGCTGGTCTGCATCCCTTTTTTTGATCTTCTCAAGCACTTCATCAACGTATGACATTTATGTATCCTCCTTAATAAAAAAAATTAAACGCCAAAGAAGCGTAACTCTACGCTTCTCTGACGCCATTGTCCGAAAGAGATTATATAACCGTTCGGTGAATAATGCAAGCATTTATTCGACAAAATCAGCCTTAACATAAGCTTCCTTGCCATTATACCTGATCTTGCACCATCCGTTTGTCTTCTCTATAAGATCGAACTTGTCCCCGCGATACGCAACACCAAGCTTCTTGGCTGTCTCACTGGCGCCTTCACGGACATTGACATTTTCTTTTACGGTTATCTGTCCGCCGGAACCTGAAGATCCGCTGTCGGAGCCTTCATCCCCCGAGGCCGATCCGTCGTCAACAACTTCCAGGTAGTCGGACTTGATATATGCTTCAGTACCATTATAATCTATCTTGCTCCAGCCGTTCTCCATCTCCTCGTAGCGTTTGTAGGTATCCCCTATCTGTGCCTTACCGAGCGAATCGGATTCGGTACTTGCCGAAGACCTTATATTTACAACATCCGTGGCCTTAACGGTCACTGCGTTGGCATCTCTCTCCTGCTGCTGTGCCTGTGCTTCCTTATCTGCTTCTTCCTGCTGCTGTGCCTGCTGCTGTTCGGTAAGTTTTGCCTTTACCGCTGTATTTACATCAGTCTCTATCTGCTTAAGCATTGCCTCAAGCTGGGGATCACTTTCTATGGCCGAATTGTATTTTGCACTTATCTCGCTTGTAAGTTCCTCTACATCCGGCTGCGAAGACATCTCAAGGAAATATGCCTGCTCATCATCAGAAAGCTCCGACTTGTTGATGTAGAGCGAGCCCGATTCATTAGTGCAGACATAAGTGGATTCAAGTGAAGGCGCCGGTGTGGAAACACCTGTGAATGTTATATCAAACGTAACTATAACAACATATGAATCCGGCTTGTAACCTTTTTTCGTATATACATTGAAATCAGAGAATGACTGATAATACTTTGCCATCTCCTCTATCCTGTATCTCTCCTGATCGGGCAGGGTATCGCACAGCGAAGCAGCCGTATCCGCATCACCGTTCATAACTGCAGAGTAATAACTCTCCATGAGATTTGTGACATTCGGATATGCATTCAGTTCGTATTTATCTTTCGGAACCTCCACACTGCTGGTCGGAAAGGCCGAAGCATCGACTCCGTCCTCATTGTCTCCGCCTTTATGAGTTGCCAGAAAAATAATAAGACCGATAACAAGTACCAAAAATACCGCACCTATTATCACATAGACCAGATATTCCCTGACAAATTCCTTGATCTTATTGATTTTCATTACGCTGTATCCCCTTTACTTCCCGATATATCACCATTTAAACTCAATAGATTCAGGTTGACCGCCGGCATAAGGACTCCGTCACTCGCTATCAAAGTCCTGCTTCCTTTTATGCCATCATAAGGACTCCTCCCGCAAGCGGGTCCCTCCTCATGATAAAATGCACTCGAGAGGATTCGAACCCCCGACACACGGTACCGGAAACCGTTGCTCTATCCCCTGAGCTACGAGTGCTTAACAGAATTTTTCATACTGAACTATAATAACACACGGAACGAAAAATTTCAACAGAACCTGTTATGGAATAACAATCTTCAAAGCGTCTGAACATGAACATATTCATTTGTAAATCAACAAACAGGCACACCTCTTCAGGCGTGCCTCAGACTGTAGACAAAGCGGGAGTGGAACTTCAGGTTCCGCTCTCATTTTTCTGTTTTGAAGAGTTTTATCATACAGCCAGCGGACAACCGAATAATCTATCATTTGAAGGTCCTATTATCCCCTTTCTTTGAAGCATTCTTGCTAACTTTTTCAGATTCAGGCATGCATAAGTTAGCCCGACCTTCATTTCCATTCGTGCCCTCCCGTACATTTGTGTGTATCTGAAACCGTGATTTTCCTTTGCTGTTCCAAACAGTCGCTCTATTGTTTCTTTCCGGAGCTTATACAATTCGCTCATTCCAATTGTATGCCGGATATTTTCGCATTGCTCCATGTAGTTTTCCCACACATGTCTGGTTATGAGTTTTTGATGATCTCTGCTACCGGTGCATTGACTCAGATATTGACAGTCAGCACATATGTGTTTGCAGCTTTTATATTCCCGGTAACCGTCCCGGTTGGTTGTGCTGTATTTCAGAACCTGATCATTGGGACATATGTAGCAGTCATAATACTCATCGTATACATACTCATGTTTTCTGAAGAAACCATCCTTGGTCATCGGGCGTTTATAAGGGAACAACGGTCTGATGCCGTCATCTATGAGCAGTTTGGCTATCGCTGGTGTTTTGTATCCAGCATCCGCAATCAGTGTCTCGATCCCGATGTCTTTTATCTTGTCATAGAGTCCTTTGAAGGTACGGCTGTCATGCAAGTTCCCCGGGCTAACTGTGTATCCTAACACCCACCCGTTCTTATCGCAGGCCGTCTCCACTGAATATGCGAAAACTTGCTTGTGTTCGCCCTTATGGAACCATCCGCTTTCGGGATCGCTTGTGCTCTCTTTGATTTCCATTCCTCCTGAAGGGCTGTCCGGTGGTGGATTGTCATGATCATCATGATCTTTCAGCGGTTTTTTATTATGTTCGGTCCTGTCCTGGTTGATCTCTTTTTTCAGCATGTCCTCGTAAAACAAAGCTTCCTGCTTGGCAATGCGTTTCCGGAGTTTCTTGTTGTTGGCTCGTGCCTTTATGTGAGTTGAGTCGACAAAGACCTCCGACGGATCCACAAGATTCCATTTATAACAATCCTCAAGTATCTTGGAAAATATCTGTTCAAAAAGATCCGTGTCCTTGAATCGCCTTGTGTAATTCTTTCCAAAGGTTGAAAAGTGTGGAACAGAATCATTCATTTCCAGTCCCAGAAACCATCGGTATGCGACGTTGACTTCTATTTCCTTTATAGTCTGTCGCATACTCCTTATTCCATACAGGTATTGAATGAAGGGAATTTTGATAAGGACAACCGGATCAATGCTTGGACGGCCGTTATCAGAACAATACTTTTCTTCGACCAGGTCATAAATAAAAGACCAGTCTATTGCTTTATCGATAAGGCGCAACAGGTGGTCTTTCGGAACGAGATCATCCATACAGAACATCTGGATCTGTTCTCTTTTCTTGTCGGTATTCTGTGTCATCATAACCCCAAACCCCTCA
>JAEEGL011431136.1_pt1 | contig 17169 bp, 12 predicted proteins | sample 9134231 | NCBI WGS metagenome assembly JAEEGL01 (sample SAMN16246548, study PRJNA631951) | gut metagenome | biome: gut microbiome; feature: rumen; material: fiber-attached | host: Bos | place: Iran: Karaj | collected 2018-10
ACTTATTCCAGCATGGTGCGCTACTCCAGTTTCGTGGATCTGCTGCATGTGGCTTATGCCAATGCCCTGTCCGTGGCATTGGCCATCTTCTGTTCATATTGGTTTGAGAACATGGGCTGGACGAGTCTTTGCGGCTTGACACAGACCGAGATCGTCATTACTTTCTTTATAGCCATGCTATTGATGTGGGCTGTTAGAATTGCAGTGAAGAGTCTTCATGATAGCATCCAGAATGATGGAAATACATTGCGCGTACTTATTTATGGGGCCATGACCAGTGGTGTCGGTTTGGCGAAAAATATCCGCAATCAGAAGCCTGCCAAATTCCGCCTATGCGGCTTTATATCTAATAATAAGAGGGCAAAGCACATGACGCTATTAGGTGAGAAGATCTATCATGTTGATGACGATATCGCATCGGTCATTGAAAGGGAACATATCCAGGCTGTCCTGGTATCCCCCACACGGCTGAAGAAGTTCCAGAATTCCCAGGAATTTCAGGATGTTCTGATCAAAGCTGGTGTGAAAATTTTCATAGCGCAGTTTGCAAGAGAGGCCAACGTCAAGGACGGTGAAATCACCGACGAGGACTTTGCAGACGTGCAGATGAAAGAGGTGCAGGTAGAGGATCTGCTGCCTCGTCAGGAAATCAAGGTTGATATGGATTCTGTCGGCGAGATGCTGACCGGCAGACGCGTCCTGATCACAGGCTCGGCTGGAAGTATCGGCTCCGAGATGGTGCGTCAGATAGCCATCTATAAGCCAGCTGCCATGATGCTGATCGATCAGGCCGAGACGCCCCAGCACGACATCTTGCTGATGGTGAGTAAATATCCCGATATCCAGACAGAAGTGATTGTGACCAGCATCTGTCATGAGCATCGTATGGACTGTATCTTCCGTCAATTTAAGCCCGACTATGTGTTCCACGCCGCCGCCTACAAGCACGTCCCGATGATGGAGCACAATCCTTCGGAAGCCGTACTAAATAACATCCATGGAACCAAGGTCATTGCCGACCTGAGCGTCAAATATGGCGTGAAGAAGTTCGTGATGGTATCTACGGACAAAGCTGTGAACCCGACGAATGTGATGGGCTGCTCGAAACGCATCTGTGAGATTTACGTGCAGAGCCTGAATGCCGCTCAGACCACAACTCAGTTTGTGACGACCCGCTTCGGCAATGTCCTCGGCTCCAATGGCTCTGTCATTCCATTGTTTAGAGAACAAATCAAGAATGGTGGTCCGGTGACAGTCACTGACGAGCGCATCGTCCGCTTCTTCATGCTGATACCAGAGGCCTGCAAGCTGGTGCTTGAGGCCGGAACGAAAGGCCATGGCGGCGAGATATTCGTGTTTGACATGGGAAAACCCGTCAAGATCATCGACCTTGCCAGACGTATGATAGCCCTATCAGGCGTCAAGAATGTAGAGATTCAGATTACTGGCTTACGCCCAGGCGAAAAACTCTACGAGGAGGTCCTGAATGAGCTGGAGGGCACCAAACCCTCGTTCCATGAGAAAATACGTATTGCAGAAGTCCGCCAGTACGACTATCAAAAGGTTAATCAGGCCATCGAGGAACTGATAGCCATCGCCAAACAATTCGAGAACATGGCAACCGTCAGGAAGATGAAGGAGATCGTGCCGGAGTACAAGAGCAATAACTCGGAGTACGAGGTGCTGGACAAGCCGAATTGAAAGGCTAAATGTTTATTGGGCTCACATCATAAATAGAAATAACAATCAACTCCGTTGGAAACCCCCTGTTTTAGCTTTTTAGTGGCAGGTCCTTCGGAGAAAACAACAAGATGATCAAGGAACCGTCCCCTGATCTTTGATCTTTGACTGACTGTTCTTTTTTGTTCTTTTTGATCTTTTTTAATAATAATATACTTGAGACATCCGATATCTTCTCTACCAAAGAAAAGAAGCGTTATGGTATCCATAGAAGATAATAAACAAAAATTTTCAATCAGTATAAAAATTGGCAAATAATAGCGTAAATAACAAGAGAATAGCAAAGAATACGATTGCTTTATATTTTAGAATGATGATAATGATGGCAGTATCTTTGTATACGTCACGTGTTATTCTGGAATATTTAGGGGTGCAGGATTATGGTATTTATAATGTTGTTGGTGGTGTTGTTACTATTGTTTCATTTCTAAATAGTGCATTAGGAGCCAGTACGAGCCGTTTCCTGACATTTGCATTAGGCGAAAAAGATGAGGAGAAACAAAAGAAAACTTTTGGAGCAACTCTTAATTTACATATTTGTGTCGCATTATTGGTGCTAATTGTTGGCGAAACTATAGGGTTGTGGTTTTTTTATGAGAAAATGATTATTCCTGAAGAGCGCTTGAACGCAGCTTTTTGGGTTTATCAGTTTTCGATTATTACCACAATGGTTAGTTTTACACAAGTTCCCTATAAAGCATCTCTTATAGCGCACGAGGAAATGTTTATATATGCTTATGTTGGTTTGTACGAAGCATTTTCCCGTCTTGCCGTTGCATACCTAATAACAATATCACCAATAGACAAATTAGTTTTTTACGGACTGTTGTTGTTATTAAATACTTTGGCTGTTCAATTCTACTATCGATGGTATGCTTTTAAACATTTTGATGAGTGTAGATTCTCTCTTGTTCGAGATAAACAACTGTACAAGCAATTATTAGGCTATGGAGGCTGGGATTTATTTGGAAACTTAGCTGTAGTTTGCCAAGGACAAGGTGTGAATCTACTATTGAATGTGTTTTTTGGTCCAGTCGTTAATACAGCTCGGGCTATTGCATTTCAAATTCAGGGAAGTGTGATGCATTTTATTTCGAACTTCATGACTGCGGTAAGACCTCAAGTCATAAAGAATTATGCGGAAGGAAATATTGATAGAATGTATAAGTTGACATTCTATACGGCGAAGTTTTCGTATATGCTCATGCTAGCATTAGTGGTTCCAATATGCTTTGAAATCAATTTTATATTGCAACTCTGGTTGGGTGATAATGTTCCGGATGACACAGCGTTATTCGCTGTGATAGTATTGATTACCTATACATGGCGTACTTTTCATATCGCCGCTTTAATGCCATATCATGCTATCGGAAAAATTAAGACCGGCAACGTGACAATCGGATCTTTGATGATAGCGTCTTTACCTATAGGATATATATTCTTTAAGTTTGGATGCCCTGCGTATACTGTATTTTTGGTCATATTATCTATTGAGGTCGTGGGGGTGTTTGCTATATGGTGGCTCGTACATGCGTACGAGTATTTTCCATACCGATTGTTGTTTACGAAGGTATTAATTCCTTCAGGAGTGGTAACAATGCTAACATTATTATTACCCACGTGTATGTTATATTTTCTTGAAGGCGGATGGTTGCGATTTTGTTTGATTCTGATAGGGTCTGAAGTGTCATTATTATTTTCAGCTTTGTATGTTGGCCTCAATAAGGAAGAAAGAATGAGAGTTTTTTCATTTGTAAACAATAAATTAAATCGTAAAAATAATGTCAAATAAAAAAAACGTAAAAAGAATGTCAATTAAAGGAATTGTAAAGAGACTCATATCTTTATTTCAGTCCAAAAACATAATTACCGCAAAATTTAATCTGGTAGAGAACAAATTATTACTATCGGATAAGGTTGTGCTTGTGACTGGTGGAGGAAGTGGATTTGGTTATGCCATTGCTAAGCGTTTTATCTCATTAGGAGCGAAAGTTATAATAACTGGACGTAATGAAGAAAAATTAAAAAAAGCAGTATCTTCAATTGGTGGAGAGAATATTAAATATCTTATATGGGATATATGTGATGTTTCGATTGCGAAACAAAAGATGAAGGAAGCTAATATGTTATTTGGCCAGATTAATGTGGCTATTAACAATGCAGGTGTATGGACACCTAAAAGATGGGATGTTATTGAAGAAACAGAATGGGATAATGTGCTTAATACAAATCTCAAAGGGTTATTCTTTATATGCCAAGCAGAAGGCGAATCGATGAAAAATCAGAATGTTTCAGCAAGTAAGATTATTAATATAACATCAATAGAAGGTGTAAGAGGGGGATTCGGTCCTTACTACGCATCAAAATGGGGTGCTAATGGTATAACAAGGGGAATGGCAAAATTATTAACGAAAGAAAATATTATAGTTAATGCAATAGCACCAGGAATGGGGATTACCGACATAAATCCAAAACTTCCTAAGGATGGTAATTTAAGTCTTCCGTATAATTTGAATGGGAGATATGTAACTGTTGAGGAAATAGCAGAAACAGCGTGCTTCCTGGCTTCTGATGCAGCGAGTAGCATAGTTGGGCAAGTAATTGTTGTTGATGGAGGAATGGCGTTAAATTAAGAATAGAATGTTAGTTTTGATTATAATCGCATGCCTTGTGGCTTTTGCCTTTTTGCTGAATACACTATATAAGCACACCAATGCTTATCAGAATCAGTTTATCGATGTTCGCAAGTTTTCAGAAAAGGACGGAGTAGACGATAATCTGGAGATAGTGAACTTGGGTAGCAATCATCCAAAGTTTGGATTTGATTATACAGGTATTGATGTTAAAGGGGCAAACTGGGCTGTAGGACCTCAAACATTAGAGTACGACTTTGCCATATTGCGCAATAATGTCTTTCATTTAGCATCTAAAGCAGTTGTAGTAATTCCTATTTGCCTATTACAGATGTTTTTATATCGCCAAAAAGGACGAGCTGTACACACAAAATACTATAGTTTTCTTGAACCAAAAGATATTGTAGGATATAGTCAACATGACAAGTGGAGTAATTACAGTTACCCCTTGTTGTTTCATCCTACGCGATTGTGCAGTTTGCTAAAGGATGTTAAAAAGGATAACCGTTTCTCTCTTGATGTAAACTTGTGCAAAACAGAAACAGATTTGAATAAAGATGCTGACCGTTGGATAGACATTTGGAACAAGGAATTTGACATCAAGTTGCCAACACCAACTTTATCAGCAGAAAACAAAAGTGATATTCAGAAGAATATTCAGATATTAAAGGAAATGATAGAGTTTTGCTTGGCAAAGGGGCTAAGACCTGTGATTGCAATTCTCCCTGTGACAGAAAATCTTTATTCTCGATTTACACCGGAATTCATCGAAAAACATATCTTGGCTTATATAGCAGAAGCAAATGAGGCTAAGGTTCCTGTTAAAAACTACTTGACGGATAAACGCTTTACAGATCCTTCACTTTACATAAATTCATTTTTCTTTAACACAAAAGGCAGAAAAAAGTTTACAAAACAGTTTATAGAAGATTTACGAGCTCAATCCATTCTATGATTAATATAACAAACAAATTTGATTGTTGTGGCTGTAATGCCTGTGGCGACATTTGTGGCAAGCACGCTATCTCTTTTGTTACGGACAACGAAGGCTTCTGGTATCCAGAGGTGAACAAGGAACTATGCGTTGACTGTGGACTTTGTGATAAGGTGTGCCCAATACAAAACAAGGCAAACCATGTAGTTAGGTATGCAGAACCAAATGTGTTTGCAGCATATACCAAAGACGAGGCAATACGCTTGGATTCTACATCTGGTGGCATACATTCTATGCTAGCACAGAAGATGTATGAGAAGAATGCGTACGTTGGAGGAGCAGTATATAACCTAGACCACACTGTTTCTCAGATTGTTGATAATAACCCAGAACGACTATCAGAGATACGTAGCAGTAAATATCTCCAGAGCAATGCTGAGGGTGTTTATAAGGAGATTCGCAGTTTACTTAAGGATGGCAAGAATGTCTTCTTCTGCGGGTGTCCTTGTCAGATACATGCTTTATATAATTTCCTGGGCAAGGAGTATGAAAACCTTGTGACTTGTGATTTTATTTGTCGTGGAGTAAACTCTCCTAAGGTATTCTTGAAATACATGGAGATGTTGGAACGGCAGTTTGGATCAAAAGCAACTGAGATAAAATTCAAGAATAAAAAGTGGGGGTGGCACAACTTCTCGATGAGAGTCAACTTTGAAAACGGCAAGGAGTATTGTAAAGACCGCTATCATGATTTGTTCTTTATTGGATATTTGCAGGCAGGTAACTTTACCCGACCTTCTTGCTATGAATGTCACTTTAAAGGATTCCCTCAAAAAGCAGACATAACACTTGCCGATTTTTGGGGTATAGAAAAGATTGACCCGACAATGGACCAGGACAAGGGAACATCACTTGTAATGGTTAATTCAGACAAGGGACAGGCTCTATTTGATTCTATTAAGGATAAAGTAGAGTGGAGACAGTTTACAAAGGATGATGCCAGGACTGGGAATCCCGCAATGGAAGGTTCTTTGAAGTCAGTCAAACCGAATAGAGATGCATTCTTCTCCGATTTGGATAGACTGCCGTTTGAGAAGGTAGCAGCAAAACATTTTCCATTGCCTTCATTCAAAAAGAATATGAAGAAAAGATTACGTCCATTTAAGACGATATATAACATTATGTCAGAATTGGGTATATCTGTAAATTCGTGGAAGACTTTTTTGCAGATAAACTACTTCTCCCCCAGAGTAGTGAGAAAAAAAAGGATGCCTTTACTCAATAAATACAATACTCTTATTCAGATTGATAAAGGAGCAAAGATGTTTCTGTCGGCAAAACTGACAACAGGTACAAAACAGGTGCACAAATCAAAAACAGAAACAAGAATTCTCTTAGAAAAAGATAGTCAGCTTGTTATTGACGGTAATTTTAATGTGTTTGCAGGCAGTTATATTCGTGTAGCCCCCAAAGGAAAACTTATTCTTCATGGTGGTTTTATTAATGAAAATGTGCAAATTACTGCTGGAGATATTGTTGAGATAGGAGAGGACTTTACCTGCGGTAGAGACGTTGTTATTCGCTCCTATGATGGCCATACTATTTGCCAAGAGGGTTATAAAGTATCAGAACCTATAAAGATTGGTAAACATGTTTGGATAGGGCAGGGAGCAACCATTCTCAAGGGAGTAACTATTGGAGATGGTGCTATAATAGCAGCGGGGGCAATTGTTACGAAGGATGTACCAGCTAAATCCATCGCAGCAGGTGTGCCTGCAAAGGTTGTGAAGGAGAATGTTAATTGGATAAAATAATTATATGAAAATAGGCATACTTACATTACCTCTCCATACCAACTATGGTGGAATTCTTCAGACTTATGCACTCCAAACAGTTTTGGAGCGTATGGGGCATGAAGTTGTAGTTTTTCAGACATACTATGACGGAGTTCGAAAGATTTCCCCCAAAGTATATCCTCTTGTGCTGGTAAAACGATTTCTCAAGAAATGTTTTATAAATCATAGCACTCCTGTATTTCTGGAATCAAAGAAAAGAAGAGAGACACGTATATTAAGAAAAAATACAGATAAGTTTATAGAACGGTATATTCATTGTTTGCATGTGAATAGTCTAAAAGAAGTTTCTTCAAATGATTTTGATGCTATTATTGTGGGCAGTGATCAGATTTGGAGGCCTGAATATGTGAAGAGGTTGTGGAAAACCGGCATCCAGGATGCATTCTTGCGATTTGCTGAAGGATGGAGTATTAAAAGAGTAGCATATGCAGCATCTTTTGGCGTGGACAATTGGCTGTTTTCACATGAAGAAACTGATGAATGCAGTAAGTTGGTAAAGGCTTTTGATGCCATTTCTGTCCGTGAGGCTTCAGCTGTAAAACTCTGCACTGATAATCTTGGAGTTACTGCGCAACATGTTCTTGACCCAACGATGCTCTTGGAAGCAGAGGATTATATAAAGTTGATAGATAATGCAAATATATCCCAAAACAGTAGCGGATTGTTTGCATATATTTTGGATGAAACTCCAGAAAAATTATCACTTGTTGCAAGAATAGCTCATGATTATGGCATGAATCAATATTCAATATCCATAAATAGCAAGGATTACTCCAAATTCCCAGAAGATAGAGCTTACCCTTCTGTCGAATCATGGCTTAAATGCTTTCATGATGCTAACTTCGTGGTGACTGATAGTTTCCATGGCTGTGTTTTTTCTGTTATATTTAGGAAACCCTTTATTGCGATAGGCAATACTGGTAGGGGAATGGCGCGATTTAATTCTTTTTTAGGTATGCTAAACTTCGGTGGAAATATGGTTGATGAGAGACAAAATATAATCCCTCAAATTGATAATAGAATTTATGAAGAGGCTCAATTGATTATAGATAAATATAGAGATGATGGTATGCGATATTTAAAAGAATCTTTATAATATTGACACAATGATATATATATTTGTATTACTTTTAGTACTCCTACTTTCATACCATTATGACATACAGGGGAATAAATACAATAGAGAATCGTGGTATTGGGTCGTACTTATTCTTTTTGTATTTATAGCAGGTTTTCGTTGGAGACTTGGGTTTGATACGACTCAATATTTAGATAGGTTTTATCATGAGACCAGACCATTATATAGTCTCACTTTTAATGATTTGGAGCTATCGGATTCTCCTTTATTTATTCTTCTTAATTCTCTTGTCTTTACGTTTGGGGGACGGTTCTATGTCGTACAACTGATACATGCCGCATTTGTGAATTTTCTAATCTTTAATTATTTCAAAAAACATACCAATTATATATTTACATGTGTGTTGTTTTATGCTATCATTTGCTATACAAATTATAATATGGAAATAATGAGAGCTAGTATGGGAATTGTGCTAACTCTCTATGGAAATGATTTCATTTTTGGAAAGAAATGGATAAAAGGATATGTTTTATATTTTCTGGCATTTCTATTCCATCCACAATTTTTGCCATACTTCATTTTACCGTTATTGTTTTCTTTGAAACTTAACCGTATTGGCATTTTAGCTATCTTTGCCGCGATCATTATAGGACAGGGTATTATGATGTTTTTTGGAGAACACATTAGTTATATAGAAGTACTGGATAATACACATATTGAGGATAAAGTTTTTAGCTACTCAGGCTCTGAGAAATATGGAATTCAAGGTGGAAACCTGTATTTCTATATAAAGAACATTTTCATGGTCATGTTTTATGTAGTCTTTTCTTTTTTTTATTCAAAGAAATTTTCGAAAAAGAGTGGTTTGTTGAAATTCGAGCCACTAATTGTCATTGGTCTTATGTGTATATCAATAAGAACGGGGGTCGAAATTGCATACAGATATGTTGATTGTTTTGTAATTTACTTTATCTTTTTTTATGCCGAAACGTTTTGTGTTATTGCAAAGAGAAGGAAAAAGATCGGTACTGCTATTTCTTATATGAAAGCATTGGTTGTTTTTTCTGTCTTTTTCTTTTTTATGATTGGACATAAATATTTTATCTCTAAGAGTACTGCCTTTCGTTACTCCCCTTATTCTTCTATTTTTAATAGAAAAATAGATAAGAAAAGAGAGGCAAGTTATATAGAATTGAATCCATATAGATATCTCAAAGCTAACGTGAATGAATATTAGTAATGAAATTGTCTCAGTGGTAATACCTGTTTATAATTCAGAGTATTATCTTTGCAAATGCATGGACTCTGTTTTAGCACAGACTTATTCTTTATTAGAAGTGTTATTGATTGACGATGGATCAACTGACAAATCTGGTGTTATTTGTGATGAATATGCTCAAAAAGATGCTAGAGTAAAGGTGGTTCATAAAAAGAATGAAGGAGTGAGTATTGCACGTAATGTGGGTATAAGTAAAGCATGCGGTGAGTACATTACTTTCTTGGATTCTGATGACTTGATGAAGGAGGATTGTATTGCCAATCTGATGAAAGCAAAAGACTATCCATTAGTGGTATGCGGATATGAGAGATTCGGTGTTAGAGGGGGAACAGATGGTCCTGATTTGAGTCAAACAATAACAGTTGATAAAGAATTAGCAGACAGATGGAACGGTAAAGCGGAAACTTGGTGGTGGTTTGTTTGGGGAAAGCTATACAGAAAAGATATAATAATAAACAATAACTTGGCATTTAAGTCCGACATGCTTTATTTGGAAGATTTCTGTTTTGTCTTGGATTATTTATGTTGTGTTGACAAACTATATCTCTTAAAATCATATGATGTGTTACATTTGATAGAAGATTCAAAATATTCCAAGTATAGGATGGACTATCATACACTGAAAAGACATATGAAAAATCATGAGGATAGCCTTTCTCGACTTGAGAAGAAATGCGTTTCGGTTTTTGAAAATATGCGAATAAAAATTGCATTACGGCATATTTGTAATTTTGAGAATTTTTTAATTGAATCAGAAAAGTCATTATCTGAAAAGTTTGAAAACATGTATTTATATAATACAGATAATAACAAACCTGATCTATTTGAGTATGTGAAAAATAAAGGAAAATACGGAAGAAGGATTGTACTTTATTGGGAAGTTATAAATTTCGTATATAAAATGTTATATCCTTTTGTGTTTATAATATTAAACAACAATAAAAAAATGTAAAAGGAATGAAGACGTTGATTCTTAACAGTGGTATTGATCACAGGACATCAAAATTGGCAGTATAAGTATAATTAAATAATTAGAATTATAAAATGGTTGATTTAAAAGATCTTTGGGAAATTCAAAGAAAAATGGCTATTGTACTTATAGAAATATGCAATAAATATGATCTCAAAGTATGGGCTGGATATGGGACATTGCTAGGATGTGTTCGGCATCAAGGATTCATTCCATGGGATGATGATATGGATTTTGTTATGATGCGTGAAGATTATGATAAGTTAAATAAAATTATTGAGGATAATTTTATTAAAACTTCCTTTTGCGAAGATATTTACTTTGATAATAGTCGTATAGATGTTATAAAACTAAGATTTCGGAATACATGTATGATGGCACCGAATGTTAAACTAACTCCTAATATAAACCAAGACATTTGGATAGATGTTTTTTGTTTGGATCATATGCCAAAAGAAAGTTCTTTAGTGGAAAAAAAATATAAATATTTGAGAACATTGTTGAGAATAGATACTCAGACAAATGCATGTTATGGTTATTCCAAGAATATTATTCTCTTTTTTTGGCATTTTGTATGTATTATTTATTTGAGATTGTTCTCATTGGATAATTTGCGCAAAAAGATTAAAAAGAGCCTTGAGAGCTTCTGTGATAAAAATTCAAATATGCTGGCAAATATAATATTATACTCTAAGGGCACAAAGTATGATAAATATTCAAAACTTAAAAAATATCAAAAAAATTGGTTTGATGAAACAATTTTGCTGCCTTTTGATGACATGAGAATTCCATGCCCAAAGAATTATGAAAGAATACTTGAGGTAGAGTATGGAGATTGGCAAACTCCGGTTAAAGATTCGTCGTTACATAAAGGTGTATATATTGATGTTAATAAATCGTATATAGAAGTTATGAAAGAGCGGTTGCAGGCGATTCCAAAATATAAAAGATATTTTTATACACATTAAATATGATTGATTTTGTAAGGAAGGTGATAGAAGCACCTCTAGGTGAGACCCGTCTGTTTTGGGTAGGACAAGCTGGTTTTGTTATTAAGAGTAAAGAAGGAAAGCTCTTAGGAATTGACTTGTACCTGTCAGAGTGTGTAGAACCCGTAGAAGGACATGTTGGCTATCACCGCCTGGTGCCTCAAATTGTGAATCCTGAGGAATTGGTATTGGACGTGGTGATTGCGACTCATTTCCATCGTGATCATTTTGATATTGATGCAATGCCTGCATTAATGGCAAATGGTCATACCCGCCTCTTCTGCGCATACGATTGTTGGGAAGATGTGAAGCGTTTGGGAATAGATGAAACTCGCGTAACATACGTGAAACCTGGCAATACTCACGAGATAGATGGCTTTAAGCTCTCTTTTATCCATTCGGACCATGGAGCAGGTGCTCCTATGGAGGCAGGTGTTATAGTAACCGTTGATAATAAACGTGTGTTGGAAGTCGGTGATACTAGCCTGCATCTTGATTGGAAAGAAGAATACTTGAAGGAAGGTGCACTTGACGTGTTGATTGCACCTATCAACGGTGCATACGGCAATTTGAATGAGCGTGAGAATGTTGATTTGACGGCTGCATTGAAGCCCAAACTGACTGTACCTTGTCATTTTGGTATGTTTGCATCACATGGAGGGCATCCCGGATTGTGGAAGGAATTGCTTGAAGAACAGTTGCCACAGCAACAGTATAAGATATTCACCATGGGTGAAGGAATAGAAATATAATAGATTACAAATCATAAAACCAGTATTATTATGGCTAGAGAATTTGAAGGAAAGAAGCTCCTGATTCTTGGGGGCAATCCAGAGACTACTGCATTGGTAAAAGTTGCCAACGAGATGGGCGTGAAAACTATTGTAGCCAGTGCAAGAAAGACTGACGATGCCAAGAAGCATTGCTGGAAGGCATCTGATATTGATGGTATGGATGTGCCAGGACTCATTGCATTGGCTCAGGAAGAGAAGGTGGATGGCGTTCTGGTTGGCGTTGCTGACATCCTTGTGCCCTCTTATTGCAAAGTGTGCGATGCACTGAACTTGCCTTGTTATGCTACTCAGCGTATCGTTGATGTATTCTCTTATAAAGATGTATTCAAGGCTACGTGCGAGAGCTACGGTATTCATGGTATTCCTGAATACTATCTTAGTGCAGAGATGAAGCCCGAAGACGTTGCCAAGATTAAGTATCCTGTGGTTGTTAAGCCAGTGGATAATGGCGGTGGCGTTGGTATTACCGTTGTGTATAATGAAAGTGAGCTGAAAAATGCTGTTCAGATTGCATTGGATGCTTCTCACAGTAAGCGCTTCATCGTAGAGCGTTATATGGGTGGCGTTGAGGATATGGGTATGTACTATACCTTCAAGGACGGATATTGCTCAGCTTCTTGTATTTATGACCGCTACACTACTGATGAGCAGCCAGGAATGGCTCGCGTCTGCCTTGGTGGTACCTATCCTTCAAAGCACATGAACGACTATATGCGTCGTATGCACTTTAATGCTATCCGTATGTTTAAGGAGATTGGCATTAAGAATGGTATCCTGATGCTTAGTGGTTTCTATGAGAACGGTGAGTTCTATGTATATGACACTGGCTTCCGTCTGCAAGGTGAAGCTCCTCATTTGCTGCTTGCATCTATCTATGGCTATGACCAGAGAGAGATGCTGGTGCGCTTTGCATTGACTGGTAGCGAGGGTGATAAGGTTGACCTTTATAAGGAAGATCCTTATCTGAGTGGTAAGTTTGCAGCTACTGTTTGGTTTCTGTTGAAGCAGGGTGAGATTGCTAAGATTGAAGGACTTGACAAGGTGGCTGAAGACAAGCGCGTTGTGGCTAATGGCCAGCGCCTGCATGAAGGTGACATTGTTCCTGAAGAGTGGGTAGGCAATGAGAAACAAGTTTTGACTCGTTTGTATCTGGTTTGCGATACCAAGGAAGAGCTGGCAGCAGCTATCAAGGAGTATCATGAGAAAGTGAAGGTCTATGATAAGGCTGGCAACAATATGCTTCTGAAGGGATTTGATGTAGATAATGCTTTGGCTACATCCTCTGACTATGTTCCGCAGGTTAATAAGAAGGAAACTACCGAAGTTGTACATTCTTAATTTTAAGACCAAATGAATTATGGAAAAGAAGAGATTAGAAGGTAAAGTTATAGTCATCGCTGGCGGTACTCGTGGTGTAGGTCGTGCAGCAGCAGAGGAATTTGCACGTCAGGGTGCAAAAGTTGTGATCGGTGACCTAGACGAAGAGGCCGCTATGCGCAGCATACGCTTGATGCGTACATACGGCAGTGATGGCCATTTTGTATATGTTGATCTTCGTGACATTAAGTATTGCAAGATTCTTTTTGATGAGGCATACAAGAAGTTCGGTAAGATTGACGGCTTCTATATGTATTCAGGTGTTACCCCCGTATCGCCGCTTGACACCTGCGATGAGGAAACCTACGACTGGGTGATGGGCGTGAACTTCAAGGGTTGTTTCTTCTGCTGCCAGCAGGCTATCAAGTATATGCGCATGAATGGTGGCGGTAGCATTGTGTTCACAGGTTCTGCCCATGCTTGGGGCGGTCAGAAAGACCGTACTGCATATGCTTGTTCAAAGGGCGCTTTGCGTATTCTGATGGAGCACATTGCCCATCAGTATGCAACTGAGCATATCCGTTGCAACTACTTTACACTTGGTTGGACTGCTACCGATGGTGAAGTTGCTTTGCGTCAGTCGCAAGGTGAAAGTGAGGCAGAACTTCGCCAGAGAGCTGCTGGTATCCTTCCTATGGGCAGAATGCCAGAGTATGCAGACTATTTGCCAGGTCTTGTGTATCTGCTTTCTGATGAGTCAAGCATGATGACCGGTAGTACATTTAGAATGACGGCAGGAGAATATATATAAGGAAAAAAGGTTATATGAACTATAATCAAGACTTTGTTAAAGAAGAGGTAATCTGTGACTGGAAAGTTTCGGAAACTATAAAAAAAGTATGGTGGATACAGCTTGACTTACTTAAACAATTTGATAAGATATGCAAGGATAACAACTTGAAGTGGTATCCAATGTGGGGTACTCTTCTTGGTGTGATTCGCCATAAAGGGTTTATTCCTTGGGATGATGACGTTGATATTGTTATGCCAAGAAGTGACTACGAGAGATTTAAAGAAGTTTGCGACGATCTATTAAAAGAACCCTATTATCTCCAAACAACGATTAAAGATAAGGAATGTTATTATATGTGGATTAGTTTACGGAATTCGCAGACTACAGGAAATAGGATAACATGTCTCTCTAAAAAACAGAATAATGGAATAGGTATTGACATTATGCCTTTGGATGGTTGTGAAGACAGTCCAAGTAAGTATAAAATTTCGCGCTTCCCAGTTCGCGTAATCTCTGTATTGGCAAATACATATGTAAATGATTTTAATCAGTCTATGATTGCACGAGTGCTGAGGAGATGTCTCCGCCTTTTTAATTTTGATTATAAAAAGGCCTACTTGTGGGCTGAGAATCAGAATATGAAGTTCAAATGGGAAGATTACCCTCGAGTGGCTTTCAGAGCGCATGCCGACCCTCTTACGAAGGTTATACAGCGAGATATGTGGTTAAAAGAAGATTTTGAAACCACAATCGATATGCCATTTGAAGATATGATGATACCTGTCCCCGTTGGTTATGATAGGCTTTTAAAGCAGATTTATGGTGATTATATGAAATTCCCTCCTCTTGATAAGAGACAAGGGAAACATGATGTCATTTATATGCCAGATACCCCTTATAAAGAGTATTGTAGTAAGAAATTTGGAGTAAAATACTAAGATTTAAGAAAATGAAAGCATTGATTCTTAACAGTGGCTTGGGCCACAGAATGGGTGTGATTACGAAAGAACACCCGAAGTGTATGACAGAGATTTCTTATAAGAACACTATTCTGAGCCGTCAGCTCAGGATGCTTAGTTCTTTCGGAGTCGAGGAAGTCGTAATGACTACTGGTTATTATGACCAGATACTTGTTGACTATTGTGATGCATTGCATCTTCCAATGAAGTTTACTTTTGTCAACAACCCTGAGTACGCTACCACTAATTATATCTACTCTATCTACTGTGCAAAAGACGCACTGAAGGATGATGATGTAATCCTGATGCATGGTGATTTGGTGTTCGAGAGTCAGGTTATGGAGGCTGTGATTGACAATGAGAACAGCTGTATGGCAGTGAGCAGTACGCTGCCCCTTCCTGAGAAGGACTTCAAGGCAGTCATCAAGAACGGTCAGATAGAAAAGGTTGGCATTGAGTTCTTTGATCATGCGATGGCAGCCCAACCTCTTTATAAGATTTTGAAAGAGGACTGGCAGGTATGGCTCCAGAACATAGAGAAGTTCTGCGAGAGCGACAACCGCAAAGTGTATGCAGAGAACGCCTTTAATGAGGTCTCTGATAAGTGCAAGATCTATCCTTGCGATGTGCAAGATATGCTTTGTGCTGAGATTGACACCCCAGAGGATTTGGAGGTAGTAAGCAAACGTGTGAAGGAAATCAATGAGCGCACAGTGTATATGTGCTTCTCTACAGAGTACATACACTCTGGTCATGTTGCCATTATCAATAAGGCTCGTCGTCTTGGACGTTTGATTATTGGTGTGCTTAGCGATGAAGCCATTTCCAGCTTCAAGCGCTATCCTCTCATTCCTTTCGAGGAGCGCAAGGCTCTCTTTGAGAATATGGCAGGTGTAGAGCGTGTAGTAGAGCAGAAAACTCTTTCTTATAAGGAGAACCTTGAAGCCTTGAAGCCTGATTTCCTCGTTCATGGCAATGATTGGTGCGAAGGATTCCAAAAGCCTATCCGTCAGGAGGTATGTGAGATACTTGCTTCATACGGTGGCAAGTTGGTTGAGTATCCATATAGCAATAAGCCCATGTATAAAGAGCTTGATGCTGCCCATCGTGCTGAGGCATCAATGCCTGATGTACGCAGAGGCAGACTTCGCAAGCTGATTAACATGAAAGGCCTGGTAACTGCTATGGAGGCTCACAGTGGTATCACAGGCTTGATTGTGGAGAACACCAAGGTGTTGCAGGATGGCAAGACCTACCAGTTTGATGCTATGTGGGTAAGTTCGCTTTGCGATTCTACCGCCAAAGGTAAGCCCGACATTGAGTTGGTGGATATGACCAGCCGTTTCCGTACCATTGATGATATCATGGAAGTGACCACTAAACCAATCATCTTTGATGGTGATACTGGTGGTTTGACGGAGCACTTTGTCTATACCGTCCGTTCTCTGGAGCGTATGGGAGTGTCAATGGTCATCATTGAAGACAAGACAGGCTTAAAGAAGAATAGTCTCTTTGGAACAGAGGTGAAGCAGACGCAGGCTGCTATACCAGACTTCTGTGAGAAGATTCGTGCAGGCAAAAAGGCTCAGAAGACACGAGAGTTTATGATTTGTGCCCGTATCGAGAGTCTGATTCTGGAGCAGGGTATGGAGGATGCCTTAGAGCGTGCTTTTGCATTCAGCGACGCAGGTGCAGATGCCATCATGATTCACAGCCGTAAGAAAGACCCAGCTGAGATCTTTGAGTTTGTTCAGAAGTTCCGTGAGAAAAATACCACGACTCCTATTGTGGTTGTTCCTACCTCATTCAATACGGTTACTGAAGCTG
>JAEEGL015536896.1_pt1 | contig 17169 bp, 17 predicted proteins | sample 9134231 | NCBI WGS metagenome assembly JAEEGL01 (sample SAMN16246548, study PRJNA631951) | gut metagenome | biome: gut microbiome; feature: rumen; material: fiber-attached | host: Bos | place: Iran: Karaj | collected 2018-10
GATACTGTACATCTTCTTCGGCATCCACACCGCCAACGCGGTGCTTTGGGCCGAGCGGCTGACGCAACAGCAGAAAGCCAAAGCCGCATAGGCGGGTGCTTCAAACGGGCCCGGTACGGAGTGCTCAGGTGGGGACTCCCGATTGACTGTGCGCAAATTAGACGGTTATGAACAAAAAAATGGTCGGTTGTGAACGACATTCTCTTGGAGAGTGACAAGTCAGCATCTTTTGTGTATAAAAAACATAAACACAATCAACAAGGTAAGTCAAAAATCTAGAATTATACGACAATCCCTATTTAGTGTCTTGACAAGCGTGATTTGCTTCTTTCTGAATAGTTATTATTCTGGCAAAGATTTGGGTTATTCTTCATGGATGCAACTCAAAGATGTTGCTCCCAGTTATGGTGTCGCAGCCGCTGTGGCTGTTTCGGTGTATTTCTTCAAGTATTTGCCCATCAGCAATTGGATAATTCTTCCTATCCAAATTGTTGTTGGAATAGGTGTGTTTTTGCTATTTGTGAGTCAACAAAGTTGCCTGAGTATTTAGAGGTTAAGGAAATAGCCCTGTCTTTCATTAAGAAAATTAGAAAAAATGGTAATTAAAGTTGTTGTAATAAAATGAAAACAAGACAGCGTGAATCAGGTGTTGAATTACTGAGAATATTTGCATTATTTTCTGTGATAATGATTCATTATTGCGACAAGGCAATTCCTCTCATCAACAATAGCCTTAACATGAACGTAATGCTGTTGTCAAGAAGCATAAGCTCTTGCGCGGTTGATGTGTTTATTTTGATTTCCGGTTTCTTTATGGTGAAATCAAACAAACGTGTTGTTGGCAAGCCTTTAAGTCTTTTAACGCAGGTTGTGTATCGTAATTTGTTGATTTATGCTTTAGTATTATTGTTAGGATTAAGGGCCTTTGAAATCAAGTATTTGGCTTTTCGTTTGATACCGGCCAGCTATTATCCCATTCTTTTTGTTGTTCTATACATAATATCACCTTATATCAATGCTCTTTTGACAAGTCTGTCAAAAAAAGCGTTAAGGAATTTCATTATTATTACATTCTTGTTGTTTAGTGTTTGGCCGACTATTGTTGATGTAACACAAGAAATGTTTGATTACAAATGGTTCGGTTTAAGTCCAATTGGAGCTTGGGGTAATCAGCAAGGGTTCAATATCGTAAATTTTATCCTTTTGTATTGTATTGGCGCATGGTTGCGTCTTAATGAAGTATCTATCGCCACTCGTAAAAAGAATTTAATATGGATATTTGTTGTGGTTGTTTCGATATTTGGATGGTCGTTGGTTTGTTCGCATTTGTATAAGCAAGGTATGAGAAGTTCGTGGGTGTATCATAATCCTTTGGTAATTATATATTCTGTTTTGTTGTTCCTGTTTTTTAACAGTCTTCATTTTACCAATAGTTTTGTCAATTATTTGGCTAAGTTGGTTTTTCTTTGTTTCCTCATCCATAGCGGGGTAATTGCCAATGTTGACATTGGGATTAGTCGAGTTTGCAATGGGAATATATTGGTTATGTTAGCCCATTATTTGGTGTTTTCTATAGCAATGATAGCTGTGTCTTGTATTGCGTATGAGTTTTACAATCTTATTACAAAGTGGATCTTCAATAAATTAGATAAAAAAGAAATTCCTTATGGATTACAATAATTGTCAAGAAAATGGAACAAGGATATAAATATATGGTTAGTGTGCGATGTATAACATACAACCATGCACCGTATATAGTTGATGCCATGGATGGTTTTGTTATGCAGAAAACCACATTCCCTGTTGTGACACTAATAGTGGATGATGCAAGTACAGATGGTGAACAGGATATAATTCGCCAGTATGTCTCAAAAAACTTTCAGGAGCCTTATCAAACTGATGACACACCAGATTATGAGCTTATCTGTGCACAACATAAAGAAAACCCTAATTGTACATTTGTTGTTTTTCTTTTGAAGTATAACCATCATAGAAAAAAGTCTAAACTTTCATATATAAAACCATGGAGTGAAAGCTCTAAGTACCATGCACTATGTGAGGGCGATGATTATTGGATTGAACCAAACAAGCTGCAGCATCAGGTGTCTTATTTAGAGTCACATCCTACTTGTGTTATGAGTCATACGGCAATTAGGTATTATTTTGAAGAAAACAAAAAGTTCTGCGAATCAAAAGACATTGAGATAAACTCTAAAATCATTAACGAAGGGTTAACTCCTGAAAAAATATTACTTGGATATAGAATTCAGTTTTGCTCTGTTGTTTATCGTCAGAAGGCTCTAACCCATGCTAAAGAATCGGATACTTATCTCTTTGGAGGAAATTTCAAAATGGGTGACACTCAGTTGTGGTATCAATTACTTAAAGAGGGTGACTTTTATTTTTATCCCAAAGTATGTTCAATTTACAGAAAGCATATCGGATCTGCTACTATAGCCACAAACGTATATGATAGGCTGCGCTTTTCCCTATCGTCAGCAGAGTTGCGGATGTATCTTGCTCAAAGAGACAATTTGTCCGACACATTTAGTAAAACTGTAGAAAATTGGTACAACAAATCATATATCAAGTGTTTGGCATTTAACAAAGATTTAATCGCAAAATACCCAGTTAATCTTAAAGTGGATAAGTTGTTGTATTTATTATATAAAGCTCATTTGTTAAAGCCATGGCTTCGCATCTATATGAGTATTGATCCTTGGATGTCGTTGATAAAACGACGAATTGAGGGAAAAATGTAATAGTCAATATTATTCAATTGAGGAATCTAAGATTATGAGTTTCATACAGAAATATCGACAGTTGGGTACTAATAGTCGATTGTATCTCTTTTTTATTAGTTTTTTCTGGCTTTATGGCTTTTTTGGTGCATTTTGGAGACGTATTGGAGTAGAGCCTAATATTGCCAATTCAATATTGTTGTTTATCCTTGCAGTAGCAAGCCATGGCAAATGGCGCCATAAAATTCACTTATCTGATATTGCTTTTTACTTTCTTTTTGTATGTCTATATTTTATTAGCACAATTGTTTATCCTATTAGCAAGGGTTTGGTAATACATTTTGCATACGAAGTTCTTCTTGTGACAGTCCCGTTCTATTTTGTTGGAATTATTTTTAAGGCTGAAGAATACTCATATTGGTTGGTTTTGTTGTCTCGCTTGAGTATAATAATCAATGTGGTTTTCACATTAATTCTGTCTTCCCAATCTTCGAATATTGTAGAAGAAATGCATAGGGCATACTTGGTGTTGCCCTCGGTTTTATACCTTTTATGGCGAATGTTTGAGAGTTTCAAAAAAATTGATCTGTTTTTTTTCGCTATAGGATTTTTTATGATAAGTTCAATGGGCAGTAGAGGCCCTTTTGTTTGTGTTTTGTTTTTTGCAGTAGCTTACCTGTTTTTCTTTAAGGAATGGAAACACAAAACAGTTGCACGTATTGTTCTTGTAGTGATAGGAATTGCTTTTTATGTCCTTTCTTCATATTTTGCCATATTTATGGTTCAACTTCTTGGCTCTTTTGGTTTTAGCACGAGAATATTTGATAGCATGTTGGGCGATGCATTACTGAATTATGAAAACTCAAATGGAAGAGATATTATTCAAGCGGAGTTGTTTCAACAATTAAGTATGGATTATAGGGGTATTGGGTATGGATTGTTTTCGGATCGTGTTTTTTCAAGTTATGGTTTTTCTGCCCATAATATGATTATCGAATTATGGTTCTCTTTTGGTTATTACATAGGTAGTGCCATATTGGGGTTTTTGTTACTACTATTCATCAGATTCTTTGTTAGAGTAAAAGACAATCAAATAAAAGTGTTTGGGCTGATTTTCTTTACATCCAGTGTTATTAAATTAATGTTCTCGGGGTGTTTTATTCTTGATGGATTATTGTTCTTTCTGATAGGGTATTGTGTAAATGGACTTAGAACGTCTAAAACAAAAACATTATTCAAAGGTGCGGCCTTAGAACCTAAAATATAAATGGCTTAGCTAAAAAATGATTAAAAGTTGTTGTAATATGAAAACCGAAAAAGTATTAATCATTCAACGTTATTTCTACAATTTTCGTGAAGGTGTTTTTGATTGCCTTCAAGATATGGGGTTGAAATTCAGGTTAATTAATTCCACGCGATCACGCGGTCGTGTAATGGTGCATGACGAGAAGGTGGCGTCTGTAAACTATATTGAGAAATGTACCAACTTCAATATAAATGACGGTGTTGTTGTGTTCCCGTTTTTGTTTTGGAAATTGTTAAAACAGAAACCAGATGTGATAGTAACAGAAGGAGGACAAAACACAATCAACAATATTCAAATCAAGTGGTATTGCCGTTTGTTTCATGTGCCATTTATTCAATGGGATTTAGGAAGAGGTTATGAAGATTTTGGTAACTCATTGGGCAGAAGATTATACATGAGGGTCTATAAATCAATTATCGATCGTGCAAAACTGGTTTATGGCTACAATTCAAGCAGTAAAAAATATTTTGAGGGTTTGGGCGTACCATCTGAGAAGATTGTTGTATTGAACAACACGGCCGATACCCAAACGTTAAAGAAGGTAATCGAAAGTTCCTCAAGAGAGTTGCCTGAAGATATGTCGAAACAATATGACTCCAACAAGAAATATATCATTTTTGTCGGGACTCTATTGCCGACCAAGCGCATTGAAGATTTTGCTGAAATAATGGCTAAATTGAAAGGAGAATACACATTGTTAATTGTTGGTAGTGGCACAGAAGAATATACGCAATCGCTGAAAGAGTTATTTAAAGAGATTGATTGTATATTCCTTGGTTACAAGAAGCCTGAAGAACTTTTGCCGTACTATAGCATCGCCTCCTTTAGTATTCTGCCTGGTTTGGGTGGTTTATCAATTAATCAGGCCATGGCATACGGCTTACCGGTTTTATGCACTCACGCTGATGGTGCGGAAGAAGATGTTGTGAAGGATGATGAAACGGGTTACATATATAAAGATATAGACGATGCAATACGCTACATACACTCCAAGAGTGATGAGGATTGGAAACGTATGGGTAAGAATGCGGCGGAGTTAATGTTTGGTGATTTTTCATTGGAAAAAGAATGTGAAAGATTTATTCAAGGTATAAACGATTCAATAAATGGGACCAGAAACTAACACATTGCCTGGACTTTCAAAAGGGGAAAAGGCTATTCGTAGAGTATTAAATAATATGAGGAACTGGTATATGTTTACAATAAGATACCCGCATGTTCGCTGGGGTGGACGTAAGACTTTTGTTCGCATACCCACCAATACATATATTTGGTCTCCTCATAATGATGTTACAATCGGTGATAGAGTACAATTTGGCCAAAATTGTCTCGTGCAATGTGATATTGAGTTCGGCAATTCAGTACTTATGGCAAATGATGTGGCTTTCGTTGGGAAAGACGACCATATTACGAACAAGCCAGGCACAACAATATGGAATTCAGGTCGAGGTGATTCGAAAAAAACCCATGTAGGCAATGATGTGTGGATAGGCCATGGAGCCATCATAATAGCTGGTGTAACCATTGGAGATGGATCCATTGTGGCAGCTGGCAGTGTGGTTACAAAGGATGTCATGCCATGTACAATAGTTGGTGGAAATCCAGCAAGGTTTTTGAAAAACAGATTTAATTCGGAAGAGGAAACGAATAACCATTTGCTTTATTTGAATAATCTTTTCCAATAACTATAATAGATGAATAATTTAGAGTAGTATATGAATATTTTTAACATTCATTTAGAATTTAATCGTGATGCGCTTTTCCATGGCATAGATACTCGTATCGCAGAAAAAAAAGCAGGATATGTGTGTGTCTGTGATTCCAGCGTATTAGCACGTACGCATCGTGATTTGGAATATAGAAAAATTGTAGATGGGGCTTTTTTGAACACCTGCGATGGAAGCTCTATATGCTCATTGGCAAATAAACTCTATGGCCCGGGATTAGAATCAATCAACGGTCCCGAGATTTTTACCAAGTATACGCACATCCCTTATAAGCAGGTAATCATTGGAAATACTGATGAAATAGTTAAGAAGGTTCGCAACAAACTACATGAAGAGCATGTGGATGACAGTCATATTATACACATGCAAGTTCCTTTTTGTAAGGTTGACGAGTTTGACTATTTGGGAATAGCTGAAGAAATCAATAAAGCAAAATATGATATTATTTGGGTGTCGTTAGGGAATCCCAAACAGGAAATCTTTATGAGTAAGTTGCTACCTTACTTGAACCAAGGCGTAATGTTTGGAATAGGTGCAGCTTTGAATTTCTGGGTGGGTGATCTTTCGTTACCAAAGTTCCACATCGGTAGTTTGCGGTTTATATGGCTGACTCGAATTTTCCAAGACCCAGTGCGTCAAATTAAAATGAACTGGCAGATTATTAAAGATTTGCCTGCCATGTATAAAGAAGAAAAGAAAAAAGCAAAGATTAAAAACAATGTATAAGAGCTTTCTTAAAACAGCAATAGATATTATACTCTCTATCTGTGGAGTCATTGTTTTGGCTATCCCGATGGTGATAATTGCCATAGCCATAAAGATGGAGAGTAAGGGACCTGCTTTGTTCAAACAAAGACGCTTGGGCAAAGGGCAGAAGGAATTTACGGTGTATAAGTTTAGGACGATGTGTGACCATGCCTTTGAAAAGGGAGGTGTGGCATCTTCGGAGAGTGATAATCGCATAACCAAAGTTGGAAAGTTTCTAAGAAAAACAAGTTTGGATGAGTTCCCTCAGATGTTCAATATCTTGAAAGGTGAGATGGCTATTATCGGGCCTCGCCCCATATTGCCTTTTGAGTTTGATGATTATAAAGATAATGCACGGTATGCTCATCGTTATGATGCCAAACCAGGTATGTTTTGCACGGTTGACATTGACCTTCGTGCTACGGCAACCCGTGAGCAGCAATTTGAGATGGATGCCGATTATGTTGACAAAATGAGCTTCGGTTTGGACTGCAAGGTTTTCTTTGGCATCATCAAAACAGTGATAACAGGTAAAAACGTTTATAAAGAACAAGCATAATGAACGATAGTTTTAACGGGCATCTCTGTATAGTCTTTGCCCTGGAGCATTACAACCCATTGAACATGATTCGCGCCTTTGGCGAGAATGGAATCAATCCTGTGTATATTTCCGTGAAGCGAAGGTACGAGGTGGCTACACGCAGTAAATATATCTCAAAGCTGCACCGTGTAGACAGCGTGGAGGATGGCTATGCTCTACTGATGAAGGAGTATGGCAACATTGCGGCTGAGACGGGTAAGAAACCGTATATTGTGTTTTCGGATGACAAGTCAGTAGGTTTCTTTGATCTTCACTACGACGAATGGAAGGACAAATTTATCACCTACAACGCAGGAAAGCCTGGGCGCATCAACGAGTTTATGGATAAGTACCAGATTCAGCAAATTGCGAAGAAACACGGTTTCAATGTGCTTGACAGCTATGTGATTAGCAAGAACGACCTACTGCCAGAAAACTTGTGGTATCCTATTATTACGAAGGATATTTCGCCCAATTCTGGCAGTTGGAAATTTGATGTGTATATTTGCCAGAACGATCAGGAACTGAAAGAGGCCGTCCAGAAGATAGAGAGTCCGCTGATTATGATTCAGCACTTTGTTGACAAGCAAAATGAGATGGCTTTGGAGGGCTATACCATCAATCATGGCAAGGAAATGCAGATTATCACCCAAATGACATGGAAGTACCTCATTCAGGGTTATTACAGTCCATATCATGATGTTTGCATGTTTACAGACATAGATATGGAGAAGAAACTCCAAGCCATGTTTGAGGAGATTGGTTTTGAAGGCGTATTTGAAGTGGAGTTCCTGATTGATAAAGATGGAACTTACTACTTTATGGAGACTAATTTTCGCGCTTCTGCTTGGAATCCTACCTGCAAGTTTGCTGGTATGCCGCTCGATTACCTTTGGGTGAAGGGAATGGAAAACGGTTATATTGATCCTGCCGACCGTAAAGAATTTGAGCCGTTCACCTCTATGAGTGAGGTGATTGACTATGGCAAGCGTGTGGAAGGTGGCATGGTGAGCATTGCAGAATGGCTGAGGGATTTTAAAGATGCAAAATGCGTTTATATATATGACAAGGAAGATCGTGGTCCATGGGACGCGGTAATTGAAAACTGGGAAAATTTCAAATAATATGAAAAAAGTAATGTTGGTTGGCATCGGTGGTTACATTGGTGGCAAGTTCACTGAATATATCAACAGAAACTATCCCGACTGGCAAATAGATGCCGTGGATAGTATGAATGGCATTTGGAAAGGAGCTGACTTCCATGGTTATGATGCTGTTTATAATGTATCAGGTCTGGCACATGCCAATGCACGGCAAGGTTCGGAAGAATTATACTATGCAGTTAATGGGCAACTTCCCATAGATGTGGCTAAAAAAGCCAAAAAAGAGGGAGTGTCGCTGTTTGTGCAGATGAGCAGCCAGATTGTTTATGGTGACATGAGCGGGCTTGGTGAAGAAAAAATGATAACAATGAACACGATTCCTTCTGAACCTACAGTTTATGGTAAGAGTAAAATGATGGCGGAGAGAGGACTTCAAGAACTGGTTGACGATGAATTCAAGGTTGCCATCATGCGCCCTCCTTTGATTTATAGCGAGTATGCGAGAGACAACTTCCCCAGATTGGTGAACTTTGCCAAGAAGATGCCGATTTTCCCCAAATTGAAGAATAAACAGAGTATGGTTTATGTGGATAACCTTTGTGAGTTGATTAAATTGATAATAGAGAATAATCGAGGGGGAATCTACTACCCACAACAGGAATGCTATATTGAGACCAGTAAGATTGTAGCTGATATTGCCAAGGCTGTGGGTAATAGGATGTGGCAAACGCGCCTTTTTAATCCTGCGTTAAGGTTTCTCTCTAAGTTCAATAAATTTAGTTTTATTCACAAAGCATTCGGTAGCATTGCTTATGATATGAGTATGAGCAATCACTTTGAGGGAAAATATCGTGTGGTGAGCTACGAAGAATCTATTCATAGGATAGCAAAGGCTCACATGAAAGTGTAAAGAATAACATGAAGATAGAGGTTGAAGAATTACATTCATATTCTTTGTCTGATGTCAGTGACATGGACGGTTTGATGAAAGAACTATCACCGACAAGTTTTTGTAATGAGGCAATTTTGGATGCAATAATTACTGATGTCAATTCGCATGCCTATATAATCCGAAGAGACAATCACATCATTGGTGCAGGGTGTTTGTGTGTTATGCATACATTGGAGTTTACAATAGCCAATGTTGAATCCGTTGTAGTGGCATCTTGTTATAGAGGTAAAGGGTATGGAAAAGAACTTGTTGATTATATCATAGGAGAGGCAAGAAGAATATGTGTTCATTCGGTCCATCTAACTTCGAACCCTAAACGTATTGCAGCAAATAATCTGTATAAGAAAATGGGATTCGTAAAATACGATACTAATTGTTATTTTTTAGAAATCGATTGAAATGATATGAAATATTTAGTAGTAGTAGCGCACCCTGATGACGAGATTCTTGGGGTCGGTGCTTCCATTTATAAATGGACACGACAAGGTGATATAGTTGATGTATGTATCATGTGTGCTGAAGCCAAAGCCCGTGCCTTCCGTCCTGATGATAAAGAACTTGACGATGACACCCACGCTGCTCTTGCTTATATTGGTGTGAGCAAAGAATATGAGGGCAAGTTCCCAAATATTGAGATGAACACTGTGCCTCATCTTCAGTTGGTGCAGCATATAGAAAAAGCCATTCTGGACTCTCAGCCCGACATTGTGATTACACACCATTCGGCTGACACCAACAATGACCATCTACAAACCTCTTTGGCATGCCAAGAGGCCATTCGTCTATTTCAGCGTAGGCAGGAGGTGAAGCCAATTTCAGAGTTTTGGTATATGGAAGTGCCATCATGCACGGAATGGGCGTTGAATACTTCTATGAACCGCTTCCATCCCAATACTTGGGTAGAGGTTGGCAAAGAAAGCGTGGATGCCAAGGTGAAAGCCCTTTCGATGTATCGTGGCGTGATGCGGCCATATCCACATCCACGTTCTGCTGAAGCTATTGAAGGTTTTGCCGCTTATAGAGGCTGTCAAGCAGGTTGTAATTACGCTGAAGCGTTTGAAATAGCATTAAGAAGGTTGTAGTAGAAGAAAGAGATGAAAATAACACAATCCTTATTAGATAGTTTGACCGAACAGGCAAAAGCTTCGCCGCGTTTGCGTATGAATTTAGATTTGCGTAATTCGCCAGAAGACCAGTCGCAGCGGATGTTGAATGCCATAGAGCCGGGTTCAGTAATTCCAATACATCGTCATCAAAAGAGCACTGAAACCGTTGTTTGTCTAAGAGGTAAGTTGGTGTGGGAGTATTATGATGAGTTGGATAGGGGTTGCACCGAGTCGGTAGAGGTATCTCCTGATGGCTCCGTGGTGGCATTGAATATTCCAATAGGTCGGTGGCACACTTTGCGGTCATTGGAGTCGGGTACGGTTATTTTGGAATGCAAGGACGGGATTTATGAACCTCAGAAGCCTGAAGATATATTATCAGCTTAATTTAGCATACGGTTTAAAAATTTGAAAGAATAGATAGTTAACTCAAATATAAGACATTAATGAAAAAAGCATTGATTACAGGTGTGACTGGTCAGGACGGGTCATACCTCTCCGAATTTTTATTGGAAAAAGGATACGACGTGCACGGCATCATTCGTCGTAGTTCTGTTGACTTCCGTGAACGTATAGCCCACCTTGAAGGCAAGCCTCATTTCCACCTGCATTATGCCGACCTTGGCGACTCGATGTCGATAGTGAAGGTGGTAGATATGGTGAAGCCTGATGAAATTTACAATCTCGCAGCACAGAGCCATGTCCAAGTGTCGTTTGACAGCCCTGAGTTTACTGCCGATGTGGATGCCACAGGTGTTCTTCGTGTGTTGGAGGCTGTGCGTGCCTGCCATTTAGAGAAGACTTGCCGAGTGTATCAGGCTTCCACTTCGGAGCTTTACGGCAAGGTGGAAGAGGTGCCCCAGAACGAGAACACGCCATTCCACCCGTATTCGCCATACGCCGTAGCCAAACTCTATGGTTTCTGGATTGTGAAGGAATACCGCGAGGCTTACAATATGTTCTGCTGCTCGGGTATTTTGTTCAACCACGAATCGGAACGCCGTGGCGAGACTTTCGTCACCCGTAAGATTACGTTGGCTGCAGCCCGCATCTCACAAGGATTACAGGATTGCCTGTATCTGGGCAACCTCGACAGTTTGAGGGACTGGGGGTATGCCAAGGACTATGTGGAGTGCATGTGGCTGATATTGCAGAACGACAAGCCCGAGGATTTCGTCATCGCTACTGGTGTGCAGCACTCGGTGCGTGAGTTCACCGACCTGGCTTTCCGCCATGCCGGCATCGAACTGAAGTTTGAAGGCGAGGGCATCAACGAAAAGGGCATCTGCGTGAAAGGCCCTGAGAAGCTCATCGGCAAGACCCTCGTGGCCGTCTCGAAGGACTTCTACCGCCCGACTGATGTGGTGAACCTCTGGGGCGACCCCACCAAGGCCAAGGCAAAACTGGGCTGGAATCCAGCCAAGACTTCGTTCGAGCAATTAGTAAAATTGATGGTGGAACATGATGTGGCTAAAGTTGCCGCTGAAGGCGCAGCAGCGAAAGTCCGCACTAACCTCGCAGAATACCTGGAAAAGGGCGTAGTTAAATAAATCAAGAATTAGAGAATTAGAGAATTTTGAATTGATAAGAATCTGAGAATTTACTGACCTTGGTCAGTTTTGGCTACCGCAAGCAAAAGATAATTTTTAAATTCGCAAATTCTTGAAAAAACCGATATGGCCTTAATTTATCCTGAACTGAGTAATAAATTGCTTGGATTGGCATTGCAGCTCCATAAGGAGATGGGGTGCGGATTCAGGGAGAAGGTGTATCAGGATGCCTTTGAAGTGCTTCTGAGGGAAAACAATATTCCTTATGAACGTGAAAAGCATATCGATTTGGTTTTCCACGGAGTGAAACTTGAGCACGATTTCTTCTATGATTTTCTTATCGACAATAAGATAGGCGTAGAATTGAAGGCCATTTCTGAGATTATTGGTGAATTTGAAGCTCAAATCATCAACTACCTGCATGTGAGTAATCACAAGTTGGGGCTGTTGTTGAACTTTGGCACTACGAGTTTAGAATACAAGTGGTATCCCAATGAGTGGCATTATCGCGACAAGGCTAGTATTGGTTAATGTCAAGAATAAGAATTGGATAATAAGTCAAGAATTATATTGTGGCTGACGAGACAAAGGCTGCCGCGAGGCAGCGATTCTATAATTCTCAATAATTCAAAAAAAGAAAATTCAAAAATTCGCAAATTCTTGATATATAAAAGAAATAGAGTATGGAGTTAAATAGTAAGATTTATGTTGCTGGACACAACGGTTTGGTTGGCTCGGCCATCTGGAATAACTTGAAATCGCGTGGCTACAACAACTTGGTGGGTCGCAGCCACAAAGAGCTGGACTTGATCGACCAGTATGCTGTGAAGAAGTTTTTCGACGAGGAGCGTCCCGATGCCGTTGTGCTGGCTGCCGCCTTTGTGGGTGGTATTATGGCCAATAGCCTCTACCGTGCTGATTTCATCATGATGAACATGAAGATTCAGTGCAACGTGATTAGCGAGGCTTACGCCCATGGCGTTGAAAAACTGCTCTTTTTGGGCAGCACCTGCATCTATCCCAAGAATGCTCCGCAACCCATGAAAGAGGACTGCTTGCTGACCTCACCGCTGGAATACACCAATGAGGAATATGCCATTGCCAAGATTGCCGGACTGAAGATGTGCGAAAGCTACAACCTGCAATATGGTACCAACTACATTGCCGTGATGCCCACCAACCTCTACGGCCCAAATGACAACTTCCATTTGGAGAACAGCCACGTGATGCCCGCCATGATGCGCAAAGTGTATTTGGCTAAGTTGATTCACGATGGAGCATGGGATAAGATTGCCATTGACTTGAACAAACGTCCTGTAGAAGGCGTGAACGGCACAGCCTCTCATGAGGACATCCTGAAGGTGTTGGGCAAGTATGGCATCTACGACAACAAAGTGGTGCTATGGGGTACGGGTACTCCATTGCGTGAGTTCCTTTGGAGTGAGGACATGGCCGATGCCTCAGTGCATGTGCTTCTGAACGTGAACTTTAGCGATATCATCGGTATTGAAAAATATTCATCGGTACATTTCGGCACAAAAGCCGATGGTGCGGTTGACCGCAACCACAGTGCTGGTCGGGGTGGAGCTATTCCAAAATTAGGCGAGATCCGCAATTGCCATATCAATGTGGGTACAGGCAAGGAATTGACCATCCGTGAATTGTCAGAACTAGTGGTGAAAGCAGTGGGCTTTGAAGGCGAAGTGGAGTTTGATGCTTCCAAGCCAGATGGCACCATGCGTAAACTTATTGATGTATCAAAATTGCACTCCCTCGGTTGGACGCATAAAGTGGAGATTGAGGATGGTGTGCAGAAGTTGTTTGAGTGGTATAAAGCAAGCCTTAGTTTCTAAAAGCTTTACAATAAATGACACATTCCCGGATACATCTGTGTCTTGCCAAGATGAGCGACACTTGTACTGAGCAACAATATATCCAAGAGGCGCTTGATACCAATTGGGTAGCACCGCTTGGACCCAATGTAGATGCTTTTGAGAAAAAACTAGAGAATTATTTAGGTTATGATAAACAAGTTGCTGCGCTCTCGTCGTGTACAGCTGCCATACATTTGGCATTGCTTCTTCTTGGTGTTGGCAAGGGCGACGAGGTGATTTGCCAGAGTTTTTCATTTTGTGCAAGTTCGAATCCAGTAGTTTACTGTGGAGCGATGCCGATTTTTGTAGACTCGGATAAAGAGACTTGGAACATGTCACCCGAACTTCTCAAGGAAGCCATCAAAGACCGTATTGCAAAAACAGGAAAAAAGCCTAAAGCTATCATCGTGGTAGATCTTTATGGTATGCCTGCGAAATGGAATGAAATCGAAGAGATGGCTCATCATTATGAGATTCCCGTGATCGAGGACGCTGCCAATGCTTTGGGCTCATCATATAAAGGCAGGCTCTGCGGCACTTTTGGCGATATTGCCACGCTTTCGTTCAATGGCAACAAGATAATAACAACCTCCGGCGGTGGTGCACTGATTTGCAAAGACGAGGAAACCAAAAAACGCGCTGTGTTCCTCTCTACACAAGCAAAAGAACCCTACCTCCATTATGAGCACAAGATCATTGGTTTCAACTACCGTATGAGCAATATTTGTGCTGGAATAGGCCGTGGACAAATGACGGTTTTGGAAAGCCACATCAACCATCATAAACACGTGCATGAGCTCTATAGCGAACTTTTCGGAAATGTCGATTATATCAAAGTACACGACAACCCCGATGGCGATTACAATAGTAACTTTTGGCTGACCACCATCACTTTTAAGAAAGAAATGGATGTGGAAGCCATTTGCAGAGTTCTCGATCGAGCTGGTATAGAGGCAAGACCACTTTGGAAGCCGATGCATATGCAACTCGTTTACAAAGAAGCGCCAGCCTACTTCAATGGCATGAGCGAATCACTTTTTAGAAAGGGTCTATGTTTGCCGAGTGGGCCGTATGTGACAGATGAAGATGTCAAGTATATCGTTGATAATATAAAAGCTGCAATCGTTGGCTAAAGCGAAAGGGCTATTTTGTAACTATGTATCAACAACGGATTCGACTTTTTGTCGAGTCCGTTTTTTTCTTTTTTATTATCGTAAGATGTTTTATATTAGTTAGTTATAAATCAAATTATCATCGAAATAAAAAAAAACGTTGTAGTTCAAGAATAAAGTTGTACCTTTGAACCGCGAATATTGTCGAATATTCGAGGTGTTATTGTGAAATTAAACGGTTTGTATTATGAATAATAACAAAGAAAACCAACAAGTTAAGACGATGAGAAGAAGCGTCCTTTTTCTTTTCGCTTTCGTGTTTCTGATGTCGTCATGCGACGTGTCGAAGAGGATTACGTATTTCCAGGATATCCAAGAGCATCAGACCGTCTCAGGCAAGACAGAACAGCCTGCACCTGAAATCCGCTTGCGGCCGGAAGACAAGATTTCTATTATTGTCAACACCAAGGTGCCGGAGTTGACAGCACTTTTTAATCTGCCATACACAACTCGTATTTTGGGCTCAAATAGCGAAAATACAAGTACCAATCATGGAATTTCTGGCTATATCATCAAGGCAGATGGTACCATAGATTTTCCAGTGTTGGGCGGAATACAAGCTGCTGGCAAGACCCGTGACGAATTGGCGACTTTCATTAAGTCAGAATTGATTAATCGTAATCTGGTCAATGACCCTGTAGTGACTGTGGAGTTTATCAATCTTCAGTTCGCTGTGATGGGTGAGGTGAGAAGCCCAGGCACCTATAGGATTACCCGTGACCATATCACACTTTTGGATGCTTTGTCGATGGCTGGCGACTTGAACATTGATGGTAAGCGTGACAACGTGTTGGTGTTGCGCCCCGATGCCTCGGGTAACATGACTGCCTACAACGTCGACATGCGCTCGTTTGATGCCGTGCAGCAGTCCCCGGCTTATTACATCCATCAAAATGACTACATCTATATTGAACCCAATAAAAAGCGTGCCAACCAGTCAACTGTCAATGCCAATACGGTGCAATCTGCCTCGTTCTGGATTTCCGTTGTTTCTTTGCTCGCTTCCGTGGCCACAACTATTTCTGTATTGATAACAAGGGCTAAATAAAAGATAATCATCCTATTCCTATCTATTTCTATTTCTATATTAATAATTATTTGATGCTCAATAATTCAATTCATCAAAAATAACAGTTATGCAAGAGAATAGTACAAAATCGGTAAATAACGCTGAATTGCAAGAGGAACAAACCATTGACATCAAGGCGATATTTTATATTTTTTTGGCCAATTGGTATTGGTTTCTCATTTCTGCGATAGTGGCATTGGCTGTGGCGACTTTATATCTCCATAGGACTACTCCAGTCTATACTCGTACAGCCAAAGTGTTGGTAAAATCGGAAGAAAAAGGCAGGTCGGCTATTAATGTGAGTGATTTTTCATCCATGGGATTGATTGGTGATAGAATAAATATCGCCAATGAAGTGATTACCTTCAACTCTATTGACAACATTCGCGAAACGGCACGCCGTCTGCATTTGGACATGAACTATACCATAGATGGCCGTTTTCACCCCATTTTGCTTTATGACAATTCATTGCCGGTGAGCGTGGATTTGTTGGGTGCTTTTGATAATGTTTCTGCATCGTTTGATATGCGTCTTGACAAAGGCAAAGGTGTGAAGCTTTCGAAGTTTGTATTGAGGGGTGAGGATGTGCAAGGTGAGGTTTCGGTAAAGTTTGGCGATACGGTTACTACACCCATTGGTTTGATGTGTGTACATCCTACGGACTATTTTAATAAGTGGGGAGAAGATATGGATGTCATCCATGTGAGACATTCTGATATTGAAAGTACAGCCAGACGGTATGCCTCTCAGTTGACTATAGCCTTGACGAATAAAAGCGCGGATGTCATGACTATTTCCGTCAATGACATTTCAAAAAAGAGAGCCGATGACTTTATCAATATGCTGATTGCGGTGTACAACAACAACTGGCTGAAAGACAAGAACCAGATTATGGTGAGCACTTCCATGTTCATCGACGACCGTCTGAATTTGATAGAACAGGAATTGGGCAACGTGGATAGCGACATCTCCACCTATAAGAGTGAAAACTTGCTGCCTGATGTCAATGCAGTTTCAAGAATTTACTTGTCGGAAAATAGTGCCACCACCACCCGTATTTTGGAAATCAACAACCAAATCTCCATCACGCGCTATATCAGGAATATGTTGGCTGGGGAGATGGTGAAGGACCAGTTGTTGCCTGTGAATTCAGGAATCAACAGCAGCAATATTGAGAGCCAAATCAACAACTACAACTCCATGATGTTGCGCCGCAACAGCTTGGTAGCCAACAGCAGTGA
>JAEEGL015766793.1_pt1 | contig 17169 bp, 19 predicted proteins | sample 9134231 | NCBI WGS metagenome assembly JAEEGL01 (sample SAMN16246548, study PRJNA631951) | gut metagenome | biome: gut microbiome; feature: rumen; material: fiber-attached | host: Bos | place: Iran: Karaj | collected 2018-10
CTTGAAGCAAACGCCACAAAAAACCTCTCTTTCCGACTGGGTTACAATCTGAGTACCTCTGCCTACAACAAGAACATCAGCTTTGACCAATACCAGATTAACTACGAAGACATCAAAGAACACGGATTTGCGGAGACTGCCATAGACTATTCCTCAAGCACCAGCTATATGCGTATGGGCAACACCAACATCATGACTTTGGGTATTGGCTATCACATCAACAAGTTCTACATTGACCTTGCTTACAAAATCCGCAACCAGAAAGCAGACTTCTATGCCTTCGACACAAGCTTTACCAACAGCGAGAATGGCGACCCTGTCTTCTTAAGGAATGCTCCTGCCGACCTCATTGACAAAACTATCGACCCTGTGGAAGTTGACTTGACGCGGCACGCCATCACCTGCACACTTGGCTTCAAGTTCTGATTAACGCACCAACACCTTTCGCCCGGACTTTACGTAGAGTCCGGGCTTTTGTTTTCCTTCCCCTACCCTAATGCCTGAAAGCGTATAGGCCCCTTCCCCATCATTTTTCATTTTTAATTTTTCATTTTTAATTTGTACAATAGTGTCCTCGTCATCGATGGGCGTGCCATAGACATGAAAGGCATAGAGGGCGGGCTGCTCGGCGTTGTTCATGCTGGCGGAGGTGCGGGGGAAGACAAGCTTCACATAACGTCCACGGACAGGTGTAGAGAGGGAAACCGTCTTCTTGTTGACTGAACCTGCGTTCTTCTTGTCAGCCACTTGCGTCCAGCAGGTGTTGCTGTCGCCTGCCTTTGTGATGAGGCTCAGGTCGGGAAGCTCCTCGCTAATGAATATCTGATAGGCGTTCATGTTTGTGGCATCCGTATTGATGCTCTTGGCGTCCCAAAGGAGAAAGCGCTTGATGTCGTAGGTATGTTCCAAATCGACAATGACATAGCGGTAGGGGTCTGTGCCTTGCTGAGGTGTCGTGGGCTTCCACGGACGCTCGGCAGAGGGCTGGCCTGTCAGCAGATTGAGGGCGCTACAGGTTGCATCAGGCGCATCGTAGGCTGCAAGAATGCTTTTCCCGACGCTGACATTACCATCGCTTCGAGGCAGTTCGCTCACGAAACGGCCATAAACATCGCAGCCATAGAGACGAATGGCATTGTCGGCTTCGCCGCTGGGACGTGTGCCGCGCGAGAAGACAAGCTTCAAGTAACGCACTTCCATAGGCACGAAAGAGACATCCTTTTCGCCCTGACTACCCACATTCTCCTCATGGGCAAGCAAAGTCCATTCCTCGCTGGTCTTTGTCCTGCCATACACCCAATACTCAGGCACGTTGCCGCAATTCGTTTCGTGTCCCTCTACATCCCGAAAGACAAGCCGATTGACTTCATAGATGCCCGTGAACTCCAGCACAAGCCACGGCTGTTCGGTGCTTGCGTCGCACCATTTCCTGCCGGGATAGATGTAGCTCGTGTTCATAAAATACGGTCTTTCGCTCTCCGCAGCGTAACCGCTTGCAGAGTTCACGAAGCAAGCCATCTTGCCTGTGCCAAGCGCGGTCTGCTGATTGATGACACCTTCCGGCACTTGCGCCAAGACGATGGGGTCGCCTTCATGTAGCGAGGTCTGCGGGTCACAAACGGCCACACCCACAAACGAGTCGGCACAGCCATAATAGAGGAACCACTTGTCCTGATGCCAGACGAGACCTTCCGTGAAGACCGTTCCGGCAGCGTATTGTCCGCTCTTCTCGAAATCGTGGGTGGGACGGAAGAAAGGCTTGTCGAGGCGGTCAAGGAGCTGAAGCGGGTTCTCCCCGCTGAATAACATCTGACCGGCGGCGTATGTGTTTGCCGCATAGCAAGCGTCGCCATTGCTGCCGCTCGCGTTCTTGCCGTTATAGATGAGCACAATTCCGTCCTCCGTCTTGACCGCAGGCGGGCCGCATTCCGTAAGCAAGCTGTCGAAGAAGCCCTTGCGAGGTTTTGCCAAGTATAGAAGTTCCCCCTCTCCCCCGGGAGAGGGGTTAGGGGTGAGGCAGGGCGTCCATGTGATAAGGTCGTCGCTTGTTGCTCCGCACACCCAATACTCGCCCCAATACATAAAGTATTTCTCCTCCCCGTTTACCATAATCTTCGTGGCCTTGAGCCGTCCGTCCTTTATCTCCGTAACGATGGAACCCGACTTGCAGGCAAGGTTGGCGAACTTGCCGTCGTAAGCTGTGCGGAAGCAAGGGCCGTGATGCGTCCAAGTCCTGAGGTCGCGGCTTGTGGCAACGCTCAGGCGAGCCGTCTGTCGGTTCCACGAAGTATAGGTCATCACATAAAGCAGCTCTCCGTCCACTTCGGCTTCCACCACTCGCGGGTCTTCCGTGCCGCCCGGCCATTCGTATTCCTTCGAAATAGCCGACTGGTCGGGGTACATAACGGGCGAAGGCGAGCGATAATCAATCGTCACGCCATCCGCGCTCTCCACCAAACCTATTCTTGAGGTGCGCTTGCCAATGCCGGCATTCGGGTCATCCTCAGCACGATAGAGCACACACACCTTCCCATCCTTCACCACAGCGGCGGGGTTGAACGTGTCGGCACATTCCCACCTGACCCGCGCCTTCTTCATAGGGCAATAAAAGAAGTTGTCGGCGATGGGACTCACCATCGGGTTTCTGCCCTCAGGCCGCGCAAAGCCGCCGATAGCCCAATGCGGCAGTACGTTGTCGCCCGCAAAAGCAGTAAGGGCGAAAAGCAAAAGTGGAAGAAAACAAATCTTTTTCATAATGTGCCGCAAAGATACAAATTAAAACGCAATTCTGCACGCTTTCTGCCATCTTAAGAACAAAATTGCACGATTATTGATTACGTCGTGTATTTTTGCACAGAACGGAGCGAAAGCATTGCTGGGACAAAAGACCCCCTCTAGCAGACCCCCTCTAACTCCCCCGTAAGGGGGAGAACCGGGATCGGCGAGGCGGCGGCAATGAGTCCTCCCCCTAACGGGGGAGTTAGAGGGGGTCTGGGGGTCTGTGTGTCTCAAACAAACATGTTTGTTTTGTTTGTTTGTTGGGATTTTTTTAGGGGTTAGAGGTTAGTGATAAGAGGTTAGAGGAATGTTTGGGATTCTTGGGTGTCAAGTGGCAAAGCTATTCTCTAACCGCAAACTTCTTACCTCTAACTTCTGTTTTTTTTTGAACACGAATCGAACGAATTGAACGGATGGCAGACAGAAAATGTTCGTGCAGCGATGAAGTCGCTGCTGCGGTAGGGATTGCATAATTTTACTTTGAAAGCCTGTTTTCAAGAAAAATTCTGAAATCCCTACCAAAGCGTACAGTTTGTACGCCAAGAACATTTTCTTCCAGCGCAGAACTCCTTTACTCCTTGACTCCTTAGAAGATATTATATCCGTGTTCAGATAAAAGTTAGGGGTTCAGACTGCGCCCATGCAGCTGGTTACGCCGAGAGTGGTGGCAATTGCGGTCAAGATGGCGATGACCGTCTGAATAATGAATTTCCAAGTTTCTTTTTTCATAGATTTGAATTTTGAATTTATTAATTTTGAATTCCCTTGAAGAGGGCGAAGCCTTTTTGGATTACGTCCTCTGAGAGGGTGATGCCGCACTCCACATGCGCCATAGCGCGAATCAAGGCGGGGAGCTGGCCTTCGGTGAGCCTTTCTTTGCCGCCGAATCCTGTGAGCCTGCATAAGTCGGATATGTACTTTCGGGTGTCGTTTTCCGTTGGCGGTGCCCAGCGGGTGATGATGTCTTCTATGCATACGGCCTTGTACTTGTTGGCGTAGGTTTCAAATATTTTTAGGGCAGCCCGCACGCCCCATTCCATACTCTCGAACTGCACGAACTGCGGGTCGTTCTGCTCAGCCGACTGGCCTTTCCATCGAGTGCCTGCAACCCGCCGAATGTTCAGCGGATTGCAGTTTCTCATTCCACGGGTCATAATTTTCAAATTCAAATTTTATAAATTCAAAAATCAAAACAAGGCACCCTCATAGCTTCGCGAAGGAATAATTTTGAAATTTGAATTTAATAATTTTGAATTATTCAGGGCTGGAGATTTACTCCAGTCCCTGAATAGTGTCCTCGTTCTTGATGACCTCGATGGCATCGCCCTGAGCCTTGCGGCTTGCAACGAGCTGGAACTCGGCCTCGTCGCGGAGGTTCTGGAAGTCTTTGCCGGGTGTCCAGCGCACGTTCACCTCCTTGATGTTGCTGGAATTGAACTCGTCAGTAGTGCGGGCACCTTCACAGGCAAGTTCCACATGGAAGCTGCCCAGGTCGCCGAGATTCACCTTGTTGCCGGCGAGCATCTGTTCGCGCAAACACGAAGTGGCTTTGGTCAGGATAGCTGCCACATCAGCCTTGTCGTAGGCGCAGCCATGGTCGGTGATGTGCTTGGCGAACTTCTCGAGGTTGAACACCTCATGGACTTGTGCAGCTCCATAAGCCTTGGTCTTCGTAACGTCCTCTTTCTTCGTGCCGGGCTGGGCACTGGCGATGTAAATGCTGTAATTAATCATATCAGCCCCCTCCCGTCCTCCCCCAAAGGAGGAGGAGTTTTGTATGCCGCGGAGGGGATAGCGGGTGTTAAGGGTTAAAGATTAATTTTGAATTTATTAATTTTGAAATTTGAATTGTTGTCTGACGACACGTGTGTCGTTGACAATCTTAACGTGTGTCGTGGCCACTTTACACGCGTCTCGTTGCTCTTTGCGTGGTGCATTGGTTCTCCCCCTTACGGGGGAGTCAGAGGGGGTCTGTGGGGGGTCTTTTTTCTAAATCCAATGCAAAGGTACGACATTCGCGGAGGGCGTTGAGCGTCTTTGGAGCTTATTGGAGGAAATTGGAAGTTATTGGAGGTTATTGGAGAAAATAGTGGTGGTTTTTCTTGCGTATGTCATTTATTTTTAGTAACTTTGTAGCGTTAAAAAGAAAGGTACAATGGCAGTAAGAGCGATGTATAAAAATGAGCTTGCTATGGCGGCAGGGGTGAGCAATCAGACCTTCCGCCGCTGGCTGAGCGGCAACCGTGACAAACTGGCGAAGCTGGGGGCCAAGCCCCGCGGCCAACTGCTCCCACCAAAGGCAGTGAACTGGGTTTGCAGAGAGTATGGGATAGACACAGACCCCCTCTAACTCCCCCGTAAGGGGGAGAAACAAAAGCCTCCCATTACGGGGAGGTTTGGTGGGGTCTCTTGCCACCAACAAACAAACAAAACAAACACTCGAAAAAAAGAGAGATGCAGAAGGTGGTTTTCTATTATTATATTACTAATTACATAATTTGTTAATTATAATATAATATATTGTCTTTGCACTTGTCTCAAAAATTGTTGTTTGTTTTGTTTGTTTGTTGGGATTATTTTCGTAACTTTGACTTTCTGTCGAAATTCCTCTCTTTCGAAAAAGTTCAAATAAAATTTGGCTTTTTACTCACTTATTCGTAATTTTGCAAGCGAAATGGCAAACAAGAAAGAAAACATAAAGACGAAACTGGCTGACTTTCCGGAAGAAATAACCGAGGACGGCATTAAGATATACGGCGAAACGTCATACGAAAACCAAATGGCGGTTTTGAGCCACTTCTTGCACAATCATCCCAAAAGGCTGAAGAAGGAGCAGAAAGAGGAAATCATCTTGGCTGTCCGCGAGTTCCTTTCCCTTAAAGAGTCCTGCCAAGATTTTGACGAAGACGAGTTGAGCGACGAAGAGGTCTTGAAAGTAGCCGAATCACCACTGCAATACGACCTTTTTACCGATTTCTTTGACGTGCCTTTCCCTGCGCCAAAGAAACCCAAGTTCACATTCATTGACCTGTTTGCTGGAATTGGCGGCTTCCGTATTGCTATGCAAGAACTTGGCGGCAAATGCGTTTATTCATCGGAATTTGATGTCAATGCTCAAAAGACGTATTTAGCAAATTATGGCGAGATGCCTTTTGGCGACATCACGAAAGAATCGACGAAAAGTTATATTCCAAAAGACTTTGATATTCTTTGCGCAGGTTTCCCTTGTCAGGCGTTTAATATAATGGGCAAGATGCAGGTTCATGAAAAATTAGTAGCATAGGATATGGAAAAGTTTTTCACGTCAATATCGCAAAGAGATAAAGCTGTTCTGATGGGGCTGTTCATCTCGAAGTTCAACAAACAAGCACTTGATAGCTTCGGCTTCACAACATTGAAAGAGGCTTATAACGTATTTGGATATTCTGTCAAGATTCCACCGACGTCCATTAAGCTCTACCAGCAGGAATTTGACCCTTATTTCCCAAACGGAAGGAAAGGCTGGCACAAACGCGAACTCCGGGAATACTGTAGTGAAATCATGGAGAAAGTGAACAACTTGAGTTTCGATGACTTCCATAGGCTAATAGACTCTTTCGTCCTGGACGAGTTCGTCGACATCAAGGACATTAAATTCAGTAAGCGGCAGACTAAGGAGCGCAAGTTCCAGACAAGCCGCCAGCTGACAGGCAAGGCCGCAGAGGAATACTTTGTGATGAACTACCCTAACATTTCGCCCTTCCAGAACTATGTGCTGACTGACACAACAAACATGGGTTGCGGCTTCGACTACAAGTTATCGCTCGATGCTGACAACTACTACGTCGAAGTGAAGGGCATCAACGAGCGGCAGGGCAACGTGCTGATGACTGAAAAGGAGTACAATATGGCCGAAGACCTGCAGGAACGATATTGCCTCTTCGTCGTCAGCAACTTTAAAGAAAAACCAATCCATCAGATGTTTTTCAATCCCATCCATTGCGGCGACCTACTTTTCCAACGACAGGAGCGACAAGTCAAACAAATCTCATATCAGACAAACATTATATAAAGCAATGAAATATACATTTGAAGTGACACAAACCCTTTACAAGTACATAGAGGTTGAGGCCAGCAACGAGAGCGAGGCCAGCGACAAGGTGGACAAAATGCTTTGCGAGGGAGAAATCCATTTCGATGACGAACCATATCTTAAGATAGAATGCAACATCAAACCCATAACACAAGTCAGTCGCTCCGTCTAATTAGTGGTCGCTGTTCCCCTGACTATTCCTACAATATCAGCGACCCGCACAAGGACATTGAGGCAACGGGCAGAGCAGTCCTCAACATCTGGAACGAGAGGGTGAACATTGCGCAAGATTATTACAACCCGCTCCGCACTTCAATTCTTGTACGAAGCGAAGACTTGCTCACTTTCTCCTTATTTGAGGAAGAAAACCATCGCTTCATAGCAAGCAATTATAGTTGGGAGGAGAACAAAAACGGCAACCTTGAAGGCTTTAACAAAGAGACTGGAGACAAATGCTTTACTTGGCAGCCGCACGGCTCGCAATTCACAATTCACACCCACTTCCCTGCAAATGTCGTGAAGTTCAGGATAAAGCAGCCGCCCAAGCTCGATGTTGACGAAACTTTGAAACAAATTAGCTTTACAGACGATTGGATAGAGATACTTTAATGTCCTTGAATATCCTTAGTTTAAGTCCCGTTTGAATTGCTGACATTCTACGGATTCTTTTACCCAACAACAACGGCATTATTGTATGGCTGCGGTTCGGTCAAAGATTATAAAGCCAGAGTTCAGCAGAGGGGAGATTATTTTGGAAGGAGTTCTCAGAGACCTCAGAGTTCTCCGAGTTCTCAAAAAGAAAAGGAATAGCAAATGAACGAACATGAACTGAAAGAAGCCCCGAAGCAACTTGAGGAGCAGGACAGGAAGACGACATTAAGCGATTCGGACAAGCTCGTCGTCTCAAGGCTGAAAGGCGGTAAAGTTGCATTCTCAGTCAATTTTGACAGGGTTGCAGACAAGATTTCAGGAGCCATCTTTAAATTTTTTGCGGGTGGTGGACTTTTTTTCTCTGGCATCGACATGAGCCGCTTTTCTTTGAAGACAGAGCTAACTCCCAAAGAAAAGGAGAAGTGGGCTTTGTTTATCAAATTGGCCGTTTCAAATGCAATGGCGCAATTGGAAGAAGAGCAGGAGGACTGTCCGCAAAAACGTGGCCGCCGCAAGTTGAACGAGCTGCTTGGGATAGCCGATAACCACAAGGTATGCTCATGGTTTGACATGATACGCAAGAAACTATCAAAGTTCATCTCAAACCTGAAGGAAATTCTGGTGTGTTTCTTCTGCGCCTTGTTCGATGTTGCGTATTGGGAAAGCAGATACGGGAAAGCTGCCTGTTTCCACGAGATGATGAAAGCGCATTTGAAGGAGAAGATTCCATCCTTAAGAATGTTTCAGAATGCGGTCAAGTGGTTTGCAGAATGGAAAAGAGGAGTTTATTCGTGGGCAAATGAAAAGATGGAAGAAACAGAACACAGGATATGGGCAAAACTTCACCAGCTCGTAAAGGGCGAGTTGGTAAAGTTGATGCCACAGCCCGCTTGCTGATAAACAAAGATTTCTATAGAAGGGAAAGCATTGGAGTAAAAATCCGATGCTTTTTTTTTGTTGAATAATTAAACGAAATTAAACGTAATCACCAGACGTTTTTATTGCCGTACCTTTGCACTCAGAAATCAGTTGAGAAATATCTCGACTGTGGGCAGCGGCTCAGCAAAGTTCAAACACGTTTGACTCTGCATTCGCCTTGCTCCAAAGTTGAATGGCCATCAACTCCGAGTGAATTAAACAAAGTACAAATCACTAAAAATTAGAACGATGTTAGTTAACAATTTATTAGTAAAAAGAGTCAGCGAAGCCAAAGGTACTTCGCAGGCAACAGGAAATGAGTGGAAGAAGAAAAATGTTCTTCTCGAATTCGAAGACGAGTTTGGGACTTCCTACATTAATGCAGGATGTGACGTGAGTTTATGGGAGGCTCTTGGCTTTGCCGAGGGTCAAGTGGTTTCGCTCAACCTCAAATTCCGCACAAAAGTTTTCCCGAATGGCTTCGTTTCCAACGACATCCGTATTGTTTCACCTCAAAATGCCCAGTAGCCATGAGAACCATCTATCACAAAATCGCGCTCAGCGTGGATACAAGGAAGAATGTTGCGCCAAACGGCAAACTTATGGCTGGCAAGCTCTCTGTCGATGAGGAAGGCGAAAAGGCCAATTTCAAGGAGGAGGAGGGTGCTTCCGTCATCTATGGCGAGGCGCACACCAAGCGCCTCATGCGCGGCAAGAACTGCTCGGTGCATTGGCACGACGAAAAGAAGAAATACCTGATTCGTATCTATGTTGACCCGAATGTCTCGCCTGCGCAACCCGAATGGGATTTCGAGGAATGCATGAACTTCATCAGGAGAAAGATTCTTTCTCAAATTCAAAATTAATAAATTCAAAATTCAAAATTATTGGTTTCCTCTAACCCCTAACCATCAATTTTTAATTTTTCCCTTTTAATTTTTAATTACTAACCCCTAACCTCTAACCTCTCACCCCAATTTTTAACTTTTAATTTTTAATTTATAATATGTTTACTCCATGTGATTTTGTTTGGAAGGCTCGCGACAACCAGCCGAAGCCTTTGACCAGAGAGCAGTTCCTGTCGTTCCTGAACGGAAGCGACGTGAAGATGACCATCGAAACCATCCGCCAGCATAAGCCCGATGCGGAAGCCTACAAGCTGCTGCTGCCCGCCGTGACGTGGCAAGCCCGATTCGGCGGCAAGCTCCGCAACGACGCAAACGCCCAGCCAACGGGCTTGTACTGCCTCGACGTGGACATCCACCACGAACCCGAATTCAAGGACATCTTGCAGCATAGCGGCTCCGAAGCCGCTTACGCCTGGGCGGAGCAGGAAGCCCGGGAACGTGCGGAACGCTGGGCGCGGATGGCAATAGAAGACGATTTTAAAGGGCAGACGTCGCTCGACATCTTGGCAATCCACATTTCGCCAAGCGGGACGGGCGTGCACGTGGTTGCGCTCTGCCACCCCTCCTGCAACACGATTGCCGAGAACCAGTCGCGCCTCGCCCGCTTGCTCGGAACCAGCTACGACGAGGTCTGCAAGGACTGGGCAAGAATCTTCTTCCTCTCCCCGAAGGAGGACTGGACGTACCTCAACCTCGTCGATATTTTTGAAGAAGAAGAGGAGTAATTCAAAATTCAAAATTATTAAATTCAAAATGATATGAAAAAAGAACGAATAATCATCAGCAAAGAGCAGACCCCCTCTAACTCCCCCTCTAAGGGGAGAACCGAGAGCGGGACTTCTCCAACTCCCAACGAAGCACTCCCCCAAAGGGGGAGCGGGGAGGGGGCTTGTTTTTGCGGCATCCCCTACTCCGTGATTATCAACGGCCTGCTGTCCGCTTTCGGCTACAAGGACGGCATCGTGCCCGAGGGCGCAAGGAACTCAACCCTCTACCGCCTTGCCCGCCAGTTGCGCTACATCTGCGACTTCAACACCGCATACATCCAAAGCGTCGTGCCCTCTTGGGGGCTGGGCGAGGAGGAGGTGAGGCAGACCATCCTCTCAGCCGTCAACTCCACCCGCGCCACGGAAATGCCCTACGAGTTGAAAACCGTAATCCGCGACATCCAGAAGCCCGACCTCTCCACCGCCGCCAAGCGGCAGGAATACCTCCAGAGGCTCAACCCGCTGCCCAGCAGGATGCCCTTCCTGCTCAAATACATCAACAAGCGGTACGGCAGGAACGGACGCTCGGCACTCGTGGCAGCACTCCCCATGCTCGGCACCCTGCTTGGCCGCTTCGAGAGCAAGTACCTCGATGGAAGGCGGCACAAGCCCGTCTTCATGGCCGTGGTCTGCGGACACGCGGGGAGCGGCAAGGGCTTCATCGACGACCTTCAGGAATGGCTTCTGAAACCCGTCCTCGAAGAGGACGAAAAGGGCAGGAAGCAGCTTGAGGAATACGCCCGCGAGCGCGAGAAGAAGAAGGGCGCAAAGCAGCTCCCCGACAAGCCTACGCCCTGCATGCGCGTCCTCTCCGCAACCAGCTCGAACGGCATGATGCTGGAAAGCGCGAAGGCAGCACTCGGACAGCCCCTATGCGTCATCACCGAGGAAATCGACGAGAGCCGCCGCGCCAACCGCAACGGGGCTTGGGCGGACAAGAGCGACATCTACCGCAAAGCCTTCGACGGCGCAATCTGGGGGCAGGACTACCTCACCTACAGCGGCTCCGTGCGCATCTTCGTCAACCTCGTCTTCGCAGGCACTTATACCTCCGTCCGCGACTATTTCAGCAACGTGGAAAACGGCCTCATGACCCGCTTCTTCTTTACCGAAATGGCGCGAGACCTGGGGCGCAACGTCGAGATGCGCTGGGACGGCGAGACGAAGGACGACAGGCAAGCAGCCGAAATCGTGCAGCACCTCTACGAGATGGGCAGCACCGTGGAAATCCCCTATCCCGAAAACGTCGTGTCCTTCTCCCTGCCCAAGGCAAAGAAGGCGGCCTACGACTTCAACGAGGAGAAAATCGCCGAATGGGAAGCCAGCGGCCCCGACGAAGAGCACCGCGACAACGCCATCGACCTGCTGCGCCGCCGAGCCGCCGTGTTCATCTTCCGAGCCTCGCAAATCATGTACGCCCTGGAAGGCATGAAGGAAACAGCCGCCGGAGCTGAAATGGCGCGGTGGTACGGCAACGAAGCCTTCCTGAACCAGTACATCATGTTCGCCGACCAAATCAACGATGTCTCTCGCGCAAACGAGGCCATCCAGCGCAAACAGGACTTGGCGGCAAGCCGCGTGGCACGCACCAACAAGCTTTTCCGCCTGCTCGACGGCCTGCCCGAAGAGTTCGCGCTGAAGGACGTGAAGAAACTCCTACAGGAAAACGACATGAAGCCCGAAGGCGCAAACACCTACATCAACCGCTGGGAAGACCGCGAAATGATAATGCGCTCCGGCAAAGGATTCAAGAAGGTGTTGAAAGAAAGTTAAAATGAATTTCAGAGGTTAGAAGTGAGAGGTAAGAGGTTAGAGGTTAGTAATTAAAAATTAAAAGTTAAAAATTAAAAATTAAAAATTGGGGTTATTGTTTATTGGTTATTGTTTATTGGCTAACCTCTTTCCTCTCACCCCTAACCCCTAACCTCTTACCGCTAAATTCCCAACAAACAAACAAAACAAACATGTTTGTTTGAGACACACAGACCCCCTCTTTTGTCCCAGCAATGCCTTCGCCTTGCCTTATCCTTTTGAGAGCAAACCGATAAGCAGTCACCAACATAAAACAATCTATACAAACTCCTTCAGTCGCTGCTGCACCACTTCCTTGTATTTTCGGGAAATGGGAAGGCGGACATCGCCAAGGACCACATTATCATGCTCCACTCCTGTGCAGGCAGAAAGCCGTACAAGATAGGAGCGATGTATGCGAAGATACTCCGCTCCAAGCAAACGAGACCATGACGATATGCTTGTCTTGTTGCGGAAGCGGCGACCGTCCGTAGCATGAATCCAGACCTCTGTGTCGCAACTCTCGACATAGAGGATTTCCTGCCTCGCCAGCGTCACACTTTGCCGATTGCTGAAGAAGGTTATTTGTTCCTTGTTTTCGGACAGGGGATTGTCTTGCTCCACAGAAGTCGTGCTCTGCAGGTCGCTGGCGAAGGTTATCGTCTCCTCGGCTTCGGGCAAACGTTTCCCAAGTACACGCCCAAGCCCATAGTCACCAATTATCATGAGGGTAAGCATGGACAGCAGGAATACAGGATTGAGGAGCATCGGCGGAACATCCAATTCCCAAACATACGTATCGGGGCTTTTACTGCATAGAATGTAAGTTTGCGCTAAGTGGACAGCGAGGAAAGCCGTTATCAGGACAAAAAGAAGAATACAGACAAGCGACTTGGCAACCTCGCGGCGACTGGCAGAAAAAGAGACGCGGGCAATCATCTGGCGAAAGACTATGGCAACGGGCAGAAGCGAGGAGCTGAGCAGCAAAGCCTCGGACACACGATAGCCCATGCTGTAAAGAATGGCAGCCAACAGCAACAAGGACACCGCCCAATAGAGGGAAAAGAGTGCAAACCGTTTCATCTCGATGGCAAAGATAAGCATTTCTTAGCATACTAAAGCCATCGCAAGGGGTGTAAAATCCACTTATAAGGGGTTTCTACACATCGAGAGAGGGTTTTGACAGGCAAATTATTTGGCTGACTGCGGGTAACGCCGTACCTTTGCACCAGCAGCTGCAAAATATTGTTTAACCGATAAAAACTAAAGACTATGTTTACTAATCTTTCTGAACTGTTTATTGCAGGTGGAATGGAGTTCATGTCCGTTCTGACTCTCCTGCTTGCTCTGTTGTTCCTGGCCGCATGGAAGGCACCAGCTTGGGTGCGCGACATAGGCACTATCGCCTTGGCTTTCGGAATCCTGTCTCACCTGATTGGAATTTATCTGGCGTTAGACGATTTAATAAGGTGCGGTAATGACCTGTCGATTACAGTCATCTACGCCGGCTACAGGGTTTCGCTCATTACTGTACTGTATGGCTTCATCATCTTCATCATAAGCCGCATCATCCACATCTGCCTGACACCAAGGATATAAACACTTGCAAAAAGATACTGCCCGAAGGTCTCGATTGCGAGGCTTTCGGGCAGCGGTGTTTGTATGGAGAAGGAGCTTTTAACTTATTCTTCCGGGAAAAGGCCGTAGAGCTTAGCATCGATTTGCTCTGTGATACGCTGGAAGTCGGCGACGCTGGATTCGAACTTGAGGGTGTCGCCATCAACGATGAGAAGCTTGCCGGGATAGCTCTTTATCCATTCCTCGTAACGCTCGTTCAGGCCGGTGAGGTAGTCGATGCGAATGCTTTGCTCGTACTCCCTGCCGCGTTTGGCAATCTGCGCAATGAGGTTGGGGATGGTGCTGCGAATGTAAATCAGCAGGTCGGGCAAGCCGACGAGGGACATCATCAGATCGAAGAGGTCGCTGTAGTTCTGGAAGTCGCGGTCGCTCATGTAACCCTGTGCATGGAGGTTCGGGGCGAAGATTCGTGCGTCCTCGAAGATGGTGCGGTCCTGGATGATGGTGTCCTTGCTCTTCGATATTTCGACAACGTCGCGAAAGCGTTTGTTGAGGAAATACACTTGCAGGTTGAAGCTCCAGCGGTTCATGTCCTGATAGAAGTCGTCGAGGTAGGGATTGGTCTCGACAGGCTCGAAGCGAGGCGTCCAGCCATAGCGCTTGACGAGCAACTTGGTGAGGGTGGTCTTGCCGCACCCAATGTTTCCGGCTATCGCGATATGCATAATATAAAAGGTGAAAAGGTGAAAAATTGAAAAGGTGAAACTGTTTAGGGTGAAAGGTAAAGAGGTGAAAGAGGCAGCACGAAGCTTTTTCAATTTTTCACCTTTTCACCTTTTTAACTTTTATAGTGGGAACATGCCGTAGAGCAGTCCGTCGATTTTGTCTGTTATGTCTTTGAAGTCTTTGGGGTTGTGCTGGTAGTCGATGTTATCTACTTCGATGGTCAGCACCTTGCCTTTGTATTTGTTATAGATGAAGTCCTCATAGAGGTCGTTCAAGCCTTTGAGGTACTCGAGCTGAATGGCCTGTTCGCAGTCGCGGCCACGCTTCTGGATATTGCCAACGAGGTGCGGAATGCTGGCACGCAGGTAAATCATAAGGTCGGGGTAGCGGACGATGTTCTTTATATGGTCGAACAGCTCCATGAAGGTCTCGAAGTCGCGGTCGCTGAGGTTGCCCATGCGCTTGTTGTTGGTGGCGAAGACATATACGCCCTCGTATATTGAGCGGTCCTGAATGGTGTCCTTCGCTTCCTTCTGCATTTCAAGGATGTCGCGGAAACGTTCTTTGAGGAAGAACACTTCCATAGGGAACGACCAGCGCTGGATGTCCTTGTAGTAGTCGTCCAAGTAGGGATTGAACGTCACTTGCTCGTACATCGGCTCCCAGTGGTAATGCTGTGAGAGCAACTCTGTCAGCGTGGTCTTGCCGCTGCCTATGTTTCCTGCTATCGCAATGTGCACCTTTTTAATTTACAATTTGACAATTTACTATTTACTATTTTATTTTTTTCTTCGCTGAAAGGACTATGGACTATGAACTAATGCTTTAACATTATGTCTGCCACGCCGTAGCGGTCGAGGAAGACGCTTCGGTCAACGTGTCCCTTGATGCCCTCCACATAGCCTGTGCTGCTGTATTGCCAAAGCAGGATGGGCACGTCTTCGCTCAAGCCAGGGAACTCCTCTGCATAACGGGCCACCATAAAGCGGTAGCCTGTGAAACGGCCTTCAAGGTAGGCGGCATAAAAGTTCACGCCTGTATAGATGATGGGTTTGACACCGAACATTCGTTCCACTCCATCGAGGAAAGCCTTCAGCTGCGCCTGGAACTGTGGGAGCGAGCCTTTGCCGCGCTTCTCCACATCGACTATGGGAATAAGGTCTTGCTGGCGAGGGTCAACATTGTTGCGGAAGTTCTCGAGCTGGGTCAGGACGCTGACCGTGGGTCTGTAGAAGTGATAGACACCTACGGGAATGCCCACACGCTTCGCCCCATAGAAGTTGCGGAGATACATATCATCAACGAAGTCTGAGCCTTCTGTCGCCTTGACATAAACGAACGTCACGTTCTCGTCGCGAGCCACCTCCTCCCAGTTTATCTTGCCTTGATAGTGCGAGACATCTATACCCTGTTGCTGAGCGACAGTATGACGGATTGGCGGACGAAGTTCCCTGATGGCCATCAGATGTGGGTCGGGCAAAGGTGCTGCGGGAAGCACATCGGGTTCGGGCAAGGCATAGATGGGTTCTATCTGTTTACCCTTCTTCTTGTCGGCAAAAGCTATCGCCGCCACAAAGAAAAGCAAAAGAAAGACTCCCCATCCACCTCTATGGGAAGGGGAAATACCAACCATATATTTACCCAAACGTGAAGCCATACACATTACTCCCCAAAAGAGGGAATCAAAGGGCTATTCCCCCAGATAGTTGAACTCGAAGCAGGGACTCTTGATGCTGGGGAACTGGCTGCGGGGGTCAATATCCTGGCGGTTGCGGAGGTGGCTAATCATCTTATCGTAGCAATCCTGAACGCTTTCGGCCTTGACCTTGCAGGCAAAGGGGGCGTCCACGTATTGCGCCTTCTGCGTCTCAGGCATCAAGATGACGCGCTTGAAGACAATCTTAGCCTCATACCATCCCGGCTGGGGCTTGCCATACTGTTTGACCATCTCTTTCTGAGCTGCCTTTTCCTCCTTAAGCAAACCTGATGCGCCCTTGGCCTTGAACTCCTCCAGCGTGTTTGCCGTCGTCTTGATGACGATACAGAAGCTACGCCCCTGAACCTTAATGTGTTTGGGATACATTACGCTGCTGCTCATGAACTTTCCCAGCTCAGTTGCAATTTCGTCGTTGACCTCAACATCTTCCAGGTTGGAAAGGAACTCCAGCCCTTCTGCCACGCTGTGCACAAGCGTCTCGTCGTCGAAAAATCTGATATAAAGATTCATCTGTGCAATTTCCTTAATTAATTGTGTTCTGATTTTGCGGTGCAAAGGTACGAAAAAAAGTGAAAAGGTGAAAGATAAAAAATGAATTCTTTCTACGACAAGCTTATAATTCGGAAATTTTGTCTATCTTTGCAGAGACATTCCAAGAAATACAAGCATTAAACACCCCGACACAATACCATGAAAGAACGACTTCAATCCCTTGATGCCCTGAGAGGCTTCGACCTGCTTATGCTTGTGGCGGTCTCCGACCTCGTGGAGGAACTGGCGGAAGTGATAGACAAACCTTGGATGGGAACGGTAATGGATTGCTTCACTCACAAGAAGTGGGAAGGCTTCTCGCCTTGGGACCTCGTAATGCCGCTCTTTATGTTTATGGCTGGCGTGGCTATACCCTTTGCACTACGGCCCGCCTCCGAGAGGGGAAGGACAAAGAACGAAGCTTCCACGAAGGGAGGGTGGACGGAGGCTGCGCTTTATTGGCGTATAGGCCGCCGCGTCTTGCTGCTTTGGATATTTGGTATGATGGTGCAGGGCAACCTGCTGGCTCTTGACCCGAGCCGCATCTACCTGTTCACCAATACGCTTCAGGCCATTGCCGTCGGCTATTTCTTCAGCGCACTCATCTATTTGCACACGAATTGGAAGACACAGATAGGAATTGCCCTTGCCTTGCTCCTCGCTTTCTGGGGCGCGATGGAATGGATTACGATTGGCGCCTATGGAGGCGGCGACTACACTCCTCACGGCAAC
>JAEEGL016457369.1_pt1 | contig 17169 bp, 15 predicted proteins | sample 9134231 | NCBI WGS metagenome assembly JAEEGL01 (sample SAMN16246548, study PRJNA631951) | gut metagenome | biome: gut microbiome; feature: rumen; material: fiber-attached | host: Bos | place: Iran: Karaj | collected 2018-10
ATGGCTGCATTTTCTGCGTCTCCGATGGACAGGTATAATTCAACGGCAGCACTGAGAAGATGAATGGATTCGTCGAGTGTGCCGGTCAAAGCCCCCGACATGCACAATTCTGCAATATCTTCCCTCAGATCGAGTGCCGTGAGTTCCTTGATGACCTCGCCGGAACTCTCTGAATCAAACGGCTGATTCAACAGATAATGCATCATCATGGAAAGATACAGCCGGTTATTCTGGGCCTTGCGTGCATAAAGCGCAGTGTTTCTGAGAAGCGTTTTGCCGGGATCGTCCTGTGCTGTTTCTGAAATCCGGTCGAACCACAGGTGATATGCGGGATAGGGTGCGCCGATTTCATCAATTCGATTGGCAAGTTCCAGGAGCTTTGCTGTTTTTTCGACGATTTGAGGTGAAAAAATTCTGAACCAGAGTCTGCCGATTTCTGTTTTGGACTGCTCTATGCCTTCCTGGCATTCTTCTTCATCTGCCAGAGCTGCGCATGCAAGCATCTGATCGTATTCAGTCCAGTACGCATGCTTTGCGGCACGGAAGTATTCCTTTGCTTTGGGGAGGTTATCGGCTTTTGCTGCTGCATGGGCAAAAAGCCTTTTCCATGGTGAAGAGAGACTGGATAAGCCGGCATTGATTTCATCGAAAAAATTCGGAAATTCACTGGTTCTGCCAGACATGGAAAGAATGGCCGCAATCGATGCAAGCAGTCTGAGTTTGTTCTTTTTGGAGGCTGTCGATGTATATCCTTTGAGTTCCAGTGCGATCTCAAAGGCCCAGTCTCCTCGGCCTATCGTCTGGTAAGCAGCGGCAAGAGCCGGGGCAAGAGCTGCTTTACGGGTTACGCTGTCGGTACCGGCCATGAATTGTTCGAGCATCCATGCGTTGGATGCGGGGTAACCGAGCATTTCGAGAGCGCGCGATACCGCGGCGATGGCAGCTGGTTCGGGATCGTCGTCATCCAGAACGACGGTCCATGGAGAATCCGTAACGCGAAGCCCCTGGTCTGCCATGGCGATCTGCTTGTCGAAGCTGGTGATGATAATTTCGAGTGTATCGGTCTGAACACTTCCCAGTGAAAGAATCGCGTCATTGAGATTCAGTGTTTTGGGGGACTGGGCGATTCGAATATGATCCATGCCCGGGAGGTTTCCGGAAAGCAGTTGCTTTATTTTGCTTTCGATGGCTTGTTGATTATTGCCTGAAGCGATCTGAATTCTGACATCGAACGCAGGTTCCATCGGGGCGTCCAGAAGGACGAATGCGGCATTTTGCGGGACATGACCGGAGAGTTTTGTCAGGTGCATGGCACCGGCTGTGTCGGGCATTGCTTTCATGAGAGCAGTAGCCTGAGCGGCAAGTCTTTGTCCTGACGAAGGACGGCTGACATCGACGGCAGCATAGAGTTCGTTGCCAATGACATTCTCTGTATCGGAATACGTCGTGATGATTTCATCGCCGTCAGGGATGGCTGCCGGAAATACCAGTCTCTTGGTAATGGCATGGAGAGACTGGGCAATATTCGGAGTCATTTCGTAGACTTCGAATCCGGGATTATGTTCCCGGATGCCTTCCTGCAGTGCAAGGAGCTCAATTCTTGCCGATGTTTTTTGGCGTTCGGCGACTCTGCCCACGAACAGTGTCGGACGGGGTTCTTCGGCAGGCCACTGCTGGCCGGGTACGATGCGGACCCATGTGTCGGGGGCAAATGAATTGTTGCCGGTCAGCCCTGTAATGTACAGACCTTTGGGAATGAATGTGGCTTTGGGGGTCTGAGTACCGGATTGTGCAAAAGGCCAGTTTCTTATGCGGGAAGATTCCAGACTTTGCTCTGTGGCGCAGCCCGCTATGGTCATCATCGTGAGCAGAATGGCGCAGACTCGGATGATATAATACCTGTAATCGCATTGAAACTTGAACTGATGCATTCTGAATCCAATGTGGTGTGGAGTGCCGGTATTTATACGCGGCGTCTTTTTCCCTCGCTCAGGACGAAATTTCCGGGAATTTGCGTACAGCCGCTGGCCGTACAGGCGGAGACGGTCATTTCGGAGGTATCAAAATTGTCGATTTCCACATTTCGGAGTGCAACAGAGCGCAGTTCCGCAATGCCGGAAATGTTTTCCATTTTACCGGAGGCGATGGTTAAGGATTCCAGCGTGCCATCGACGAAATGCAGGTTTTGGAAGATGCATTCCTTGAACTGGCAGTTGGTAATTTCGGCGGCTTCGAGATCTTCAGCATCTGTGATGCTGGATTTTTGCCATACACAACCATCAAAGGAGGCTTCTGCCAGAATGTTTTTGGTGAATTTGCATCCATGGAAGGAGCATCCATTGAAGAAAGCCCCCTGGAGATTGACACCGTCGAATGTCGTTCCATCAAAGAGGCATGCTTCCCATTCGGTATTGCTGCAATCGATGGTATGAATGGTCATGGCACCGATTTGTGCTCCCTTAAAGCTCGCGGCATCGAGGGATTTGGCTTTGTTGCTGATAAGTTCGTTAAAGAGCGATTCGTCAGAAGTTTGAATTGCCTTGATCAGGTCTTTCTGGCTCATAGTTGATTATTGGTTCCTTTTGAAAGAAACATACACCGAACCGAAATCTCCGTCGCTGTTCAGTACGGGAGCATATTCAGTAATGCGCTTGTCGGATCGGAGCATATTAATAATGTTGTTTTTGATGACGGGTTCGCCTGCGCTGCCCAGTCCTTTTCCGCAGATGATCAGGGCATAGGGCCTGGAATCACGGAGGCAGGCGGCGATAAAATCGTCGGTTCTTGCCATCGCAGCATTGAGCGTCATTCCGCGAAGCTTGAGCGTAATGACCATGCCATAGCGCGATTCATACCGTTTGACATCGTGCAGAAGCTGTTTTTGTGATGCCGTAATGGCTTCGCTGATGTCGGGATGTTCAATGATATCGTCGCCCTTTTCGATTTGAGTGACTGCAATTTGTGGAGCGACAAAATCTGTTTTCATGCCGGGCTGCTGTGAATCGGGGGCTGGATCGACCGAAACGAGATCCTTGTCTTTGAGTTCATCGGCAGTTTTCAGGTATTTTCCTTTATTGCGTACTTTGTGGACGGGTTTGGGAGGCGGGGCCATGCGCTTGACGTTGGAAATGGCCATTTCCTGTGTGAACAGGGCAAATTCCCGTTCTTCATCCGTCATCGTCAGGTGTTCATTGTCGTCTTTTTCTTTTGCAGTCTGGGGTTTGGGCTTTTCCTTGACGTTGAATTTCGATTGATAGATGTCGACCTTGTCATCCATTTGTTTCATGGATGCGTAGAAGATTTCGGCATCAGACATGCTCGAATCATCATTGAGATCGGCTTCTGTGAAGCGAAAATCCCGGATATCGGCCATTTGTTTTTCGCGTTTGAGACGTTCCTGTTCTTCGCGCTGTTTTTCGCGTTTTCGGGCTTCATCCTCGTCGGATTTTTTCATTTCCTTGAGGGATTTGAGGCTTGAGAATGCGCCGTTGCCAAATCCTTTTGACATATCGAGCTGAATGGGTTCATCGGTGCTTCGCTGTTTTTTTTTGGCCATGATTAACAGATGGGAAATTCGGAGAGTGGATCTGAAAAAAGCCCGTCATTACCGGGGATTGATTCGTGCTGCATTATCTGTGCTGCATGACAAGAAATTGTCTGCCGCATACGTGGCATGAGCGGCGGGACTTATGCATTTGCGGATGAATCCTGGGCACAAAGCGCCGGAGCGTATTGGGCATGCCCAATAGCGCCGGCCCCTGGCCGTATTGGCTGGCTAAAAGCCAGTCAATAGGCCGGGCTTAACCAATAAAATCACGTTTCAGATATGGCTTCAGTGCTTCGGGAACGCGAATGCGTCCATCTTCCTGCTGGTAATTTTCGAGGATTGCGACGAGGGTGCGGCCGACGGCCAGTCCGGAGCCGTTGAGCGTGTGCACGAAAGCGGTCTTTTCCTTGCCTTCGGGCGTGCGGTAGCGGATGTTGGCGCGGCGAGCCTGGAAGTCGCCGAAATTCGAGCAGCTGGAGATTTCGCGGTAGCAGTTCTGCGAGGGGAGCCAGACTTCGAGATCGTAGCATTTCTGCGCAGAAAATCCCATGTCACCGGCCGAGAGCAGCATGACGCGATACGGCAGTTCGAGGCGTTTGAGGATTTCTTCGGCATCGTTGACGAGGGACTGATGCTCTGCTTCGCTCGTTTCGGGTGTGGCGAATTTGACGAGCTCGACTTTGTCGAACTGGTGCTGGCGGATGATTCCGCGGGTGTCGCGGCCGTAGCTGCCGGCTTCGAGGCGGAAGCATGCGCTGTAGGCAGCGTATTTGATGGGGAGCTGATCCGGAGTGAGCAGTTCGTCGCGGTGCAGGTTTGTGACCGGGACTTCTGCGGTCGGAATCAGGAACATGTCTTCGTTGGTTTTGTAGGCATCTTCCTCGAATTTGGGCAGCTGTCCGGTGCCGGTCATGGACGCGCGGTTGACGATGTATGGCGGTATGACGAGTTCATATCCGCGCTCGGCGTGGCAGTCGAGCATGAACTGAATCAGTGCGAGTTCGAGGCGAACGGCATCACCTTTGAGGAAAGTGAAGCGAGCACCGGAAACCTTGGTACCGCGTTCGAAATCGAGGATTTTGTGAGCTTCGCCGAGATCGGCATGATCCTTGGGTTCAAAGGCAAATGTTTTTGGGGTGCCCCAGCGTCGGATTTCGCGGTTGCTTTCTTCGTCGGGAGCCTGCGGCACTTCGGGATCGGGAATGTTCGGGATATAGAGCATCATCCGGGCGAGTTCTTCGTCGATCTCGGAGCGGCGGGCGTCGAGGGCTTTGAGTTCGGAACTCATGGCTTTGAGCTGGTTGCGCAGCTCGACGGCTTCTTCCTTGCTGAGCGAACGCATCTGATCACTTGCCTGGCGCTGCTCAAAGCGAAGCTGATCGTAACGCTGGCATTTTTCGCGGCGTTCGGTGCTCAGTTCGCGCAGTTTATCAAAATCGACTTTTGCATTTCTGAAGCGCAGGCCTTCGATGACTTTATCGAGGTTCGCAAGGACATATTTGACGTCCAACATCTTTATTTATCTCCTTCGTAGTCAAAAATATCGCGGCTGCGATGGCAGCCGACGAAAATGCTCTTATTACTCCAGAGAACCCTATCGTTTCAAGAGAATACACCTACATCGGCGCACATTATTTTAGTGGATGGTGAATAGTGAAATAAACAGGAGAGACGTGTCGCGACACGTCTGTACAGAAAATTATTGGGTTAATGCTGGAATAAATAAGATGGACGTGTCACGACACGTCTGTACAGAAAATTATTGGGTTAATTCGTAATGCGTAATTCGTAATGCGTAATGAATTGTTAGAGACGTGTCGCGACACGTCTGTACAAATCATTTTGTGGTTAATGCATAATTATTGATGCAGGAATTTTTGTTTGAGGGCGAGAATTCGGTTTGCGGATTCGAATATGCGGTCCTGCATTTCGGGGGATTCTTTGGCCTGAGCGAGTACTTGTTTGCACAGCGGTGCCCAGAGATACTGGGATTTGCAGATGAGGAAGGCATCGACGCCGGCATGGATTCCCAGGAGGACGGCCTTGAGTGTGCTGAACCGATCGATGATGGCGTCCATTTCGAGGTCATCGCTGACGATGACGCCCTTAAAATCGAGCTTTTTGCGCAGAATATCGGTGACGATCATGGGGGACAGCGTGGATGGGAATCTTTCGCCGAGTCCGTTCATGACGATGTGAGCGGTCATGATCATGGGGATATCGGCTTCGATGGCGGCTTTGAAGGGTTTGAATTCGACGTTTTCGAGTCGGTTCATGTCGTGGTTGACTTCGGGGAGATCGGTGTGGCTGTCGAGCAGGGTGTCGCCGTGTCCCGGGAAATGTTTTCCGCAGGGAATGATGCCGCCGTCGATGAGTCCCTGCATGGTGGGGATGGCGAATTCGATGACCTGTTCAGGCGTCGTTCCGAAGGCGCGAGTGGCGATGATGGGATTTTGAGGATTGGTGTGAATATCGAGGACCGGTGCGAAATTGATGTCGAATCCGAGCGATTTGAGATCATGTGCATTTTGAAGTGCGATATCTCTGGCATTTTCGGGGGTTGTCCGGGCGATATCCATGGCTGCCGGGAGGTTCGGGGAACCGAGATTTTCTCGGATTCTCTGGACTTTTCCGCCTTCCTGATCGATGGCAATCCAGATGGGGTAAGGGCTCTGTATCTGGTGGATTTGTGCGGTCAGTTCCTGGATTTGTTCGCGGGATTCAAAATTTCTCGAAAAGAGAATCACTCCGCCGACCTCACCTTTGGTGAGTGCGCCGATGAGAGGAATCGGGAGTCTGGTACCTTCAAAACCGACGATGAGGAGTTGTCCGATAGCATGCTTGAGGGAAAGTTTTTCGTTCATGATGTGAGGAACCTGGGGCTGGTGAAAATGCGGAATGTGTATTTCGGGGAAAATCCCGGAGTGAGTTTAAGGACGGGTTGCTTGAAGCCATCAGAGGCAGCCGGCGCGTACGCAGAAGCGCCGGCAGGCGGACGTATTCGGGGCGCAGCCCCGGATAGGCCGCCAACCATATTATAACACTTCATAAAATCGCATGTGAATTCTGAATATGGTACAAAGCATGCGGACAGATTTGCCCAATGACAGGGGAATATCATGGATTTTAGACAGACGGAATTAACAGAACTGCTCAGTGCTCTTGACACCCGCGGGATCCTGACGAAGGAACAGTCGCAGATGATTCGCGTGCGTCAGGGGGTCATCCGGGCACTCGTTAAAAAAGAGAAGCTTCGCAACAATCTGAATCAGCGATACGAGGCCAATCCGATAGAAATCATCATGGCTTCGGGCGCGGCAATGGCTGACGGCAGTCCATTTGATGAAGAGAAGCTCGTGGAGCTTTGGGCAAATGTGAAGAATGCGACGTACCTGAGGATCGATCCGCTTCGGCTGGATGCCAAACTCATTACCGAGACTTTCAGTCAGAGTTTTGCGCGTCTGAATGTGGTTCTGCCGATTTCGCTCAAGGAGAACCGGCTGACGGTTGCGACGGATTATCCCGACAATCAGGAACTCGTGCGAATGCTGCGTTCGACGCAGCGTTACGAGATCGACACGGTTCTGGCGTCGAAAACGTCGATTTTGCGGTGCATTGCCGAGATATATGGTTTTAAGACGAGTGTGACGGCTGCGGCGACGGAGCAGACGAATTCGGCCAATCAGGTGGCGCTTGCCATCGGCAATCTCGAGCAGTTCATGTCGATACGGCAGCTGGAGGATATCGATTCGTCCGACAGCCACATCGTCAATGCGGTGGATTATTTGCTGAATTATGCATTCAGCCAGAGGGCAACCGATATTCACATCGAGCCGCATCGCGAGCAGTGCATCGTAAGACTGAGGATCGACGGGGTGTTACACATTGTCCATACGCTGCCCGGAGTCGTTCATGCGCCGATCGTTTCGAGACTGAAGACGCTTGCGCGCATGGATATTGCAGAAAAGCGCCGTCCGCAGGATGGGCGTATCAAGACGGAGTACCAGGGAAAGGAAATCGAGCTGCGCGTATCGACGATGCCTGTGGCTTTCGGTGAAAAGATGGTGATTCGCGTACTCAATGCAGGGAAGCTGTTTCAAGGCATCGAGGGACTCGGCATGGAGAGCGATGATCTGGCGCGATTCAAACGGATGATTGCTTCCAAGACCGGTCTGATTCTGGTTACGGGACCGACGGGCAGCGGCAAGACGACGACGCTTTACAGTGCACTTCGGCTTTTGAGTTCACCGGAGGTCAACATCACGACGGTCGAAGATCCCGTGGAAATGGTCTATGAAGATTTTAACCAGGTCCAGGTGCAGCCGAAGATCGGGCTCGATTTTGCGCATGCGCTCAGAACGGTTCTGCGACAGGATCCCGATATCGTCATGGTGGGGGAGATCCGCGACGAAGAGACTGCGCACATGGCAGTGCAGGCGGCTTTGACCGGCCATCTGGTATTGTCGACGCTGCATACAAACGATGCACCGTCGGCGATTACGCGACTTCTGGATTTGAACATTCCGCCATTTTTGCTTTCGTCGTGTTTGATTGGAAGCATCGCGCAGAGGCTCGTGCGTCGGATTTGTCCGGAATGCCGGACGACGCGGACGATGACCGAATCGGAAATGCACATTCTGGGAATCCGGCAGTCATCGTCGCAAAGACAGGAATTGCATGTATCTGAGGGGCTGGGGTGTCCGGACTGCCGCAAAACCGGGATGTTTGGACAGACGGGAATTTTTGAAATTCTGGAGGTCAATCAGACGATGCGCAAACTGATTCACGATGCAGCGGATACCGAAAAGCTCATGCGCAGTGCGAGATCGGACGGCATGAATACGCTGCTCGAAAGTGCACTGAAAAAGCTGGGAGCCTGCGAAATTCCGATAAGTGAAGTGATTCGCGTGCTGGGTATGGGTGAGTGTGAGGATTAGGGAGTAGGGAATGATCATTCTGGGGAGTGCGTCTCCGAGGCGCAAAATGCTGCTCGAAAGTGCGGGTGTAAATGTTCAGGTGGAAGCTGCCGATATCGATGAACGGTGCTTAGACGGGGAATCGGCTGTTTTATATGTTGAGAGAATGGCGAGGGAAAAGGCTCGTGCCGTTTCGAAGGGACATGAGGGGGAGCCGGATTTCGTCGTCTCTGCCGATACGATCGTCGTCCATGGCGGAAAAATTCTTGGAAAACCGGCGACCCGGGAAGTGGCTTTCGAAATGCTCAGCGAACTGAGCGGGCAGGTGCATTCCGTGTTTACTGCAGTGTGCATCGTCGATACGCAGCGCGGGATAAGCCGCCATTTTGTTGTCGAAACACAGGTTCATTTTGCCGCTATCAGCGCTGCACGTCTGTGGCATTACATCGATACGGGTGAACCGATGGACAAGGCCGGAGCCTATGGAATTCAGGGGAGAGCGGCAGGCTTCGTGGAAAGGATCGAAGGATCCTATACAAATGTTGTCGGTCTTCCGCTGTGCGAAACGATCGAAGCGCTGGAGGAGATGGGGGCGATTTAGGTAATGCGTAATGCATAATTCATAATTCATAATTGGTAATTCGTAATGCTTAGAGACGTTCCACGGAACGTCTGTACTGATGATTATCGGGTTAATGCATAACCAAAATCAGGCACGCCCATCGGTGCATCACATTTGTTCAGAGAAAATTCATCTAAACAGGTGAAAATTTAGATATATGTTGTTGACATGCCTGAGGGGATGTTTTATGTGAATAAGTGTATGGTAAGTGCATGAAAGATTATGCATTGTGTGTGATGGAATCATTGAATGGAGGCTGAAATGGCAAAAAGACTCACGAAACGTCAGGCCAATGTGTTTGTTTACATCTATGATTATATTCAGGAGAACCATTATCCACCTACGGTGCGTGAAATCGCGGATGCGTTCGATATCAAATCGACCAATGGCGTCGTCGAGCATCTGAAAGCCCTGGCTCAGAAAGGGTACATTGAAAAAGACGGTTTCAAGAGCCGCGCCATTCGTCCTCTCGTGAATCGGGATGCGGTGGAACGTATCCTGAACGGTCAGGAGGAGCCGGCGCCCACGCGCTCACATGCGCGTCGTCAGGCAACGCATGCGGCAGCCCCGGAAGCTCCGCATGCCAAACTAAGGGTTTTGGGACGGATTGCCTGCGGTGCTCCCATCTTTGCCGAAGAGAATTTCGACGAAGACGTGGATGTCGATCCCTCAGTGTTCTGCCGGGGAGAGGACAATGTCTACGCGCTTCGCGTTCGCGGAACGAGCATGATTGGCGATGGCATTATGCCCGGTGATCTCGTCGTCGTTCGTCCGCAGCAGACAGCCGAAGACGGCGAGCTGATTGCTGCGATGATCGACGGCAGTGCAACGGTCAAACGATACGAAAAACGAAAAGGCGTGATCCATCTGATCCCCTCCAATCCCGATATGGATCCCATTCTGGTGCGTCCGGAAGATCATGCCGATTTTAAAATCCTCGGTTCAATCCGCGGCGTTCTTCGCTTTTACAAGTAATAAAATCCTTTACTTTTATGATGGCTGTGCCTAAACTATTGGGCGCAGTTTCCAGCAATGGAAATATTTTTATTAACCTTTTACCTTTAGGAATTTTATCATGGCAGACGAGAAAAAACAGCCACAGGGTCTTCAGTTCCAGATCAACGAAACAACCGCTCAGGGTCTTTATGCTAACCTCGCCATCGTTAGCAATATGGACAGCGAATTCATTCTTGACTTCGCATTCGTTCAGCCCGGCCAGAACCCTGTCAAAGTGCATTCACGCATCATCATGAGCCCGAAACAGGCCAAACGTCTTGCTGTTACCCTTTCGAACGGCCTCGTTCAGTATGAAGAAAAACACGGCACCATCGATATCAACAATCCCGAAGCCAAGTAATTCTTCCATGCGTTGAATTCGAAAGCGCTGCTGTCCGGCAGCGCTTTTTTTATCCCCTTTGGCTGACAATCAATTCCCATGATGGATATCTATGCCGTAATATGTGCTGCCGGAGCAGGAACGCGCTTCGGACAGAATAAGGCTCTGTGCCGGATATCCGGAGGAGATACCTTTCTGGAGTCGATCGTAAAAACACTCCGGATTTGTGGCGTGCATCGTATCATTGTGGTCACGGGGGCCGAACATCAGAAAGTCATGGATGTTCACGGCACGCTCAATGTCTCGTGGGTGCATAATTCTGAGTGGCAGTCCACCTATATGCTCGAATCTCTCGTGTGCGGATTGCAGGAAGTACCTGAACATTTCCCGGTGATTCACTGGCCCGTGGATTGTCTCTTCATTCATTCTGAGGATCTCAGGCGGCTTATCGATGCGCCGCATTCCTCACTCGCCGTTCTTTGCTGGGACGGAAGACCCGGCCATCCCATGCGCATGTCGGGACAAACCGCTGACGAACTCAGAACGCATTACCGGGATTATTCGTCACTGCGCGATTTCGTTCAAAATCAGCCGCGCCTCTGCATCGATGCACACCACAGATCACTCGTCAACTGCAATGATGCTGCATCCCTGGATGCGTTTTTGGCGCGGTAGTAGTTCCGGTTTTATGCCGTGCGAGCTAATGCTCTCTTTTTCAAAATGCGATCGATGCCGAGGGGATTCGTATCGAATATGACTACATAAAGGGCGAGCAGCAGCCATGCGGAATCCCTTAACATCGTGAGCCAGGAGATGGGATCGGAACCGGCTGCGGCATTCGAGGCAAAACAGCCGCATGAAATGCTCAGATCGTGGACGAGTGCATGACTCAGGGCAATCATGAACATCACCATCATGCCGCAGACCATGAGTGCAGCTGCACGTGCTTTGGTGCCCGTAATGAGCAGGACTCCGGTGCCGAATTCGACGTACGGAAGAATAATGGCCAGCGGATTGATGAATACCAGCGGCAAAAACTGGTAGGTCGCAATGTCGATGGCAAAGGCTTCGGGCATCGCAATTTTATGCAGACATGCCGAAATAAACACCCAGGCAAGATAGAGTCTTGCAGCCAGGGCAATGTAGCTGCGCGCCGGATGATTCTGAAATTTTTGGAAGCTGGATTGTGTTTCGGATGACATGGTATTTTCTATTAACAACTAACAACTAACAACTAACGATTCTTCAGACCTTCGGCACCGCCTTCGACGACAAAAACCTGCGGAATACCGTGGCCGGCCAGTTCGCGGCCAAGCTCATAGCCGGTTGAACCCTGGCCGCCGTCGCCGTCACCATAGACGATTAACCGTTCTTTGCCGCTGTTGATGATATTCAGTGTGATATTTTTGAGCTCTTCTTCGGGGATGCGATCCAGATAGTCGTAAGTGATGCAGATGGATTCTGCATAATGCCAGGTGTCGAATTCTTCCTGACTCCTTGCATCGACGATAAAGGATTTGCCGTCCGTCAGCCGGGAATCGTTGGCAGCGATCATTTCGACAGTTCCCAGTATTTCAGGGCAGGGCACAAAAATTTCGTAGGGTTTGTCGGCAATAAACGGCAGACCGTCCGAACGTATGGCGTTGATGACAATGCCAATGATGGCCATAATGAGGCAAATCACGCATGCCTCAATCACAATGCGGAGAAATGTTTTCATAGGGTTTCCTGAATTCAGATGCTGTGCACGCAACAGCAGACAGAGACATTGTGACACAAATTTACTCAAATGTTTAGTGCGGAACACAGAACTGCCGGAGTGCAAAAAATCATATCGCACCAGCATGAGTTGTGATATTTTTTCGCCGCTTTTGGTGACATTCAGTCACGCATGGTCAATGTTTTTTGGCTTTTTTATTCACGTCATATTCAAAGGAAACTAAAATGGCAGAATCCAAATCGAGTATTCGTCGCGTCGGTATTCTTTTTGCCGGAGGTCCCGCTCCCGGCGCCAATGCTGTTATTTCTTCGGCAGCACTTGCTTTCGTAAAAGCTGGCATTGAGGTGGTTGGCTTTCTGCATGGATATTCAAAACTCCAGAACTATGACGAGGAAAAATCGCCTCTCGTCGAAGGGGATGCCTACGAAATTCTGAATTTTGCGCGCATCGTCGGCACGCGCAACAAACGCGGTATCATGATCGGTACTGCGCGTGCGAATCCCGGCAAAATGATTACATGCCCGGAAGACCTCGATGATCCCGAAAAGACAGCCCCTCTCAAACGGACTTACGAAGGACTTCGCAGCCTGGGTGTGGATGCTCTGATTTCGATCGGCGGCGACGATACCCTCAAAACTGCCAATAAACTCCACGAATATCAGAAACACGCAAATGTTGCCCACAAGGTTCGCGTCGTTCATCTGCCCAAAACCATCGACAATGACTATAACGGCATCGACTTTACGTTTGGTTTCTTTACGGCCGTCAACTTCATGGCTCAGGAAATCCGCAACCTCGAAGCTGATGCCCGTGCGGGTCAGTCCTACTTTATCGCTGAGTGTATGGGCCGCAAGGCTGGCTGGCTGTCCTATGGCGTTGCCATGGCCGGTGAAGCCCAGATGGTCATCGGCGTTGAGGATATTCCCCAGCTCATGACGGATGCCGGTCAGGAATTCAATGGTTTCCTCGATCTGAACGTCCTCGTCGAACACATCGTCGATTTGATTCGTGCCCGCCGTGCACGTCGTCAGAAATTCGGCGTCATCGTTCTTGCCGAAGGACTCGCCGAAAAACTTCCGGCGGATTTCCTCGAAGCAACTTCGCGCGATGAACATGGCCACATTTCGCTCGGCGATGTCCACCTCGGACACCTCGTCGCCAAGATGGTCATGAAACGCCTCGAAGCCCTCGGTATGCCCAAAGTCAAAGTCAACGGTGTCCAGCTCGGTTATGAAGCCCGCTGCGCCAGCCCCCACGCTTTCGACGTCATGCTCGGAAGCTGCCTCGGTGTCGGTGCCTATGTCGCACTCGCCGAAAAGGGTCTCGATGGCTATATGGTTTCGATGGTGGGACAGCTCGAACACTGCTTCGTGCCTTTCCATGAACTCGTCGATCCCAAGACCCTCATCACCGAAGTCCGCTACATCAACCCCAACAGCGATTTCCACAGACTCGCCGTTTTACTCAGCGACGATCTGGGAACAAAACTCTGATAAAATCATGGCCTCTGGCTGCGCACCTTTTTGCCACGGCAAATACGGTGCGCCTGAAAGCCGCTATTGCCGCAGGCAATACGCGGCTTTTTCTTTATAGGAAGTTAAGCAATCACCAAAGTTCTTGCTAAATCGTCGGGTAATCGCTGACCACATCTAAAAGCAATAAGCTATAGGCTCATTCTATACCCACGTATCCACGCTTGTTTAACATAGCCAAAAAATATCTTGTTCCTGAAGATCGGCATTGCATTGCGCGATTCATACATACTTGGTAAAACGGGGGGGTATTCTGCCTGCATGCAGGTGTTTATCCCCCATAATATCAGGAGTGGCGTCATGGTTGAGAAGGACAATAACCGAGAGATACTTTCTGCAGCTTTGAGTGCACACGTCAGTGAACTGCGTCTTTTCTGGCGCGAAACCGGACTTTCATGCCGCTGGCTCGTTCCGGATTCCGAGCATTGTTACGTCGATGAAGAAGCGATCATGCATTTGAAGGAATTCAGGGAAAAAGCCAAAGAGGTCATCGTGAGCCCTGAAGTATGTGAACAGTGGTTTGAAAAAAGCGCCCCCCTGCTCGAATGTGATGAAATCGGCGCAATGCCGTTTCCTCTGCGTACCCTGACATGGCTGCTTCGCGTCGTCGAAAGTCCGCACCGCGAAGATCTGAAGATGGATTCGTGGAATCTCTATTTGTGGAACGTTCGCATCAATTCGCTCCCGAGCCACATCATGCGCAAGCTGTCAGATTTCCTCGAGAATGATGCCAAACAGGCGCTCATCGACTTTGATACGCTCGTTTCGCGTTTTGTTCAGGCCCTGGAAGCTTCGTACCCGACAGATACCGAAAAACAGCAGCAAATAGAACTCATGACGCTCAACAAGCGTTTTGACAGGCTGCGCAGATTTAAGAATCTCGTGTTTTATGGTGTTGCCAATATCGGTAAAGCCAATCTTTCCAAGCAGTTGATCGGTCACTGGAAACAGATGACGGGGCGGGAAATCGGCATGCATTGCGTGACGGTATTCCATGCCAATCTTGGATATGAGGATATGGTTGAGCGTCGGATTTCGGGGGATTGCATGGCCGGAAGACCGTCGATCGATCACTGTGCCCCGCGCGTAATTGCCAATCATATTACGGAGGCCAAGTACTTCTTTGAGCCCTTTACCAATGACAATATTCAGGAAGGATTGCTGCTTTCGTTATGTCGTGCTGCAGCATACAATCCCGATAAGGATTTTGTCTTTATGGTCGATTGTATCGACGAGGCCCGGCTCGAGGATGTTTTGGGTGAAGTTTCCCACATGCTCGACAGTTTTGCCCGTGTTCCCTGGAAAAAGGGCGTCAATGGTGCGCCCGGTGCCTGGGATCTCGAAGCTCCGGGGGCGCGTTCCATTCGGCTGTGTCAGTCGGGGCGCATTTTCTTCATTCCCTCGAATGTCTACATTCTGGGAACTGCAAACGAAAGCGGACTTTTCAGCGGCGATGTCGATGATCACATGTTCCAGACATTTGCCGTCGAGTATTTGCAGCCCAAGACTGCAGATGAACTGCGCACGACCATGCTTTCCAATCGTTCCCGCGAGGCTTTTGCCAGACTCGAGGAATACGTTGCACATAGCGTCGAGCTTTGGGATCAGCTCAATTCCATCCTGATTCGTGCAGGCGGACATAAGAATATCATTGGCTATGGACCGCTGCTGTCGATGTGTGAAGAAATTCTCCAGAGCTGCGATGTCCACGATGCCAATCGCATCGTTCTGGGAACGTGGCGATACCGCATGGTGCCGCCAATTCGCGTTAAAATGGAAGCCCTGCTGCACGGCAGTGAGGAACATCGGCGTGCGCTCAATGAGATCATTGAATGCCTGAATCAATCCTGGCTCAGAATGCACGTTGAAGTTGAAGGACTTCCCGGATCTGAAGCGATCTTCATGTCGTTCGAAACTGAATTTGTCATCTGATGTCATGCCCTGTCGGGCATGACATACCCTGTTAATACGTCGATCCTCTTGAATTTATGAACTGGCTTACAAAACAAAATACACTGCATTTCAAAGATGCAGCGGTTGGTCTGTTGCGCTCCGGATGGCGGATTGCACGCGGCCTGTTTCCCCTGACCTGGGTCAGCGTCGTTTTGCTGGCACTGATCTATTATGTATGGTTCTGGGAAGTCAGCGCTCATGCCAATCAGATCCTCTATTCTGTTGCTGCACTCTGGATTTTTGTTGTTGCCGTACTGCTCATTTTTACACTTCTGGGAAGTGTGATGGTCTTTGGATTTACAAGACGTGCTTGTAAAAAAATGATTCTGGAAGCCAAAAATGAGACGGGTGGGCACGTTCAATCCAAATACAGAGTCTATAATCCGATATTCCTTCCGTTTATTGCGGTAGATGTCGAACTGGAAGAAAAATCCATTGAGCGCAGAGAAAAGCGCAGATTATTCTGGATAACGGAATCTCTTGTTCCGCGTGAACGCGGACGATATCTGTCGCTTCACCGAAAGGTGACTGTCCACGATATCTTTGGTCTGACATCCATCACATTTGTGCTCAGACAGGGAGCTTGCCTGGAGATCAAACCGGCTACAAGCCATTTCGAGATGGTGGCATTTCAGACCCGAACGTCGGGGGACGGCTATTCCCATCCGGAAGGCGATCCTCGCGGTGAACTCGTCGAGATGCGGCGTTATCAGGCCGGTGACCCTCTGCGTCTGGTCATCTGGAAAGTCTTTGCAAGAAGCCGGAAGCTCGTTGTTCGCGCGCCCGAACCTGCCATCGTCGAAGAAAATGACATGTTCGTTTACTTTGTTTCCGGGCAGGACGATGAAACATCTGCTTCGATGGCCAGGTCTTTCCTTGCCGCTTTCGGCAATGACAAGAAAGAACTCTGTTTTGCCGCAGACGGAGCTCAGCGCATCGTCTCGGATGAAACAGATGGCGTCAATGATGTGATCGATTCTGTCGGACACCGAAAACGCGGCGGAGAGGACTTGATGACGGTCGCTCCGCTCGTCAAGGCAGGAGCCATGGCGCATTGCTTTTTGCTCGTTCCGCCAAAAATGGGAAAATGGTTCGATTTCGTAAAAACTTTTATTGGTCAGTACCGGGTTTCCCCCATTTTTGTCGTTTCCGTCGATGCGCGAAAAGAAAATAAGCAATCGGCAAAAGCCAGTTTCCTTCGTCGTTTCCTGTGTTCTGACGAAAATAATAAGGACGAAGAGGCTGAATTTACATCGTTATGCCAGAGTCTAAGCAAGCTCGGAACGGTTCGGATCGTCGATATTTCTACCGGAGCATCTACCGAATATGCAGGAGGTGCACGATGAAAGAATCTGTCTGGGTTCAGATCGTCAAAACCATGCTGCTCGCGCTGAGCGCATTTGGATATACCTGGCCGCTTATCGATGGCAGCGGACACTTTATTGTCATTTTGGCTGTCATCGCAGCATCCGTTCTGGCCTCTGTATGCGCACGATTCCGCGTTCGTCTGATCTGGTGCGTGCTCGTATCCTTAATACTAATG
>JAEEGL016568847.1_pt1 | contig 17169 bp, 15 predicted proteins | sample 9134231 | NCBI WGS metagenome assembly JAEEGL01 (sample SAMN16246548, study PRJNA631951) | gut metagenome | biome: gut microbiome; feature: rumen; material: fiber-attached | host: Bos | place: Iran: Karaj | collected 2018-10
ATAGTAATAGGTACAGGAGATGACAGCCTTACGGGCTGCGTTGTCTTACTGAATGATGATGGCGGTAAGCCCTATTCAATAGTGGAACTTAAACGGTTGTAATATTTTAAAGGAGTTATAAAGTGCTTAGAATTGGAGAAAAGCAGGAACTTGAGATAATTAAAAAAGTAGATTTTGGTGTGTATCTTGCAGAGAGACAGGGAGATGAGGACAAGGTTCTTCTTCCTAAAAAGCAGGTGCCACAGGATGCAGAGATAGGTGATGTGCTGTCTGTTTTCCTTTATAAGGATTCTGATGACAGACTTATAGCAACCACAAGAATTCCTAAGCTTATGCTTGGCGATGTTACCATGCTTAAGGTTAAGGATGTTGGTAAGATCGGTGCTTTCATGGATTGGGGACTTGAAAAGGACGTACTGTTGCCCTTCAGAGAGCAGACAAGAAAGGTAAAGAGCGGCGAAGAGGTTCTGTGTGCTCTTTATGTGGATAAGTCAGGACGCCTTGCTGTTACCATGAACGTATATGAGTTCCTTAGAACTGACAGCCCTTATCATAAGGATGACAGAGTGACAGGAACTGTATATGAGACCAGTAACAATTTTGGGGCATTCGTAGCTGTTGATAATATTTTCTCCGGGCTTATTCCCAAGAAGGAGCTTTACGGGGATATCAGAATCGGCGACCAGATCACTGCCAGAATCACCGAGATCAGAGAGGATGGAAAGATCACCCTCAGTATCAGAGAGAAGGCATATCTTCAGATTGATTCAGACGCAGAAAAGATCCTTGCCAGAATGGAAGAGGAAGGCGGAAGACTGCCCTTCACAGATAAGGCTGATCCTGAAAAGATCAGAACTGAAATGGGAATGAGTAAGAACGAGTTCAAACGCGCCGTTGGACATCTCTTAAAAGAGGGCAAAATAAAGATAGGAGAATCCGATATCACTCTTATCTGATGTCGGCTTCAAGCTCACGCTGCATTGCTTCTGTATAGGAAGCATTGTCAGAAGTCAGGTTTTTTCCGATGGTTCCTGAATAGATAAGATAAAAGAATAAAAGCGGTAAAACCAGCCTGAGGAACATCCTCAGGCGATTTTTTTTGAAAAGCTCCTTAGAATCAAAGAGCAGCTTATGATAACCTATGGCTGCCATAGGCAGCATCAGCACAAAGTAAGGAAGCGTATACTGTGATTTTGCTTCCCACATGATATGGAAAAGAAATCCTCCGATGATGGTAATAGCAAGGATTTCAAAGCAGTTACCTGTCTTTTTGTTTTTGAACACCAAAAACAGAAGGCATCCAAGCAGTATAAAGAACTGCAGCCCATTTAGAAATCTAATCTGCAAAAAGTAATTGTTATAGGTAAGAAGACGGCGGACAGGGTTATTCTCATAACGGATTTCCTGAAGAGGCCTTATGATCCAAAGGGCCTCATAGCTTGGATCGTTCCACTCGGAAGAGAGCTTTCTTGAAAAGAACTCCAGGCAGTCGTATGGATTTTCGCTAAAATATTCGAGTCTTTCTTTTATGGCATCTGTTGCCATTTTTTTGTTTATATCAGGGTTGTAGCCGCTCTGTTCATAGCTGTCCGTATTAAAACCGTTGTACCAGCCCTCGGCAAGGTCGCTGTCCTGAAGTCCCATGGCTATCCAGGAGTAAGTGGATGCACCTTTTCCCACATCGATGCCTGTCATCTGACGAACTATCAATGAAGGAACCTTTGCCTGAATCAGAAATGCCACAACAAAAAGAGCAGGAATCGCCAGCATGATAGACTTTTTGCTTCTGATGGCTGCCATGACAATGTAGATAAAAATGGCAATGAAAAAGATCAGGTAATTGGACTTAAGCAGCATTGCTGCCAGAATGGACAGCGCTGATAAGATGCAGTTTTTTATGAATTTATCTTTTTCAAATTTAAGCGCATGGTAGATTGCACTAACAGAAAGAGCAAGCCCCGGGATTGTGCCATATACGAAGGTGCAGTAGATATGAAGAGGATAAAACAGTATGCCAAAGAGCAGCACCATAAGCTGAGGTGTAGCATTCTCTTCATAAATAAAACCTGTAATATCAGACAGGCGCTTATAAAAAAGCACAAGGAAAAGAGCATTCATTATCTGGAATGCAAGGAAATTTCCAAAGCCAAAAATGCTAAAGAAGATATAGCTAAAGAGCATAAGCCCCATCTGATTGGGATAGGTGTGGATATATCCGCCCTCCATGAAAAAGGAGTAGTTTTTTGAGCGAAGACCGTAAGCAGCCAGCTGAACAAAGGCCTGATCCGATACAGGAGAAAGTTTAGAAAAGTACACAAACAGAGCTGACATTAAAAAGATAATAGCCAGCATGATATTTTTTACTGTGGACAAATTCTTTTTATTTTTTTCTTTTAGAAGATCCTGAAAAAAAGAGGATCTGCCAAGAAATACCATGATTGCAAGGATAACCCCGGTGAAGATTACATGGATAAACACATTGTCTTTCATAAAATATGTTTTCTCATTGCTGTCCACAAGACAGGTCACCGTCGCTGAAATATATACAAAAAAAGCGAGAATGATCAGGGAAAGAAAAGAAATTATTATATTAAATGTTTTAGATATGAAGCCTTCATGTTTGATGTTTTCCATAGTTAATAGACATCTCCGTTAACTGCGAATTTGTCTATATAATAACATAAGTCACCGCAAAATGCGGTGACTTATTGCTGCCATGGCTTAGACTCTCAGATCAATATTAGCTCCTATATCCGGGTTCACGGATAATTCCATTGCAGAAGTGTCTATCATTTCGGCGACGGCGGTACCGACATCCGAAAGGGAATCGAGGCTGTTTTTGAGCATTGCTGCGCCAAAATCAGTCTGGACTTTGCTTAAAGATAAAGCCATGGATAATTCGGGTATGTCCATATAGCCACCTCCTTTACTGCTTAAGTGGATACATCCATGTATTTTCGGCTATACATGGCCCTCATAAAAAGAAAGCTAATATCCTAATTTGTATATCGATTAATGGCCTTTAGAAGTTTATTGGGAAAAATCCACAAAAAATAACTAGTTTTTTGTGGATTTTTATGCAATTATCGAGTAGAATATAATCAACTATATTTATGTAATATGCATAGGAGAGCATTATGATTTCAAATCAGATCCTTCAAAACACAATAGATGGATTGAAAGGCATAGCACACGTGGATCTGTGCGTCCTTGATGTCGACGGGGGAGAGGTGGCTGCCACAAGACCTGACTTAAGTCTTGTTGCGGATTCAGTTAGGGATTTTGTGAGATCACCTGCAGACTCTCAGGAGGTTCAGGGACATCAATATTTTAAAATATATGACGAGCAGCAGCTGGAGTATATTCTCGTGGCTGCAGGCAGCGGTGAGAGCACCTATATGATAGGCAAAATGATCGCTTATCAGATTCAGGGTCTTCTTGTTGCCTACAAGGAGCGTTTTGATAAGGATAATTTCATCAAAAACCTGCTTCTTGATAACCTGCTTTTGGTGGATATTTACAGTAGGGCAAAAAAACTTCACATTCCTTCCGATGCAAAGCGTGTTACAATGATAATTGCTGCCGAGAAGGTTAGGGAGAATAATGTCCTTGAGATGGTGCGTTCATACGGCGCAGGCAATGGCGGAGACTTCGTGACAGAAGTAGACGAGGACAATGTCACTGTAGTTAAGGATGTTACCGAGTACAAGTCAGCTGAGGAGATTTCAGCATCAGCTCAGCAGCTTCAGGAGCACCTTGAGAGCGCAGGCATTAAGAATGTTCATATCGCAATAGGAACAGTAGTTGGCGAGATCAAGGAAGTGAGCCGTTCCTACAAGGAAGCCAAGATGGCCCTTGATGTAGGAAGAATCTTCTTTGAGGAAAAGGGCGTAATCAGCTATGGCGAGCTCGGAATCGGAAGACTTATTTATCAGCTTCCCATTCCTCTTTGCAAGATGTTCATAAAAGAGATATTCGGCGGCAAGAATCCCGATGGATTCGACCAGGAGACTTTGTCCACAATCGACAAGTTCTTCGAGAACAACCTGAATGTATCAGAGACATCAAGACAGTTATTCATTCACAGAAATACACTTGTCTACAGGCTTGATAAGCTCCAGAAGAGCACAGGCTTAGACCTTCGTGTCTTCGACGATGCCATCACATTCAAGATCGCGCTGATGGTTGTTAGGTATATGAAATACATGGAGCGATACTAGAAGACCAAAGTCATGAGCCGCTGTGCTTGCACGAAGCGGGTTATGACCTAAATAATAGCACTAAAGTAAATCAGTTTTAGCAAGGAAAAAGGTATGGAAAAAGTTAGAAGAAAGAGAGTAGCGCGTCCTGTCGGGGAGGACGACATTATCACGCTTGAAAACGTGACGAAGTCCTATTCCACGGGCGCTCCGGCACTTAATGGGGTCACCCTTCATATCAAGAAGGGTGAATTTGTTTTTATAGTAGGAGACAGCGGTTCCGGTAAATCCACCCTGATCAAGCTCCTGCTTCGTGAGCTTGTTCCTTCTGACGGTAAGATCACCGTTATGGGACAGGATCTTGGCAGAATGCGACATAGAAATATTCCCAAATTCCGCAGAAAGCTTGGAATCGTATTCCAGGATTTCCGACTTTTGATGGACAGAAATGTTTATGAGAACGTTGCATTTGCTCAGAGAATCATTCAGAAATCCTCAAGAGATATCAGGAAAAATGTTCCGTCAGTGCTGGCTACGGTTGGCCTTGCCGGAAAATATAAGAGTAAGATTAAGGCCCTTTCAGGTGGTGAGCAGCAAAGAGTTGCCATTGCAAGAGCTATGGTCAACAAGCCTGAAATCCTGCTCGCAGATGAGCCTACAGGTAACCTTGATCCCAACAATTCATGGGATATCATGAAGCTCATGGAGCAAATAAATGCAAATGGTACTACAGTCATTATCGTTACACATAACAGAGAGATTGTTAATGCCATGCATAAGAGAGTTATTACTATGAAAAAAGGCGTCGTGATTTACGACGAAGAAGAGGGTGAGTATCACGATGAGGATGAGTAGTTTTTTCTATACACTGGGACAGGGCTTTAAGAATCTTGGCCGCAACAGATGGTACACTCTGGCATCTATTGCAACAATAAGTGCATGTCTGTTCCTGTTTGGTATTTTTTATTCACTGGTTTCAAATTTTCAGCACGTTGTTAAGACTGCTGAGGAAGGCGTATCCGTAACTGTTTTCTTTAATGAGGGCACAAGCGAGGAAGTAATGCTTGCGGCAAAATCTCTTATTGAAAAGAGACCTGAAGTCAGCAAGGTAGTATATATTTCCGCTGAGGAAGCCTGGGAAGGTTTTAAGACAGATTACCTTGGGGAATACGCAGATGGCTTTACCGAGAATCCTCTTGAGGATATGGGTAACCTTCAGATTTACCTCAGTGATGTTTCCATGCAGCCGGCTCTTGTAACCTATCTTGAATCAATCAATGATATCAGGACTGTTAACAGATCTGAAGTTACAGCATCAATGCTGAGCGGTATTAACAGCCTTGTTGCTTATGTATCAATGGGTATTATAGGAATCCTTCTTCTGGTTTCTATTTTCCTTATCAGCAATACGGTTACAATCGGTATCGCTGTAAGAAGACAGGAGATCGAGATAATGAAGTATATCGGAGCTACGGACTTCTTCGTTCGCGCACCTTTCGTTATCGAAGGTATCCTTATTGGACTGTTTGGTTCCGTTATACCCCTTGTGATCATTTATGTGATCTATAACAAAGCGTCATTTTACCTGGCAGAGAGATTTTCAATGCTCAACTCAATCCTTGATATTCTGCCGGTTAATACTATATTTGAAGCTCTTTTGCCTATTTCAATTTTAATAGGCGTTGGAATCGGATTTATGGGAAGTGTGACGACAGTTAGGAAGCATTTGCATGTATGATTACCGATTGAGGAAAAACAGCAAAAGAATATTGTCGGTTTTACTTGTTTTTGCAATGCTTACGCTATGTGGGGGTAACTCGGCTATATCTTCATACGCTGCTGTTACCAAAGAGAGTATCAAGCAAAAAGAAAATCAGATTGCAAACGCCAAAAAAGAGCGCGAGAGCATGAAAAGCTCCCTGACTGATCTCCAGACAGTTAAAAAGAATCTGGAATCGGAAAAGTCTGATCTTAAGAAGTACATTACAGAGCTTGATGCAAATCTTACTCAGATTCAGAACAACATTGATGAACTGCAGGGTAAGATCGAAGAAAAAGAGCAGAAGATAGAAGAGACCGAGGCAGAGCTTGAAGAAGCTATTGAGACCCAAAACACCCAGTACGAAGAAATGAAGGACAGAATTCGTTTCATGTATGAAAAGGGTGAGACCATGTACTTTGAGCTCCTTGCAGAGTCCAACTCCTTTGGCGATATGCTTAATAAAGCTGACTACATAGAAAAGCTGTCTGCCTATGACAGGCAAAAGCTTGAGGAGTACATAGTGCACACAGAACTTGTGGAAATGACAAAGACAGCTCTTGAGGAAGAGAAGGAGACTCTCGACCAGGCCAAGGCTGATCAGCTCATTGAGGAGGATAATATGAAAAACCTCCTTGCCCAGAAGAACAGTGAAGTCAGCAAAGTATCTGCGAATATTGCGGATAAAGAAGCAGCCATCAAGGAATATGAGGCGCAGATTGCGGAAGAGAATGCCACCATCGCCGCTCTTGAAAAAGCTGTTGAAGCTGATAAGGCAGAGCTTGCAGCGCAGAATGCGAGAAAATATGACGGCGGAATGTTTGCATTTCCATGTCCCTCATATACCAGAATATCTGACGATTACGGTATGAGAATGCATCCTACCCTGGGAATTCAGAAGATGCACAACGGTATAGATCTCGCGGCAGCCAGTGGTTCAGCAATTCTTGCAGCTTATGACGGCAAGGTGGTTGCTGCTGCATACAATTCAACCATGGGTAACTATATAATGATAGACCATGGAAGCGGACTTTATACGATTTATATGCATGCTTCTTCTCTTAGTGTGTCAACAGGTGCAGAGGTAAAGAAGGGGCAGAAGATTGCAGCAGTTGGTTCCACAGGAAGATCCACAGGACCGCATCTGCATTTTGGTGTCAGATCAGGGGGCAATTATGTTAGTCCCTGGAACTATTTGAAGTAAGGAAGTTAGAACGATGGAATCAGGATCAAACAAAAAAACTCCGTATCTCATTGGGTTTGTCATAGGTGTTTTAGTATGCATGATGATAGCAATGGGATTTATCAACTATCTCGGCATAAAGAAGATTTTAAGCAAAACAGCTGCAGCAGACAGTGCAGCTACAGCTACTTCTGAAAGCCACGAGTTTTCCGGTGACACAGCCATAGATGAGTCTACACTGCAGAAGATAAAGATAGTTGAAGAAGCTATAAATGAGAATTACTACAAGACAGATATAGACAGGGATGCAGAAGCAGTTTCAATTTACAAAGGAATTGTTTCTTCTCTGGGAGATCCTTATTCTGAATACTATACTCAGGAAGAATATCAAGACCTCATGTCAGATACCAAGGGAATATATTACGGTATCGGAGCCTATGTCAGCATGGATAAGGAAACCAATCTTCCGCGTATTACAGCAACAATACCTGATTCTCCTGCAGAGAAGGTTGGACTTCTTGGAAACGATATCATTTATAAGGTAGATGGAAATCTCACTCAGGGCCTTACCCTTTCAGAGGTTGTAGGACTTATAAGAGGTGAGATCGGAACAACAGTTAAGGTAACTGTTTTCAGAGAGTCAGTGGGCGATTACATTGATTATGATGTTGTCCGCGACAAGGTGGAATCGCAGACGGTAAATGCATCCATGATGGATGATGAGATTGGATATATCGGCATCACGGAGTTTGATTCTGTTACAACCAATCAGTTCATGAATGGTCTGCAGGAGCTGAAGGATCAGAACATGAAGGGGCTTATCATAGATCTTCGTTCAAATCCCGGCGGAAGCTTAAGCGCTGTATGTGACATAGCAGAACAGCTCCTTCCTGAAGGCGTAATTGTTTACACTGTAGATAGGGATGGAAACAGAGAGGATTACACCTGCGATGGGGCCAATGAGATTGATGTTCCAATGGTAGTTCTTGTTAATGGATATTCCGCCAGCGCTTCCGAAATCCTTTCAGGAGCAATCAAGGATTATAAAAAGGGAACAATCGTAGGTGAGACAACCTATGGAAAAGGTGTCGTTCAGAGAATATTCCCCTTTGAGGATGGAACGGCAGTAAAGCTTACTATCAGCAATTACTACACTCCTAACGGCAATAACATTAACGGAATCGGAATTGAGCCTGATGTGGAGATTAAGCTGGATACAGAAGCCCTCTCCAAGGATGGATCTGATAACCAGGTAGATAAGGCAAAAGAGATTCTGAGAGAAAAGATGAAGTAATTGATTTGTATTTGAGGAAAATAAAAGTACGTAGCGGCTAGAAATCATCAGTCGTCACGTACTTTTTTATTGTTTAATAGGAAATTACTCCGAATTTCCTATTAAACAATAAACGCTCCGCTATGGATGCGCACTCGCGCGTAAGGTATATGTTGCATAAATGCAACCGCGCTCGGCGCGAGCATGTAGCGAGCAACATGCTTTTTTATAATTAAAATTCTCCGCAAGATGCGAAATGCTATTTATCCCTTTCAGTCTTTTGCACTTATCTTAAAATCAGAAAAGTCTGCGTAGCCGCCGCATTCTTTGGTGCTGTATGCAAAGAGACCAAATCTTGCGCCTATGAAAAGATCAAGCTTGAAGTAGAGGTTGTGTTTTCCATCAACGTCCACATAGCCGGCTCCTGCATCATAGGAGTACGTGCAAAAATCAGGGGCATCATTAAAGTCTGTGGTCACTTTGAGTCTTACAGAGGTTACACCATCCGGAAGCTCGCAAATAGCTGTGATTTTGGGATCCCTTTCATAGAAATCCTTATCGCCGCCGATGGAATCGTTGTCTGCATCAGCTTCTATTTTTACAAGTGAGAGCTTTCCATCAGCTTTACTAAGTGCAATAGCGCCGTAGTGTGCATTGTAAGCGCTGATTCCGGCATGGTCGCCATCGTTTAAGGCTTTTCCATCCACAGTTATCTCGCCTGTACAAACAGTCTCAATACATCTCTGGGTAAGTGTGTTTCTTGCTTTTAAGAGGTTAGAAGTAACAGCGCCTGTTTTAATTCTAAGGGCATTCACGCCGCTTTTTTTAACAAGGCAGAGGTTTTCTTCATCTATGTTGTGAGATACCTGCCACCATTTCTTTTTATCAAGAAGTTCTGACAGACTGCCCTCATCAAAAGCTTCATCGTCAAAGAAGTGACCGCGGCCCCACTCATTAAGAGGCGTTTCATTATCAGATGGCATCTGTGGTACAACACCTGAAGTAGCAGGAACAGGATAGCCTTCATCATCATATTTCATGGGAAAGATCATTGGAAGTCTTCCCACGGCGCCTCTGTCCTGGAACATGAACATATAAAGATTCCCTTCAGGGTCATCAACCACGCCGCCCTGAGCTACCTGAAGAGCTTTTCTCTTATATCCCATGGGATCGTTTATTATAGTCTTTCCGACGAATTCTCCCTCAAGAGTATCACTGATGAAGCAACATTCAGTTTTTCTGCCATCCTCTTCCTTGGGCATATGGCAGGTGAAAAGATAATACTTTCCGTTTAGCTTATATAAATGAGATCCCTCAAAACCAAGGGGCTGACCCGGCTCGTCTTGAATAAGGATTCTCTGAAGACCGCCTTCCTTGGGGCCCCAGGTATTTCTGTCAAGCTCAGTGATCCTTACTATTGTGTTGCCATGTACGATATAGACCTTTCCGTCATCATCGAAAAACAGGGATGAGTCATAGAAAAATCCATCCATTTCCTGCATTTTCCATGGGCCTTTTGCATCAGTTGCAGTAAAGAGCAGTGAGTTTGGACGCTCGTTGCAGGCAAAAACCAGGTAAAAGGTGCCATTGTCATATCTAAGTGACGGAGCCCACATTCCTCTTGCGTAGGCATGCTTTCCGTTTTTTAATTCATACTCGTCGTCATCACCAAGAGTATCAAAAACATGTGCTGCTATATCCCAGTGTACCAGGTCCTTGGACTCAAGGATGTCTCCTCCCGGCATAAGGAACATGGTGGTGCTGGCCATATAGTAGGTGTCACCCACACGAATCACATCAGGATCCGGAAAATCTGCGGGTATTATTGGATTTTTTACCATAACCTTCCTCCTCAAAATGAATTAGCTTTCGCATAGTTTCCTTCCCAAAAGGCATTTTCTATTTAGGAAAGAGCAACATTCGATTATCATTCTACATCGTTTTGTTTTATAATGAAATCTGATTTGCTATGTAAGCAGAATAGTCAAGATTTCTGCTCATAACAATCATGGTTTTAGTTTTATTTTTGGAGGTTACTTATGGAAGAAGTACGTTTTCATTTGCCGGGACTGAGATATAATTTCCCTCTCAACATGTTCTGGCTCAGCCTTCAGGAGCAGCATCCTGAGTATTTTAGGGACGGTATTAAGATTGTTTCATTTTTTGGATCATTCCCCTTTTCTCTTTGGAATGGCGGAAGACTGGTAAGTAATGATCAGTGCGACGCAGCATTTGTAAAAAACGTTATAAAGACTATAAATTCAAAGGGTATTCCCGTTCGTTATACCTTCACCAATCCTCTTATCAGGGAGGAGGATTTGGATGATCCTTTCTGCAACTTCTGTCTTAAGGCAGCAGATAACGGAATGAACGAGGTTCTTGTTTATTCTCCCATACTTGAGGAGTATATCAGAGATAAATATCCATCATTCAAGATTGATTCCACAACCTGTAAAGAGATCAAGGACGTGGATGAACTGAATGCAGAGCTTGAGAAGGATTACCGCTACGTTGTCCTTGACTACAACATGAACAATAAGTGGGATGTTCTTGAAAAGATAAATCACAAGGAGAAGCTTGAGGTTCTTATAAATGCCCTCTGCATACCGGATTGTAAGAGAAGGGGCGATCACTATAAGAATATCGCTCTCAACCAGCAGATTATTATGGACAATATGAAGCTTCCCAAGGAAAAGCAAAAGCACATTATTCCATGGAAGTGCGAATATGGGGACAACAACTGCATTCATACAATTCAGGGATATTCAACCTATGTATCTCCTGAGATGATCTATGAAAAATATCTGCCTATGGGCATTAATAACTTCAAGATTGAGGGAAGAACAGCCAGCATCTTCTCATTGGTTGAGACCTACTGCCACTACATGATTAAGCCTGAGTACCAGGGACAGGTAAGAATACTGCTGCTTAAAAATCTTGAGGCAGCAAAGGTAATTTCTGTAAATAAGCCCCGCCCTGCAGTATTTAAGGCAGAGTAACCGTTAACAAATATTACTTGCATTGGAGACTTGTATGAAAAACAGTAGTTTAACAGGACCTGACAGAATTCCTGAAGATCACAGATACGACAGATTTGATGATGGACAGGTGCTTTATGGTAAAAAGCAGGGAAGGCTTCCTGCCATGGGTTGGAACAGCTGGAACGCCTTTGGCAGCGGCAACACTGAAGCTCTTACCAAAGCCATGGCTGACAAGATAAAGGAGCTTTCTTTAGACGAGCTTGGCTATAAGTATCTTGTGCTTGATGATGGCTGCTACAAAGACGAGAGAGCCTTCGGCAGACTTTCAAATGACGAGGAAAAGTTCCCTGGCGGTTTTAAGGCACTTGCGGATTATATCCACGGAAAAGATCTTAAGTTTGGTATGTACAACGACATTGGAACCAATCTCTGCGCCGGAGCTGCAGTTGGTACCTGCGGACATGAAAAAGAGGATGCAGAGTCCTATGTGAGCTGGGATGTAGATTTTCTTAAGGTGGATAACTGTTATTATCTTTGGGACAATGCTACATTTTCAAAAGAGGAAAATGCAAAATACGTTTATGCGCCGGCTATAACAAAGGTATCACTATGCGGCGATAGCTTTGAGGCGGGACATAATCTTGCCACATCCGGAAATGGAATAAAAACAGAGAAAATAGAGGATGAGACATTTTTTACCTTTATCGGTACTTTTGATGGAACAGGCCCTGCCCAGACTCCTGTTGGTGCTGAGAGCGGAGAGCTTTTCTTTGATGTGGATGTGCCATCTGACGGAGAATATGAGCTTACTCTTCGCCATGTAAACGGAGCAAAGATCGGTATCGGTTCCTGGCTTCAGATAGCAACAGGCGAGGGAACAGGCAGCAGGATATTGTTTGATGATTTCATCGGCGATATAGATTCTGAAAAGGTTCAGGAGACTACAGTGAAAATTAGTCTCACAAATGGCAAAAACAGAGTCAGACTTATGAACCACAGAAGACAGGAGAATACTCTGTATTCTTATGCAAGACTTAAGGAAGGCCTTTATGAAGCTGCTTCTGACAACGAGATGATCTATTCTCTTTGTGAATGGGGTAAGACACAGCCTCAGAACTGGGCTAAAAAGGTTGGAGACTCCTGGAGAATTCTTAACGACATTACCTTTAATGTGGGAAGCGACGGTAATCCCGGCAAGGCAGCATGGACCAGCGATTACACAACCGGCGTTACAAGTCAGTATAACAAGTGCGTTGTCATGGATGAATTTGCAGGACTTGATAAGGGATGGAATGATCCTGATATGATGGTCATAGGCATGGATGGCCTTGATTTAGTTCAGAACCGCACACATATGGTAATGTGGTGTATGATGAATTCACCTCTTATGCTTGGCCTGGACCTTAGAAGGGTAAATAAGGGAGACGAGCTTTATAACATAATTGCCAACAAAAAGCTCATAGCACTTAATCAGGACAGCCTTGGAATTCAGGCAAAGAGAGTGTTCTGCAGTCTTTTAAAAGAAGATGCAGATAAGGAATATGTTACAAACAACGACAGAGTTGATATTCTTGCTAAGCCATTAAGCGATGGAAGCATAGCACTTTCCTTTATCAACTTAAGTGATGAGACAAAGGATGCTTATAGCATCACAAAAGAAGATATAGTAAAGGCCCTTAAGGATAAGCTGTGTGGGGATAGCTTTGAAAAGGCTGGCAAATATACAATCGAAGATCTTTGGACAGGGGAAGTCAGAGATCAGGATAATGAGGTATTTAAGGTAGACAGAATAGAAGCTTTTGATAATGTAACAATAAGGGTGATTCCAAAAGTATAATCGCCTGGGGGGTATTTTAAGGTGAATGAAGGGGTAAAAACGATTTTTGCAAGGGATAGGAAAATTACAAAAAAGCAGGCAGCTAAGATAGCTCATGAATATGTGACCGGAGTACTTGAAGAAAATGATATAGAGGATATTCTCGGCGCCGCTATTTTGAAGGATCTCTATGATTGCAATACCTGCGCATATCATGTGGCGCAAGTGTTTCTCAAAGGCATAATTCCTCCTGACTCAGACAGGGAATTTGGTATGGACAGAGTCCTTAATGAGGAGGAACTTGAAGAAATAGAGAACAGGATTTTCAATGTGAGACTGAGAAGGATTCCTAAGACCATCGAGGATGTGCGCCTTGCTGTTGATCTTCCAAGGAAGCTTACAAAAGAACAAACTAAAGGTTTCCTTAATGACGGTAGGATCATCGATGTCCGTGGAACAGAACAGTTTGAAGTCCAACACATAGAAGGGGCTGAGAACATCCCCCTGTCAAAGATCATAATCAATCCGTTTATAATAGGCGGAGATAAATATCAGAAAATTTTATTTGTCTGTAAGACAGGAATGAAATCCACTATGGCTGCGGAGTATGCCAGAATAGCAGGATACAAAAAAGTATACGTCTCCAATATTTAATACATTTTTTAGAATATATCAGATAAAATAATACTAGAGTTAACTTTTGTATTAGAAAGGAGATATCAAATGAGCAGATTATCAGAAGTTACAGCACTTTATCAACAGCGCACAAAAGAGGTTGAAAACAGACTTGCCAATTCTCCCGATGATTCAAAGGTAGAAGCATTTATGCAGATTATGGTTGGTACTCTCAATGATATCTCGCAGACGCTGGCTATTATTGCAGATGAAAATGCAAAAAATAAATAATTACTCATTATGAGTTATAACTTCAAGAGTAGGTCCCTGGCTGATTTCAGTCAGGGATTTTTCTGTATCAACAGGTAAAAAGCCTGTATCTGTATGTGTGACATCCTTCCAGAATACGGGAGTTCCGTCACCTGCAAGGAAAGCTTTTACGTATTCCTCAATACTGTTTATCTTGTAGGGAAAACTCATTCCGCCCATATCATCCATGGGGAAATGAATATCTGAACCTGATGCCATTCTAAAGTTATTCTTAATGGCATAGTCGTAGGCGAGGGCATTCATATAATCTTCATTTCCTGCGTTAAATACTTCAGCGCCGTCACCGATTGTGGGAGAGATATGGATTGCAGACAGATAGCCCCGCTCTCTGTAGGGGTGAGCCTGCAGCATGATTCCGCCTGCCTCGTGTACAAGATCATAGAGCCCTCTTCTGGATATTTCCATGATCTCCGGATGGTCCTTCAGCCACTTTTTATCTACGCCGTATATCATGAATTCATCGCCCTGGAAATTGAATTCGATTCCGAACATTACTGTGAAGTCGTGACCTTTGGCTGCTTCGAGAGCATGCTCATAGCCGCTGCAATATATATCAACTCTTTCCTCCCAGGGAAGATCCTTTGGTACGCAGCTGTTTCCTGTAAAGAAGTGATCTGTAACGATCATTCCGCTGTAGCCAAGATTCATCATGTGATCGATGTAATCTTTTGCGGGAGTTCTTGAGCAGGCACTGGCTTCTATGGTATGTAAATGAGTTTCGTAAATATATTTCATTTTTCCCTCTTATTTTTATTAAAATGCTGTTATAATTTATAAGGTTATTATCCAATAATAACATGACTTCATTTATTTGTATCAGAATAAATGAACCGAGGGGGATCGGTTACAAAAGTTTTACAAGGTATCAAAGAGGAGAAGCAATGGTTAAGTGTGGAAAATGTGGTGCTTTGGGGAGTGAAGGGCAGAAATTCTGCTCCAGTTGTGGTGCTCCGCTGGCACAAAAGGCAGTTGGGGAGACACCTGTGATGACGGCTTATGCAGAGCCTGAGGATCGCAGCTTTATTCAGGGATTTACTCCGCCTTCGGAGAAATTTGAGGTTGGCACCAACGCAAATGGTTCTGTTAAGGAACTGGAGAAGCTGCTTATTTCAGCAAATGGCGGAGATTATGTTAGTTATCTTAATAAAGGAAGCTGGTCTAACTGGAACATTTTTGCAAAAATGGGCTGGGGACTTCTTTGGGTTTTCTTTTTCCCACTAATGACAATATATTATCTTTCAACTTCATACAGATTTAACAGGAACAGACTTAAGGCTAACGAGCTGCGCTGTGCCAACATCGTGGAGAACTATGTCTTTGCAAATGACCAGAACACCACATTGGAAGCACTGTATTTTATAAAGGGGCAGATCGATCAGCTCGAAAATATCAGCAAGAACTCCTACATGGCATTCTGGGTATCCCTTTGGAGAAATAAGGCTATGCAGCTTTACCAGAGATCCGTTGCCAATCACGGTGTGAATCCTGCTGTTAAGGATATCTATGATGAGATAGACAATCAGACACAGTATCTTCTGGATTCCGCAAAAAAGAAATACTGGGTTAAGTTTGTAGTCCTGGCTGTGGCAGCGCTTTTACTTACAACAGGAACTGTTGCTTATAAGAAATATACAGACTATAAGGCTCAGCAGTATTACAAGACTTTCATCTATAACGAGGATGAGGAAGATCTTTCAATGGATGCGGTAAATGAGACCAATACCGTTGTTCCTTCCGAGTTCAGCATGAGAAATATTGTTGGCAACTGTTTTGATATTTCCGATAAGAATATTGAGATGAAGGTTCTTAAAGAGGAGAATCTCGTTCAGCTTGATTTTGAGCTTGTCTGCAAAAAGGATTTCAGGCCTGAGCTCCAGGCACTTATTGAGGAAAAAGGCGTAACAGGTACTGTAGACGACTACTATTACGGTAATTTTGTTTTCAATGGCAATATGAGAGCAAATATCTCCAACTATGGCGGAATGGATTCTGCCGCAGGTTCAAGCGCTCTTGAGAAAATGCTTGCTGCTAAGGAGGGAGATGTTATTCCCATCAGACTTTACTGCGAGTACAGCACATATTCAAAATACTCAATCGATGAGGTTGCAAGCTTCATGAGAACAGATACACTTATGATGAATATGGAGCTCACATTCTTTGAAGGTGAAGAATTTATAGATATAAAATAAATTATTTAGGAGGAGAAAAATGGGAGAAAAGAGACAGGCTATTACGGATGCGCGTTCCTTGGGAATGCCTAAAATGATGATTTTGGGATTGCAGCACATGTTTGCGATGTTTGGAGCAACGATACTGGTGCCGATCCTGGTCAACAATTACTTTGGAGGTCAGGGCCTCTCAGTACAGGTTACATTGTTTTTTGCAGGTGTAGGAACACTTCTGTTCCATCTGTTTGCTAAGTTTAAGGTACCGGCTTTCCTTGGTTCATCCTTTGCTTTCCTTGGCGGTTTTGCAACGGTTGCTGAGCTTAAATCCGGCAAATTCGCTGACATGACTTATGCTGAAAAGCTTCCTTATGCATGCGGCGGTATTGTTGTTGCAGGTCTTTTATATCTGGTACTTGCAGTATTTATCAGAATCGTAGGTGTTAAGAAGGTTATGAGATTCCTTCCTCCTGTAGTAACAGGACCTATCATCATCTGTATCGGACTTTCACTGGCGCCCTCAGCTGTAAGCAATGCTTCAGCTAACTGGTTCCTTGCAATAGTTGCACTCCTTGTAGTAGTTTTCTTCAATATATGGGGAAAAGGTATGTTTAAGATCATACCTATCCTGATGGGGGTAGTTATTTCTTATGTAGTTGCTGTTGTTATGCAGCTGGCAGGCTTCACCAATGCGGACGGAAGTGCAATCCTTAATTTCCAGCCAATCGCAGAGGCAAGCTGGGTAGGACTTCCTCCTTTCCTTATCGCTAAGTTTGATATCACAGCTATCCTTGTAATGGCTCCCATCGCTATCGCAACAATGATGGAGCACGTTGGTGATATTTCAG
>JAEEGL010585064.1_pt1 | contig 17168 bp, 17 predicted proteins | sample 9134231 | NCBI WGS metagenome assembly JAEEGL01 (sample SAMN16246548, study PRJNA631951) | gut metagenome | biome: gut microbiome; feature: rumen; material: fiber-attached | host: Bos | place: Iran: Karaj | collected 2018-10
AAACTATTTGTCCATATTGTCATGGTATCATTGGTGACATAGTTGTTTTCAATTGCAGTTATTGAAGACCTGATACCATTTATATCATGTTGGAATGTACTTGTTTGAACGTAGTTATTAAGTGTCTGATTAATGGTACTTGTGATACCGCTTGCAGATATATCCAACTGGTGACTGATATATTGTGTCAACTCAGTATTATTGTCACCAATCTTGATTGATATATTTCCGTTCTCATCCCATACAATGTGTTGGCCTGCAATATTACCACTACCATCTTTATTAAGTGCCCACTTTCCATTAAGGTTCTTGATTTCTCCTGCAAGATATACATTGTCACTGAACAGTCCATAACCTTCAAGTTCTGTACCATCAAATGTAACGCCACTAAGATTACCAAGTCTGGTAGCCGTTGGAAGTTTGCTCTGTATTGTCTCACTGTCAGCCAATCTTTCTGGTGCATTCAAACCAATCATGAAGTCTATATAGCCGCCTCTATAAGGATTAAGTTTTATAATGGTCTGTCTGTTTGGGTCTGTTCTGTTACCAATACGTATAATGTACTTTCCACTTGCTGTGTCTGGGTCAACAGTCCTAAAGGTTGTTACACCTCTATCATCTGTGCTTGTTCCTTGCCCTTGGAAGCCCTCCAAAGGCAGTACCCTTATACTATTGTCACCGTCTTGATTAATGGCTGTCACAAGCCCTTTAAATGAGAATATACGTGTTTCATCAACCCTATACTGCATTTGCACATAATCATCTATTGCAAATGGAGGGTATTCATCTGTTATGATAATCCAATAATAAGTACCGTTGATTGTCTGGTCAACAGCATCTGTAATACAAGCACAGTCAGTAACAAGTAATATACCGTTGGTTGCTCTCATTTCATTATATGTGAGTGTATAAACATCAAGATTACCATTAACCTTTAAGTTCATAAACTCACCAGTTCCGTCTGGTTGTATTCTCCATCCATAACTGTCACTAAGAAAGTTTGGACTACCTATATCAGCACCACAAGTAACATAGTTATTGGTTACACCTATTGCTACGTTATTGTTATTGTCAACAATGAAAAAACCATCTTCTTCAACAGACTTAAGGTTATTGTTATTACGGTCATTGCTTTCAGTACCCATTACAACGTTTGTACCTTCAATCTCATTGGTCAAATCAAGTTTCTTGTTTATCTTGACAGATTCATCATCTGCTGTTAGTACCTCCGTTTCATTTGGCTGCAATCTGAAAGTCTTGTCCATGTTGACGTGTATCAACAAATCTTGGGCACTGTCTTCTTCAATAACCCAATAGCCATCATCTTCATTACCCAATGCAATCTTCTCTGTTAGCATTGTGCCAACATCAAATGTTGCAGCACTAATTGTGTTTGCAGCAAGTTCACCAACGGTTGCACCACTTTCAATGTATAGGTTTTCACCATAAAGGTCTTTACCACTTATGTCACCTTCTGTTGAAATGTCACCACTTGCTTCAATGTTGCCCACACCAGTCATATCACCACTAATGTCAGCCGTATCATCAAAGTATTGACCCCAAAGGTTGTGTGGCTCAAAACTGCCACCACCTTTGGCGTTACTTCCACCTCTGATTACTGTTGAACTACCACCAGTGTTCTTTGGTACTGAAATCAGTTTATTTCTTATCATAATTGTCTACAAGTTATATGTACATTATTTTGTTTAACATCATATACAATATTCTGTGTTAACATCTTACCAAAACCATTGAATGTAAATGTATTAAGCAAACTGTAACCATCATTGTGTATGTCAGTTTCAAGCAATACCTTTGGAGCATAGTAATAGTTATAATACTGATTTATATAATGTCTTTCTGCTCTTTCTGTCTCACCACTGAATGTTATACCTTCCAATGGTAGGTTTGTATTAAGGTTTATGACATTGTTGAAACTAATTGTGGTCTTGATACCAAGGTTAACAGCTTCTTCAACAGTTGGCATTGTCACTAACTTAAATTCAACATCATCTTTCTTTTTGATAAAGTTGTGTGTCTCATCTGATAGATATATCAAGTCCTTTGATTCACTCTTAACGTCTTTGCCGCCATTGTCTGAAACAAGTTTAACGGAAAAGTCCTTAATCCATATTGCACTGACATGAGATAATAGGTTAACACTCTGACTTTCCCATCTTGTATGTCTGAACAATGTTGGGTGTATACGTGTAATCTGATTCCATATTGGACTTACAACACCTTTAATCTTAAATGACAATGCACCGCTTAATGCATCCGTGTTCTTAATTGGTATTGCAGTTCCGCTTTCATCACTTATATCACTGTCAACAGTATCACATAATGGATATTCAACACCAAGTAGGAAATCACCTATCTCTGGGTCAAAACCAAGTGTAAATGTGGTTTTCCTATATGCTGTCTGTTCACCATATTCTGACATTGCCCAAGGGCATTCATCATAAGTCAACCAACTGTATGAAGTGTGACCACTGTTAAGACCCCATGTATTTTCAACTAAATACTTGTCACCAATCTTTAATTCACATTCAAGTATAGGTATTTTATCATAAATATCTGCTGTGCTTCCATTACTTGTATAATAGTACTCATATGCTTGCTTTTCCTTGGTGTTTATAAATGGATATTCATAAAGTGCTTCTGGTTGATAAGTTGGTTTTGCTGTCTGACTTGAAGCCTTCCAGAACTCTTGTGCATAGAAACCGCCTTTTGGCATATCCTTATGAATTTCATGAGCCAATAGCATATAATCAAAATAGTCTCTGACATAATCACCATTCATAGCATTTTCAATTTGCTGTGATAAAGTCACATCATTACTACGTGTTTCATTTGCGGTCTTATGATATATTGGTGCAAGTGCAATTTTACCACCAAAGACAATATAGTTTGTCACACCACTTGAAACTGGTGAATATGATGCTGATGAATTACTTGTATATTGCAATATACCATCTGTGCCACTTGCATATTCATTGTGCCAATCAATTATATTTGCTTCTGTCTCTGTATCACTTTCATTACCGTTAACACTGATAACCAAGTAATTTTGTCCACTGTCTTTCTTTGCATTCTGTCTATGCATATTAGTAGCCGTTGTGCATTCCTTTTGCTGCTTAATGTTGATTAGTGCTGGCATAAAACGTCTACTTCTAAGCAACTCCATAACCTTATATTGGTCAACATAAGTACCACCTATATTGGTCATTAGACTTTCAATATCACCGTTTGCATATGTCAGTTTCCAATTAGGATTGTATAACCATTTAACATACCAGTCACGTGCTTTCCAATTGCTTTCATCACTACCACCATCTGAACTGTAGCAATCTGTTACCATTGGTGACAATAGCAAATCAGCAAATGTCATACAGTCCTTTGGGGATATACCTTCAACCATCAATTCAGTCATGAATAGTTGATGTTTGTCATAATGACTAGTAAGTTCATCTGCATCAATAGGATTAGAAATTAATTCATCTATGTCTTCAAGTTCACACTTTACTTGTACTTGGTTGAACACCTCAGACATTGATAACTGTGTAGAATCACTTGAATAACTTCCACTTGTTACTTGAATGTTACTGTCTGCAACAGTGTATGCACTGTTACCACTGAATGTGGTTAATGATGGGTTTTCATTTTCCAATGTCTTCCAGTCAAATATTAAGAACTTGTCACCTTCTTGAATGATATGAAGATTAAGATACTTAAGTATTTCTTCAAGTATCTCTTCAAATGTCATTACATCATCTTCACTATCACCCAAGAAAACGTTCATAGATACGCCACAAACGTCTAATGCTGACTGTCCGCTTACTGTCTTACTACCATCATAGTAAAGCCTTCCAAGTGGCTCAAAACGCATTAAATCAATGTAGTGTTTGAAACTGTATATATCAGAATCTGCTAACAAATTGTCATAAGAATGCAAGTCTAACAGCGTATGATATTGCAATGTTCCAAGAAAGTCAATACAGTTAAGTGTAAAAGGCTCATAAGTCTTTGCATAAGGTTGATTGAAACTGTCTGGTTCTACAAAACCTTGGAATATAATTTCATTATCCTTATAAACCAATACACCAACTGATTCTGAATTGCCAGCAAACAGTTTATCACCAAGATAAACCCTTGATAACAGATTTATGGTACATGATTTCTTTATTATATGCGTGAATAAATCATCACACACCGTTTCAATCTGTATTGGCTCATCTGTAAAGTATATGTCTGAATCATTGTCATTACCAATGATACATTCATAATTGCTAAGTCTTGACCTAATCTGAACTTCTATTGTGTGTTCTTGTCTGTCCTTAAAAGTACCGTGTATATATGTTCCCATTATAATATTCCAGTGTTTTTACCAAGTGTGCCTTTAACCTTGCTGTAGTTCTTTAGAGCAACGTACAAGTCACTACCTTTTATTTTAATTTCACCACCTACTATTGCACCGCCACCACCTAAGCGGTTTTCATCAATAGCATTAAACAGATTCTTTTGCTGTCTGCCATTTAATATCATTTCACCGTTGTTAACCCTTGCTATGTTGAAATCACCAAAGTTAGTTGCACCTTGTACAACACCACCATTGGCAAATGACCCAATCATTGCAAGTGCTGCAACTACTGCTGCAATACCAGCTGCAATTGCTGCAAGGTTTGCTGGGAATGGTAACTTAGCACCTGATGCTGTTGCACCTGCTATAGCTTCACCACTCTTTGCAGTTGTCTTAGCCATTGATGCAGCAACTTCTTGACCTGCGTTTATAGATTCTTGTGTTGCTGCCTCAGTACTGATTAATGTAGCTGCCTTTGTTGTTTCACCAAGTACCTTTTGTATGCTGTTCACCGCTTCAATAGTCTCTGTAACAGCGTTAAGAACACTGTCAACCATATTAAGGACATTCATGAACATTTCCCATGCATTAGCACCTTCTTCAATGGAATCAACCATTGATTCAAATGACCCAACTACACCGTCTATGCTACCTAATGCACCTTCAATATCCCTAAACTTGTCTAATGCAGACTTGTTATCAAGTTTGATGTTATATTCAACGGTCTGCTTTTTCTTTGTCCATTGGTCTAACTCTGACTTAATCCTATTGTATTCTGGCGTGCCATATGCAGTTACTTCAAGTTCACTTTGCAACTTACTGATGTTGTTATTAATGTTGAACATTGAATCTTTGCTAATGGTAGTACTAAGTGTTGATTGCTCACTCTTTACCTTGTCAATAGCATCTACTATTTCATTGTACTTTTCTGTACCAGTCTGACCCAATTCCTCATACTTCAACTTAAGTTCATTAAGCTGGTTCAAAAGACCGTCATTGTAGTTCATTACATTCTGTATACCTTGTACAGTCTTTGTATTGAAATTGTCTACACCATTTGCTTCATCAAAAGAAGAATTTTTTGGCTTAAGTTCAATGTCACCAAACTTTTTATTTACCTTTTCAATTTCTTCTTTCAGTTTATTTGCAGCTTCTTCCTTGTTCTTTATCTCTGGGTCAACCTTCAAGCCTAACCTTATTTCCTCTTTTTCTGCTTTCTTTTCAAGTTCATGAAGTCTTTCAATAACGGTCTGACCAGAATTTTTGTCAATGATGTCAAATGGGTCAAGCTTCTTAGCCCTAAGAAGTTTTTCAATCTTTGCTTGTTCTGCCTTGATAGCGTCATAGCTACCTTCTATAGGGTTTTCAACCTCAGTCTTTTTGTTGCTGCCACTTGTTTTCTTTGGCTTATTAACCACCCTTGACTTTCTGGATGCCTCATATAGTTTTCCGTATTCTTCACCAACCTTTTTTATGTTTTGCTTGTTCTTTTCTAATGCTACATCAACGTCCCTTAGTTCCTTGATTTGACTTAACTCATACTTATTTGCTTGAACTCCAGCTTGTGCAAGTTCCTTTGTATATTTTGCTGTTAAGTCACTTTTCTTGTCAATAAGTTCAATCTGTTCTCTATAGAGGTCTGTCAACTGTCCAAGTCTTGCTGCTGCCTCTGCTCTTTTCATAAAGCTGTCAACAACAGCTGATGTATTACCATTAAAAAAGTTCTCAGCATCTGTTGCATTGTTCACACTGTCAGTCAAATCATCAATGGCAGACTTGTTATCTTTAATAAACTGATTCTTTTCTTGGTCTGATTTCAGTTTATTCCAGCCAGCTCTTAATTCCTCATACTTGGTCATAAGGTTTGCATAAGTATCAGCTGCTGTCTTTCTGTATGTTTCTGCCTTTTCCTTTGCTGCTTCTAACTCTTTGTTAAGTCTTTCTTGTTCTTGTCTTGCTTCACTGGTGTTCTTTATAAAGGCATACATTGCCGTACCTACTGCAAGCACTGCTGTAGCCAATAAAACATATGGATTTGCCTTAGCTATAGTGTTGAAAGCCTTCTGTGCAATGGTTGCTGCATTTGTTGCTATAACGCCTTTTGCTTCTGCTGCTGCTCTTACCTTGATTGCTGCTGCGGCTGCTGCTTCTTGTATTGCCCTTGTCTTAAGCATAATGACACTAGAAGATTGAAGTGCATTAGTTACCTTTGTTAGAAGGTTTGCCGCACTCTGAACCGCCATAACTGTTGCAATAGCATCCTTTAAAGCCTTTTCATCACCAGTCACTTTTGCAATTACAGAACTGTAAAGTGAAAGTGCATCTGCTCCAATACCCAATGCAGCATTGAATGCATCCAAGTTTGGCGTATCTGATGCCTTGATATTAATTTCTGCATTAACATCTTGGATAGTATCTCTTAGAGTACCTGCCTTGGTACGCAAATCATCCATCTTTGACGCTAATTCACGTCCGCTTGAAGACTGCTTTTCTGCGGCAGACATTAACCTATATTGCTGTGTAAGCTTTTCAAGTTCTGTCTGGGTAAGTCTAAGTTCTTTCTTTAGAGTACCGTTTGGTGCTGCATTTCCAAGTTTACTAACATCATCATTTGCAATCTTTACTTGTGCCGCCAATGCTTTAAGTTGTTCTTGTGCCATCTTTGAAGAATCAGCCAGAGACTTTCCAAAGCTACTTGACTTAGCCGCATCTGATAGACTATTCCATTGTATTTTTAATTCCTTTACAGAATCAGCTAGTGCCGCTTGCTGCTGTTTAGTGTTCATTGTCCCACTTGCAACCTTATCAAGCACACTTATTACCCTCTGATATGCTGTAATCTGTTCATTTGTAACTGGGCTGCTTTTACCAAGTTCTCTGTTTGCAGCCTTTGATTCCTTAACAAACTTATCAAGCATATGTTGGGCACTCCTTACTTCTTCAACAAATTTGCTTGTATCTGCTGCAAGTACCGCTGTTAGATTATTAGCCATTTATTTACTTGTTTAAAGCGTTATTTATAAAGTTATTCAATATATTCTGTCCCTTTGTCAATCCTTGGTCAACTGCATCATTTGCTTTAATGTAACCCTTGTTACCTTTGGTGTTTTCACGGTATGTAGTACCACCAACAAAAAACCTTGCTTTCCATGTTCCATCATTGTCACTATGTCCCAATGCATGAATCTTGATTTTACCATTATCAAGTTTACCAACCATGATGCCACTTGCAAGTTTATAGTAGTTTTCTGTGCCATACTTATATTGTGACTGTGATTTTCTAAATTCTTCACGCATTTCATCACATATCTTATATGCAGCTGCAACTAGTGCCTTGTTAACACCCTTAAGCATTTCATTTGTTGCGTTTTCCAAGTCCCTTGTGCTATACACTACTTTTCCCATTTCTTACTTAGCTGTTTAAGACGTTCAATATCACTGTCTGATATTGATGTTATGTGTTCTTCTTCTATGCCGTTATTATCATCCCACTTGAAACTAACAATGTCACTTGGTGATAACTTCTTCTTGCTGTTAACTTGTGCAAGTATGTACGCCAATACCCTTGTCTGTTCCCATTGGTTGCGTTCAAGATAAGGTATCAACTCAACGTAGTTATTAAGTTCCCATTCTGTGCATTCATCAAGGAAATAAGGTATTGTTAATATTTTGAACTGAAAGCATAAAATATTAAGGAGATAATGGAATAATAGTTTTGGTATTTCTCCATTATCTCCATCCTTTAGTTTTTTTTAAATACGTTGTTATTTTGTACCACTGTCTGAATCCATTCACCAAACTCATTGATGATATTTGGATTTTCATCTAACCAATCAATGAAATCATCAAACTTTAGACTGTAGTCCTTTGATGATGCAACCACAATGCAGTACATGAATGTAATCACGTCTGACATTGTTGAAGGATTAAACGTTTTATCTGTTATGTTCTCATACATGAGCATACTTCTAAGAGTATACTTTAATTCAATCTCTTTATCATTAATTGTAACTTTCATTGTATTTGTGACTTTAAAATATTATTAAAAAATAAAAAGGATAGTAGAGCGTGGTCTACTACCCTTTATGTGTTAGGCTATGTAGTAGCCTTGGTTAATTAAGTTATTATTTATCCGTTTACTATGCAGTGTGTTTTGCAATCTTACCAGCACCAGTGAATGTGCAAGTGAATGTTGCATTATCTCCGTTTGGTGCATTTGCCACAAGTGAAGTGATTACTGCATCACCTTCATAGTAAGTTGTCTGACTTGACCAATAATCAAGGTCACCGTCTGCTACAGTCTGGTCATTTGCAACGTCTGTCTTAAGTCCAAACCTTACCTTCATTGGCGTACCACTCAGCATGAGTGTAAACAACGTGTCATAGTTGGTACTTGTATAAAGGTTTTCAGTGGAGATTTCCCAATTGAACTTAGTCACCTCACTACCACCCCAAATACCGTGGTCTTTACTTGAAATCTCAGCTGTCTCTGCATTGATTGTGAAAGTATGGTTGGTAGCAAATGCAAATGAATGACCACTACTGTCAAATAACATAAGGTCTCTACCTTTTATAACTTTGTTTGTGTTTGCTGGCATAATTATTATGTTTTAATTTAGTTATTAATTTTGAAATTAAACTGTAATCTCTGAACAAATGCACCATTGTTGTATTCCTCACTGGCTTGCATAAGTCTTGATTCTGTTATTTCTAAACCTTGATAGTTTAATGTCTGACTTTCTAACAATTCTCTTACTTGGTTTGCTATCTCTATCCCAATACTGTATTTGTCAGTAACAACACTTATTTCAACCGTAGCTTCATCTTCATAAAGTCCATCTTTGCACATCAATGAATTTAGGTTAACACGTTTATATATTATAAATGGAAACTTTGCGTCATTGTCAGCTACTAAAGGATATATCTTACAGTTGATATTTTCAGACTGGTTCAAGGTGTTGTAGATGTACTTTCCAATATTTAATGTATCAATCATTTACTAACTCCGTTCTTATAGTCTTATTTTGCTTTAACTTGTCTGGCTGTATGTTCAATACTCTGTATTGCTTTCCATCCCACTCAACTCTGTCAAAGTCTTCTATATCTACGTAATAACGTACCTCAAACGTCTTGATGTTGCTGTAGAAGATTTCACCATTTATAATGGTTCTGTCACCACCGTCATTTACAAGCCTTGCACGTGTCTCACTTTTAACTCTCCACGTCTCAGACTGTTCACCAAAGTCATTTATAGTTATTACGTTCTCTAATATCCTTATAGGTTCTTTTAATAGTCCTGCCCTCATGATAAATTATATATTTGCATCATTATAGTCTCTGTACATTGATAGTATATAACTTAAGGTATTAGGCACTTCAACTACATTGTTGTATGCTACTGATTCACGGTTATCATATAGATTCCCAATTATCAAAAGCATTGCTTGCAGTAATGGTGTGGGTACTTCACCATCCTCTGCAATTATGTCTTCCAAGGTCTTATCTATATGCTTTTCAACAATCTGTTCTGCAACCGTTTCAAGATATGTAATGTATTCATCATCATCTGTGTACCCACTATCAATGTTTAGATGTTTCTTGATTCTCTCTAATTCAATCTGCATATAGATTTAAATTAAACTCAGTTAGTTAGTTTATCTTGTCTTTCCAAATGCAAATGCCTCTGGTCTAAGAATTACTGCATCAAAGTAAGCATTGATAACAAGTCTTACACAACCGTTAACAGCTTGTGTGTATTCATCAACAGTAATGTCAATATTGCCCCAAGATGCAACTGCAAGGTTACTGAAATCACCATAAACATATGCACCAGCTGTCTTAACATTTGAAGTAGTGATTGCTGGAACACCGTCAATCTGTCCACCTTCCATTACAAGCTGTGTGTTCTTGCTTGACTTAGGCATTGCACGGAAGTCAGCCTTTGCAGAAGTTGAAAGCAAATACTTCATGTCACCATAAACATTAGCATCTTCAACAGTTGCTTCAAGGTCACAAACGCCTGCAAATCCACTTACAGTTGTAGCAGATGCATCATAGAAGATACCAGCTGGCTGTGTGGTGCTTCCACTACCACTACCAAGGATGGTTGCTTCAAGCTTGTCATTAAGAGCGTTTACAATGTCCCTACGGATTGCATTCTCAACGCCAATGGTGTCCTGTGCCAACATCTTCTTAGAAATGTCTACAAATGCAGTCAAACGTTTTGGTCTCAAAACCTTATTGGTAAATGCATAAGTGTTACCGCTTGCAGAAGCAATCTCTGATTCCCAACCTACATTTCCTTTACCCATTACTGGAATTGAAATGTCACCCATTGGCATTCCAGTGTACCACTTCACACCAAGTTTTGAAAGAACTGAATTTGCATACAATGGTTCAAGTATACCCTGAATCTCAGTTTCAATAACATTATCATGTACGCCCTCAGCACCATCAACTGTCACTGCTCTCTTTTCAGTATCAGCGTTAACACTGAACTGTCTGTTTCCATTCTCCATAGCAGAACGGATTTCTTTTACAATAGAAAAATTTTCCTTTGTCATAATTGATTCTTTATTACTGATTTTATCATTATTTCTTGTTTCCTCAATAGATGGTAACATATCATCATACTGATTCAACTTACTTTCTAATTCACTTAGTTGATTTCTGAGATTCTCAATCTCAACTTTGTTTGCATCAAATTCTGCAAACTCTTCTTCTGTCATTTCCCTTACCTCTGCCTTGCAAGTATCTACTATCTCCAAGCAACGCTTGTAAAGTACAGACTGTTTATCTTTTATTTCAACACTATTATTATATTTCATAGTATAACTTTTATATATAAATATCTATTAAATTGAAAAAATTAAAGTTCAATCATATATTTCTTTAAGTCTTCAATCATATCATCATATTTCTTGGTAAGTCTTTCATCTTCTTCAACCATTTCAAGTGCCCTCTGTGAATAACAGTAAGTATCAGAGTATGCAGCATGAGAAACTAAAGAAATGTCATACAAACCACCAATGTTATTAATATCTCTGCATAATTGACCGTCTTCATTCTTATACCATCTTTCAGCGCCATCTTCTTTAGACAATGTGAAAGCAAAAGAGCATTCATCTATGTTACCATTTCTTACGTGGTAAAGTAGTTCATTACCCTTATCAGTGTCTGGTGCTTCAAATGAAAAATAAAGCCCATCTTCTTTAAGTTCAAGGCTAAGTGTTCCCTTGCCTTTTCTGTACCTTGCCATCATATAATCCTTGGAATCATGCTCACGGTTTGCAATAACATCACTCCTTTCAATTAACTCCTGGGTAATGGCATTTGGCATAATTCTTTCTATATAACCGCCTAGGTCATTACTCCATTTGTTGAACACTATTGCAACACCCTTGATAGTTCTTGATTCACTTTCCTCTGATGATTCAAGTTTGCTTCTAAAATAAATCTTGTTATTCTCCATAATATTACTTGTATTTCCATATGTAACCATATGCATTATTTCTTGCGCCTCTGCAACAATTTGAAATATTGCCAGAATGGTTTTTATTAACTGATTTTGCAGCTTCTGTTAGTGATTCATATTCACATATAAATTCACCGTCCAATGTATACTTTAATACTTTAGTTTGATTACCATCCTTTTGGTTTTGATTCCACTTAGTTCCATACATAGGATTGTTTTTACCAGCAAGTTTTCCTTTAATAATTTCTGATTGGTGTCTCTTTTCTTCTTCTGACCATTTGTGGCCAGAAACTCCATCACCTCCAATTGTCATATTGTAACCATTATGAAAAGTATTGTACTTTTCTACAAAGTATATTTCAGCTCTATTCAAAATTTCTCTTGCTAAACATTTAGGTAAAGACTTTTTGAATATTCTCATATATCTAAAGTTATCAACACCGTATTTCCTTATTGCTCTGTGTAAGTGTAAATTATAGCCTCTTGAATTTGGGTTAAATGATTCTTCTATGTGTTTTCTATACCTATTTTTCTCATCTGTAGTTTGTCCAATATATGCTTTACCATTAATAGTGTTATACCATATATAAATTACCGCCCATACATAAGGTTCATTCTTTGGTATTTGAATCTCCATCTTTATCTTGTTTATCATTATTATTAAGTTGGTTGTCTGCAATCTTGGTATATGGTATCACAATTTCATCACCACCGTCAACTGGAGACAAACCAATAACTTTTCTTGCTTCATTTGTTGTCATAATACCACCGCTTGTTAACTTGCTAAGATACTCAGCCGTTGTTTTCATATCACCTTTAATAAGCCATGTTTCATCAACATCAATGGTAATACCCTTTTCACTTGGTTTAACAAGCTTTCTTGTGAACTCATCTTGCATCATTGCAACATATGGCATAAGTGTATGTGTCACAAATTCAATGTTTGCAGCTTCAATTGTATTGTAGCCAGCACCACTTCTGTCACCTAACAGTATTGGATTGATGTTAAAGTATCTTGCAATCTCTGCAACATTGAAACTACGTGCTTCCAACATTTGACTGTCATTTGCATTGCTTGATAGCTGTTGGTATGACATATCATCATCAAGTATAACCAATCCACTGCCTTTGTCACCATGAGTGTTTGCAAATGCTTGTCTTGCTTGCTCCTTTGCGCCTTTTCTTGCACCCTTGATGGTCAATGCACCTTGCAGAGCACAACCACTTGCATAATAGTTTCTTGCTGCCTTGTCAGTTGCTTGTGAAAGTTTAACAACTAAATTGCTGTATGTAATAAGTGGTCTACCTAATATGCCGTTATTACTGTCTTTGAACAAGTGTATAACGTTTACTGGCTCTATCTTACCACGTTTGATGAAAGGTATGTGATAATATAGTTCTTGTGACCTCTGATTATATAGCACATCAACAGTACCATGTTCACAATATATCAAACCAACTGGTGTGCCATCATTTGCACGTTCAATATAACAATATGCATTACCATGCAATATAACATCACTTATCAATTGCTTAATAAGGTTGTACTTGCTCATAAGACCACCTTTGAACAAATAGTTAATAGGATGGTTTTCATCAACTTCATTGTCACGCTTTACAAGTATTGGTAACTGTGCAACTGAATTGCTGATTAACTCCAATGCAGCATAAAAAGCTGATAGACTTGTAGGTTCATCCATCAACTTATAACCACCAAATATAAGTGAAGTTGCAGAATCATCACGTGGAAATTCTTGCACTGGTGTATTACTTCTTTTAATTATATCATAATTAAATATTCTCATATACAACTTTTTATATAAATATCATTCATTATCCAAAAGTGTTGGCGTTTACAGATAATACCTCACCATCTGAATATCCTTTTTTATTCTTTATTAAATAACCACCTAATGCTTGCAGCATTGCAATGATTGGGTCTATCTTCTTACTCTTATCATCTTTATTCTTTGAAGGTTTAACATTATCATTATAGTCCCATTTAAGTTCAACATTGTTGAAGCACCACCTTACACATGGGTTATAGTCCATAACTACACTGCCTTGTCTAAGAAGCATTTCAAACGTCTTTGTAGGTCTGTTGAAGTTACCAATGGCTTGACTGTATGGAAACAATGGTAAACCCTCTGCTGTAGCATTAATTGCCCAACTCATTGCATTCCATTCATCATAAAACACACCTAGTAAGTATGTCTTATCATATACTTCAAGTTGGTCTTTCAAGATGTAGTCATAGTCTACCACATTACCATTGGTGCATATGATATACCCTTGTCTTTTCCATAACTTATACAAGTCTGCATTTATACTTTCATCTAATGCGCTGTCTGGCACATATATCAAGTTCTTGAATACATACTTGTCTGGGTATAACTTTCTGTCTTCATTAGGCGGAAACATAACAGACGTACAAGTCAAGTCACTTACTGCTGATAGGTCAACACCAATATAACAGTCTTCATCTTTAAAGTCTTCAATGTTTATCTTAGCAAATGCATCCTTTAAATACGTGTCTGGAATCCAAACATTCTTTGTCTGACAGAACATATTAAAGTTCTTGGTCTTCACGCCAGTCTCTATTGCTGGGTTGTTCTTTGCTTGCAATACTTGTTCACGCAAATATTCATAACTTACAGTCTGACCCAAAGAAGGTGCGCATTTCTCCCAATTGCTTTCATCTTCCCAATCATCACCATCATCAAGTTCATATATTGCACTGAATTGGCTATCATCTGTCTTGTTACCCTTTAGAATGTCTATGCAGTTCTGTCTGTGTTCATAACACGGATAACCATTAAGTAGGAAACCAGCTGTAGTGATGATAATTGCCAAAGGCTGTGTTCTCATACCTTGAGATGACTTAAGAACATTGAACATATCCCAATTGCGTGCGGCATGAAATTCATCAAGAACAAAACAACTACTGTTATAACCATCATTACCCATTGCATCACTTGACAATACTTGTATCTTGCTCTTTGTCTTATCAATGATAATGCTGTCACGGTAACGCTTGAATATCTTGTTACGGTGTACATCAACACTACCACAGAAGTTGCTTGTAATGTCAAATGCAATCTTTGCTTGTTGTCTGCTGTTTGCCACTAGTTCAATCTCAGCACCATTTTCATTGTCAGCTATTGCACAAAGTATAGCCAAGGCACTTGCAAAGGCTGTCTTTCCAGCTTTACGGCTGACCATTATAAAGACATTCCTTGTTACCCTAAGTCCACTGTCTTTGTACTTCCAACCAAATATGTTGGCTACCGCAAATTGTTGCCAAGGTAGAAGTATAAAGTGCTTTCCATTGTGCTTACCTGTATAATGTCTAAGACGTGAAACAACTCTTATCTTCTGTTCCACGTCCTCTTTATCAAAATATATATCTTCTCTATTAAACCAATCCTTATACCTCTTACAAGCCAACTGGATTGCCTCACAAGCCTTAATTTCACCACATAACACATTATCCGCATACTGTTGATATGTATAGTCCATAATCAACTGATTAAATCATCAAAACCATCTGTTTCAAGTTCAACACCCTTAATCTTTGACTTGCTCATGAGATTAAGACCAAAGGAGTTTAACAACTTAAACAGATTACCTTGTGCTTGGTTGAAAGTGTAGATGTTTGGATTCTTACTTAACCTACCTCTATCATCTAACTTTTCCAAACCATTCTTTTCAATGTCAATCTGACACTTGCGGATAATGTCATAGTTAAACGCTATGAGGTCCAATGATATACGCCATTCATCATTAATCTGACCGTATTGAGATTCAAGGCGTTTAATGAGGTTTGTCATATATTCAATTACCTCCTTATCATACTTTTTATAAATAACTTTAGGATTCATATATTTAATGTGTTAGTATTGTAATTGTGTTATATAAATATTGCTTAGTTTCCAATTCTATGAAAATTTTTATCAGAATTTTTTTAGGTCTTAAATCATAAATATATAAGTCTCCAAGTCACTTAGAAAACACCTCTTGTGTGAAGTACTTCAAGGAGCGGAGTCATCTGTCTGATTATCAAGGGGTTGGGTATGGGGGGATTTAAAAACATTTTATTTCATATCCATTGTGACCTTGGTACTTGGTATCATATGTGTTTATATAATTAATAAGTTCTTTCTTTGACTTGGTGTTTATATAGTCTTGTAATGAATGTTTGTTTAGTTTAACTGTTATCATGTTGTATTCCTCTTTTGGTTATTAGGTTTGTTATTATCTTCTTATCTACTATCAGATAATCTTGGTATTCATCTTTGTATAGTCTTATCCTCATTGGTATCATCAAGTAAGTCTGTTATCTTTTTCTTTCTACCATTCATTTCATTATGTATATCAACATGGCACTGGTCACACACTGACATAAGATTATCTTCATCAAGCAGTAGCTTCCACTTGTCTTCATCTGTTATGCCTTTCATAAATGGAATCTTGTGGTGTACTTGTGTTGCTGGTGTAGTCTTCTCCATTGCTTCACATCTTTCACAAAATGGATGGTGTTTCTTGTACCACTGTGCTAGCTTAGTCCAAAGGTTATTGTGATAGTACTGTGCTGATGCCTTGGTATGGTGTGCATATGGTGTTGGTTTCTGTCTTATCTTATGTTTTCTGTTGATTGATGGCATTGTTTATTAACTGTTTGTTGAGCATTGATAAGTAATTGTTATGCGCTCTTAGTTGCTTATTCTGTTCTGTCAGTAACTTCACTTGGTATTGCAAGTTTGTTATCTGTCTGTCATACTCTCTCAGTGTGTCCCTTAGTGTGTCAGTATCATACATAATGGTAAAGTGTTTTGTTAGATTGCTCAGAAGGTCATTTTAAAGCCTTCTGAGCGTTTTATTATATTAGTGTGGGTAGTTGTTAGGCTGCAACAGAATTAACGCTTTCTGCAACTTCTTTTGCTTTCTTTTCCTCATATGCTTTCCTATAGATTGGTATCTCATACTTTGCACGTGATTCCCAAGCAACAGATTTCAGTTTGTTATAGGTGTTGCTATTAAACTTTCCCTTGCTGTTGAAGTCTTCAATACCCTTGATGATTGTTGTATAGGTTTCTTGTATGTCTTCTTTTGTATTGCACTGGCTGTATAGTTCATGCATCCTTGGTATAAAGGTTTTCTGTGCATCATCATAAGATATTAACTTGTCAGCTGGTGTCTCATGAACTGTGTTAGCCGTTTCTGTATCTTCTTTCAATGCTTCTTCAAAGTCAAGTGTTATTGCTTCACCGCCTTCTTCTTTTGCAATTGTGTTGGTATTCTTTTGATTTAAGGGCATTTCCTTTGGTTCTGAGG
>JAEEGL015748488.1_pt1 | contig 17168 bp, 13 predicted proteins | sample 9134231 | NCBI WGS metagenome assembly JAEEGL01 (sample SAMN16246548, study PRJNA631951) | gut metagenome | biome: gut microbiome; feature: rumen; material: fiber-attached | host: Bos | place: Iran: Karaj | collected 2018-10
ATTTAATAATTTTAAATAATTATATACTCCATCTATACCTTTATCTGTATATATAAATTTTCCTTTAGAATAGATTTCAATCAAATTATTATTACTTACATAATTATAGCAATCTTTTTGAATATCATATTTATCATCATCTTGTGCTATATCAAACATATAAAAATAATTATATATACTATTAAAAGGATCTATAAGCGAATTATCACTACTACTTTTTATACATTTCATTTCTTTATTTTTTACATATTCATTCAATTCAGTAATATCAGTTACATACGAAGCATTATTTATTAGTTGTCTAATAACATATATATCTCTATAGTCCCATACTTTTTCTTTGACTCTATCAGTAATCATACTACTTGGTATATTTATTCTTTTTTTAATAATGTTTGTTTCATCATTATCAAATACTTGTTCTCTAGAAATTTTAAAATATATATTTAGATCAAGTTTAGATAAATCTAAATTAAAATTATTAATTATTTTTTGTTTTATATAAGAGTTATCGCACATTAAAATAGAATATAACAAATCTATAGGATAATCGCAATTATCTATTATATATTCTTTATACTCATCTTTAAAATAAGAAAACAAAGATGCTGTATCATTACCATTTTTTATACTTCTATTAAATAAATATATGCAAGTATCAAAATCTAATTCACTAATTAATGCATAAAATCTATCTATCTTATAAAGAACCATATCTGCTATTCTATCTTTTTTAAAAATTTCGTTTCTATATTTAGAATAACACATTATATATTCTAATCGTTCAAATTTAAAGCTATAATTTTCTAATATATTTATACCTTCATCATTTAATACTTCTAATATTTTACCAGCATTATCTAATTCTAAAAAGTTCACAAACTCTGATTTAGTATAATTACATATTATATTTTTTCTACCCATATAATCACCCATTGTATACTTTTATTATATAAATTATTAATTATATTGTCTATTACTATATACAAACAATATACATTTTTTTACAAAGCACATAAAATTATTTCATAATAATATTACAAAAAAACTATATATAATAGTCTTACTTAACTAATTCTGTTTTACATAAATTTTGATATATTTCATTACTATTTAATAGTTCAGAATGAGTACCTTCATCTACTATTTTACCATCATCCATTAATAATATTTTATCACAATTAATTATAGTAGATAATCTATGAGCAATTATTAATATAGTATATTTATCTTTTAAATTATCTATAGCTCTTTGTATTTTAGATTGAGTATCATTATCTAAAGCTGATGTAGCTTCATCAAAAAGAATTATTTTAGTCTTCTGTACAAAAGCACGTGCTATAGCAAGTCTTTGTCTTTGTCCTCCTGCTAACATTACTCCACCTTCACCTACTACTGTGTCATATTTATCAGGTAATTGTTCTATAAATTCATCTAAACAAGCTATTTTACACGCCTCTTTTATTTCTTTATCAGTAATATCTTTTTTTACTAATCTTAAATTATCTTTAATACTCATATTAAATATATATGGTGATTGACTAATTATAGTAATATTTCCTCTTATAGATTCTTCATCTAATTCATTTATATTAATACCATCAATCAATATTGAACCACTATCTATATTATACATTTTACATAATAAATTAAATATAGTAGTTTTACCTACTCCACTTTTACCAATAAATCCTATTGTATTATTTGAATCAATTTTAAAGTTTAAACCCTTTAATACTTTATTATCCTTATTATATCCAAAATATACATCTTTAAATTCAAAATTACCATTTATTTTATTTATATGTTTTTTACCAAAAGATTCTTTTTCAAATGTATCATTATTCAATATAGAGAATACTCTTTCACAGGATATATTAAATGAGTTAGATTGTTCTAATAATTTAGATATATCACCCATAAATGTATCAATTACTCTAAATCTATAAGAATGAAGTGCAAGTGCTAAAGCAATAGTTATTTTATTACTATTTATTAAATATACTAAAAGAATAATTAATATAAATTCAGAAATACTAGATAATATACCTATAATAAAATTATATTTTATTTCTACATTTCTCATATCTATATGTCTATCATTTTGTTCTTTTATATTAATATTTAATTCATCTATATATCCTTCTTTAGCATTTAACATTTTAATATCTCTAGATCCTCTAATAAGTTCTCCAATCATACCAGATACTTTTTCTTGTTGTTTTCTATCTAATCTATCCTTAACATTATATTTTTTAGCTTTTATTAAATATATAAATGTTAATAATGCAGAAATAGTACCATAGTATAAAAAACATTCTTTACTAATTACAAATATAGATATAAATATACCTATACTAGATATAATACCAGTTAAATTACCCATACCTATAGTAAACATATTCGACATATTACTAACATCATTTGTCATTCGTTGCATAAACATACCTGTAGAATTACTATCTATTTCTTTTTGACTTATTCTAAGTATTTCTACTTCAAGTTCTTTTTGAATATCTTCCATTACTCCTCTATAAAATATTTGAGTATTTTTTCTAATTAATACAGTTTTTAAATGATGTATAAAATTTACTATCATAATTGCTATTCCAACTACTACTATTTGAATCATTACATTATTTGTAACATTAACTATTTCTTTAGCAGTTAGTATAGGTAATGCTATATTAATTGCAATACTAATAATACATCCTATAATTTGTAATATTAAACTTAATCTATACTTTTTACCATATTTATATACTTCTTTTAAATTATTTATTGTATTTTTCATTTTTATCACCACTCTTTATACTTTTTATACATATATCTATCATATTATTTATTAAAGTAAATAACTCTTCTTTATCCATATTAATACTATTACATGATAATTGACATGCAATTCCATGAGTATAAAATCTAACATCTCTATATACCTTTTCAGATTCCTTAATAGTTATATTATATTGATTAGCCATTGCTTCAATTGTATCTCTATTCCAATTTGAATTAATTACTTCTTCTATTGTTCTAGTACCAGCTAATTCTGTTATAAATAATGCTCTAAAAGCTTTAGATACTTCTTTTGCATACATAGCATATCCATAACTAATTGTTAATAAATAATTATCTTTATCAACATATTTTTTTATATATTTTTCATAATCTTTATGTAAATATTTCTTTAATACTTTTTTTAAATTATCAGTATTACCAAATACTCTAAATAAAGGTTGAGTTGAACATCCTATATATTTAGAAACATCTCTAACAGTAAATTTATCTATACCATTTTCTTTTATATATTTTACTAGTGAATTCATAATTATTTCTTCAGTAAACTTCTCAATTTTAGCCATAAAACTCCTCCAATAAATAACACTTGTTATTTTATTATACACTATTTATCATAAAAATCAAATTTACTTTTTATAATTAAAAAACGAGTGATAACACTCGCTTCTATAGTTCAGTAGGTATTTTACCAACTTTAATTTCTATTTTATTTAATAACTCACCAAGTTCTTTTTTTCTTCCTTCATCTTCAGCATTTAATCTAAGATTATTTAATAAAAATATAAGTTTTTCTGTTCTATTCATATTTTTAATATTCACTTATTATTTCCTCATTTCACATAATATATCTTCAATATCTTTTAAATTAATTTCAGAAACATCATTTTGTATAGAATAATTATTAATTATCTTTATTAACTCTTCTAATAATTCAATATAATTATTTTTTGATATTTCTTTTTTACTATACTTATTTTGAATAATAGATAATCCAATTTCATATCTTTTTATTAAATCAATATTTCTTATTGAAAATAATTCATATAGTTTTTCTTTATTAAATTCATCAATATCATTATCTACATATTTATTAATTAATATATCATTTTGTTCAGTATATTTTTCTCTATTTATCATAAATATTGGAATATTATAATATTGAGCTGCTTTTTTTGATTCAATATTTATATATCCATCAAAACATACTATATAGTTTGGAATTATTCTATGATTAAATTCAGATGAATCACTACTATTAGAATATATACCTATTGTATTATAACTTGAACTTACACTTTGTAAAATATTTGGTAACATATATTCACTCTTATTACAACAATCATCTAAGTTATTCATAGAATTCATTATTACCATATCTCTTCTACTCATACATGCTAATGAATTTTCTGATATATTATTAAACCCATAGTATACAGTATTTTTATCACCATGATTTTTACATCCGAAATGATTATTACTAATCAAATTCATAAGTAAAATATCATTTTTTAATTCAATCCACATACTAGGATCTTTAAATACTTTCATATAGTCATTTTCAAATTTATCATATACTTGAGGTAAACTATATACCAATATATCAAATGGTTCTCCTTCTAAATTAATAACATCTATTTTAGATTGACTAGCAATATAATTACCATTAATATCTATTAAACCACTTTCATCTAAACCTGACACTTGATTACTATTTAATTTTTCAATTTCATCATTATCAAATAAAACATTATTAATTTGTGATGAATAGTATTTCTTTAATGTATTCTTTAATGAATTAAGTGAATCCTTTATTAATTGTATATCGTCTATCTTATCAAATTTATTTCTTAATGTATCACAATTATCAGAATCTAATACTTCTCTAATAATATTTATAATTGCTTCTTCTTCTACTGAAAGTATTTCTTTATCAAATAAATAATTATTCATAAAATATTTTGAATTTAATCCGAATTCATCAAACAAACTATTTATTTGTTCTAAAGAACTATTAAATAATAATTCAAATATACTATCTCTAACAACATTTATATTATCAGAATTAAACCTATCACTTAATATCTTAGTTTTAAATTCATCATAGTTACTAAGATCATCTATATTCTTCACAATATATTTATTATTATCTAATAATACTTGTTTTAAATTAATTAATTGTTGATCATCTAATAATTTATTATTTCCTACTATATCTGATATTAAATCTTTCATACTACTATATGATAGTATTGATAAATGTAATATTTTTTTACTATATATTGGTTGTTTCTTAATATAATTAATCCAATCTAATAATAGTTTATCACTATTATTTATTGAATCTATTACTATTTTATGAGCACCAGTATTACTTTCTAATATAGATGTAATTGTATCATATCCATAAATATCTATTATATCATCATTTATTATTTGAGCATTCATAGTAGGACTATATATATCTAAATCTGGTCTTGATATAATAAGTCTTTTAAATTTTGAAAATAAAGATTTAATATGTTCATCTTCTACTCCAAATTTCTCTAATAATATTAAATATTTTAATGTTTGTTCACTATTATTAAAATATTCTAATAATAATTCACCCATTGTTTTAGCAGTTAACATTTCACTTGTTTTATTTCTTAAAAAATTAAATAATTTAGTATCACTTTTTATTTCTTCACCACAAATTCTAATAATTTCTAAAAAATCATTACTATTAAATAACCCTATCATACAAGAAAATGTAGTATCAAGACAACATGCCATATCAGTATTAGCAAAATGTTTTAATAATACTGGGTTAGAATAAAAATCATCTAAACTAAATAATCTATTATAAAATTTATTTTTTATTTCATCAGGTGTATTATCTGTTAAAAATAAAGATGGATATGCTGCTTTAAAATGAGATGGCATATGTTCATCATAAAGTATATTACCTCTTATAATATTTAAATATATTAAACAATCTATTTGATTTAAAAAATCATCTTGATTAATATTAGATTGAAATTCTACTTTACTAAATCCTAAATTTTCATTTATTTTATCTAAATAAATATGATAATCAAGTAATACAGACAAACCTTCTTCATTACCAAATAAATCTTTTACAAATAATATTAAGTTTTCAATTTTTTTACTTTTATCATTATCAGCACTTGGAGTATTTAGTACAATTGGCATATAATCAAAAAATAATTCAATATCTAAACCATCAAAATATTGTCTATATTCTGTATTTTCAATTATGTATTTAGCACCTATCTCTCTTTTATAGAATTTATCATGTAATTCTTTTGGTGCCTTGTAACTTATAAAAATAGCTGGGTATTTTTCTTTCATTGATTTTGATAAATTAGATGAATATTTAATACCAGCCTTAGTAATTAATTCATATAATTTATCATTAATCTTATTAATTATGTCATTTAATTCATCTTTTTTACTAAATTGTATAGGACTAACATATGCATCTTCTGTTATTTTTTCATATGAAGAAAACATAACATCAAAAACATCTGCATAATCAGTTATTATTTTAATTGTTTCTTCAAATCCTAATTTTTCTTCTAAAAATTTATAAACATTTTCATATGAATAATAATATTCATCATCTTTATTAGTTATTCTTACATATAATGGTGTAAAAATAGTATTTAATTTCTTACCTATTAAATATGAAATACAATTATAATGGTTTCTAACAAATATAGGATTTAATGTTTTAGCATAAAATGAATCTTGAAATTCTATAGGTGCTTTTAAATCAACAAATAATTCAGGATTAAGTTCTCTAAATTCTCCATCAATATCTCTATAATCAATTGATATATCTTTATAATCTGGATTTGTTGGTCCATATAAAATCATTCGTCTAATTGCTTCATAGAATTCTTCTTTAGTATAATCTCTTTCAATATAATTACCAGTTATACCATATGGATTCTTAGTAAAAATACTTTTTTCTTTATCTAATTCATCAGAACCATATTTAATATACATATCATTCATTTTAATTAAATTTTCACAATCATTTTTAGTAAAAAAGTTGCCACATTCTTCATCAAAATTGATTATATTATTTAATCCATATATCTCTATAAAATTCATTACATCATCTTGTATTAATACATTAAAAGGTATAGATATATCTAATAAATAACTAGGATCTTTACCATCTAATTGTTTAATAATTAAATCAGCTCTTTCAGTTGATAACTTTTTAAACAAATAATCTTTAATTGAAGTATATTCAAATATTATTTTAAATTGTTCTCCAGTTAATGATATAGTTTTTTCATCTTCATGTGCTATAGTTTTATCCAAAATTTTATCTACTATTTTCTTTATATATATTCTTCTAACTTCTTTTGATTCTTTTCCTCTATATACTGTAGTTATTAATGAATATATTTCTTCAGGATCATCAAGTAAACTAAGTAAACCTGAATACTCATCCATAAATTTTTTTACTTCTTCTTCTGTTACATTATTTTTATTATGATAATCATTTTTCAAGCATAGTGATAAATCTTTATCTTTAACATGATCCCAAATTGAAACAATTTCATTTATTTTTAAATATCCATTATTAAAATCATTTTGAATATTTTCAGATACATCTTGATCTTCTAATACATAATTAGAAAAAGTTTTTCTCATCATTTTAGTATAATCTTTTGGTCTCATATCTGTTCTAACAAAACGATATAATTCTTCATTAATATTATCTGCAGTTTCATCTATATCTTCAATAGTTTCACTAAGTTCAAATCCTTTTAAATCAATTAATTCCCAATCAATTTTCTTTGAACGCTCTATTCCAAATTTTTCAACAATTATTCTATGCATCTCATTTAAACAAGAAATTGGTACCTTATCAATTAATTTATATTCTATATAATCTTGAAATGATAAATTATTATTATACACTCTATTTACAATTCTTTCAGGAACCTCTAATTTCTTTCTAAATAATTGATTTTTCTTAAATTTATACTTCATACCCACCACCCTGAACTCATTATAACATATTTAATGTATAGTTGTGTAAAATAAATTACTAATTTTATTATTATTATTACTATTACATATTATTATGGTAAAATTAAGGTAATAAATGAGGGATTAACATGAATAATAATAATAATTTCCAAACAAAAAAAGTTAATACAAAAATTTCAAGTATTCTAAAAAAAATTAATACGCTTAATCCATTTTATAGTGATTTAAGAGAAAGTCGAAAAAAACAAGAAATTGTTTTTTATAATACAAATAATCTAGACGCTATAAAATTTGATTATTCAAATATTCCAGAGTATGATGCAAATTTTAAACCACAAGGAGTTACAAGAGTTGGTGATTATGTATATGTTAGTGCACATGGCTGGGGTAATAGCAACTCTAAATTATATGTTTTTAATTCAGATGGTGGATATGAAGGATATATAAAATTAGACCATAATTCACATGTTGGTGGTATAACTTATGATGAAGAAAATGATATTTTATATGTTACAGGTAAAGACGGTGATATACTAGCATATGATAATAGAGTAATAACTGCTGCGATTGATGCTTCAAGAGGTAATAATGGAGATGATGATAACCCATGCTTAATAGATTTAACAAATATAGAAGACAGAGAACTTAATAATGATATTGCTGTATCATGTCATATCTCTATAAAAGATTTAGGTGAAGCTGCTACAACTTATTACTATGATGGAGTTTTATATGCTGCAACATTCAATGGTATAGGCGAAGGAAAAATGAGAGCATTTAAAACTGAAGTTAAATATGTAAATGGTCAAAAACTTGTAGATTACGTAGAATTATATACAACAAGTATGCCAACACTTGCACAAGGAATGGCAGTTACAGATTATGAAGGAAAGCGATATTTACTTGTTTCTCAATCTATGGGACCAATAGCTGATAGTAGAATTCAAGTATATTTATTTGATGAAAACGGGAATAAAGAATTATTAGGTTTCCACTATTGTCAACCAGGAATTGAAGGAATAAGTGTTGATGAAGAAGGAAATGTAATAGGAGTAAATGAATTTGGAGAAAAAATATCTTTAAATTATACAATGTATGAAATGCTAAATAATTTTGATAAAAGAAATTCACTTCAAGATACATTAATAACTGTTAGTGGAATTGGTTATGAAGATTTTATCCATAGTACTGTTTCTGATGATTTTCAAAAAACAAAAGAAGCATTTAATGAAGTTGGTGGTTCAATTTCAAATTTCAGTTTCGCAAACTTTGATGAAAGTTGGAATGAATTAAAAAATGATACAGGAAGATTATTTAGTAATCTTGGTGAGCTTGAACTAAATGCATTTGATACAGTCAAGCAAGTTGTTTCCGATTCTAGCCCTGTAATAGGCAGTTTTGTTGAAGAATTAATTACAACTGGTAAAAAGGATATAGCAAATTTAAACGAAAATGTTCTTGTAGCACTTGGTGAAGGTACAGAACTTGTTGCTAATACTCTTAACGATTTAGGCGGAAAAATATATAATGGATTTATATCTTTATTTAGTTAAATATATTTAAGAAAGGAAAGATAAAATGATAAAAAATTTAAATTTGGATTGGTTTAAAAATAATTTATTAAAAAATAAAAAAATAAAGGTTATTGCTGCTTCTTTAGCAGTCGCTATAGGATTAGCTGGTTGTGGAATTACTTCATCCAAAACATCAAATCATCATCATAGTGAACCTACACCAACTAGTAGTGTTGTCGCATATGTTGATGATACAGAAGTAGATTATAAAGTTGAATTTAATTATTCAAATTGGGATACTGAAATTCAAAAGCAAGAAGTAATTTCAATCTCTGATAGTAAAGGTACTGTGTATAGATCTTTAGGTATTAAAGATGATGGTACTACTTCAACTAATATTCATGATAATTCTGGAAAAATTCATTCTTATGTACTACACAAAAGTGTAGATATTCCTAAAACTGATGAAAATCACAAAATAGTTGTAGATATTGACTATAGTACACAAGCAATTAATACTGAAGTAGTTAGTTTAGAAAAAACTAAATAAAAAAACAACTGAGCATCTACTTGCTTAGTTGTTTTCTTTTTTTTCTAACTATATCCTTCTTATTATTTTGAAATACATAATATAATAAACATATTGTTAATGGTAATGGCATTATATATGGAAATGCATATCTAAAATATGTATTAGCAGGACCTGCTATACATACTAATATAAAAGATAATGCAGGTAATACAAATGGTATATATTTGTATTCTTTTTTCACTATTAATGCAACAAATAAGAAAAAGTATATCCATCCTACAAAACCTATATTTACGAATAAACCTATAATAGGTATATAAGGATATATTAATCCTATTTCACTTAAAACACTCCTACTAGTCTTTAAACCATTATAATGATAATCAAAACCTGCTTCTTGTAATTTAGTATTATATTCATAATATAAATACCATCTACTAGTATCTGGATAAAAATATCCATATATATTATTTATAGTAGAATCAATATAAACATCTGGATACTTAGTTAATCCTTTAAACCATACACCAAAATATTTCTTTAAATCATCATTAGTTGTATAAATATTATACTTATTCTTTACAGGATCAGATATCCTAGGATCATATCTTTCAGCTAATGTATCAAATTCTAATATTTTATCAATTATTTCTTTATCTTTATCACTAAATGCATCAGGATGATATTTAGCTAATCTTGCAGTTTGTTGAAATGGTACTGATAACATTTCTCTTATACTAGTATTACTTATTTTAAATGCTGGTAATATAATCTTATTATATCCTGTATAACAAACTAATACAGCACATAAAGTAATTAATATTGGCTTTCTTTTATCTTTTAACCATATTAAAGCAAATGGTAAAGATAATACTATTGTATATACACCATTATTTCTAGTAAGTGTTACAAATAACATTATTATAAAAAAAGATATATAATTTTTTATACTTTGTTTATGCTTTATTACATCATATAATTTTATACAATATAATAATACAAAACAACAGAATATCGTATCTTTGTTAGTAGTTATTGAATAAAAAGGAAATACTGGTATCAAAGCATACATTAAAATTACTATAAATAATAATTTATTACATACTCCCTCTTTTTTCATATATACTATTGAATATGCAAATGTTGAAATAACTATAATACATTGAATAATAACATATATAAATAAACCTATATTATCATTTCCAATTACATGTCCTAATTTAAAACATCCACCTAATAATAAAGTATGTAATACAGGATTAAAATTAGTTATTGTCATATTAGGATCAAGTAATATTACACTATCCATATATCTAGTATGCATACCCATAAATTCTCTTATCTGATTTGATGGGTCATAACCCATAACTGCTGGATAAAATGCTACTATATATGGTATATAACATATAAAAATAAATACACTAGTTGTAATAAATGGATGCTTATCAAATAATTCAACTATCTTACTTTTCTTTACTATATCAGTTATCTTATACTCACATAAATATTCATATACTATATTTATACATATATCAAATATTTTATAATAACATAGTAATTTTATTAAAGAAGCAATCATATATCCAATATTACCAAATATAAGATATGCACTACCTATTTTATCATAACTATATCCTACTACCATAAATACACTAAATATTACAGCTAAAGATTTAAATACATTATTACTCTTATACTTTTTATTAAATTTCTTATAAAAATAAGTAAATGCTATTGCTACTATTAAATATAATAAAACATTACTATCTTTTTGACTTTGAGAAATAATATTTTTTCTACTTATATCCATAACAACAGTAAATGCAGATAATATTCCAAATATTATTGCCATTATTTTTTCATTAATAACTATTTTTACTGGATTGTCAGTAAATATAAAATATTTTTGTATAAAGAAATTTACTATAAATATTAAACATTCTACAGGTATTTTTATAAATGTTGGATGAATATTTATAATTGAATGAAATAAACCAACTAATACACTGGATGCACACGCTTGTATAACTACAAGTATATAATATTTAATTATTGTACGTTTATCTACTTTTTTATCAGTACTAGTTTCAAAAACTCTATTTCTATTTATTAAATAATTAATAAAAGAAGATATTGCTCTAGCACTTATTGTAGCAACTAAAATTGATAAAGAAGTATCTCTTATAGTATTTTTTAATAAGAATAAAAATATTGTAAAAAGTGTAATATCTATAAAAAAAGAAATACCTGCTGAAAATATATATTTTATAAATGTTTTATACTTATTTATTATTGTTAATATCTTTTTCATTTTCTATTTTCCTTACTTTATTATTCAAAATACCCATTTCTTGAGTTAATACAATTATTTTATTCTTTTGTTCTGCTACTACTGAAGTTAAACCTATACAAATAGCAAGTAATACTAAAAATCCAAATAAGAATATCATATTAGATATTTTTTCCATACCTACAAAGTCTGAAATAATTCTCAAATATTTTACTCCAAATATACATATAATCAATATTATATCTAACAAGCTCCATAAAATAGCATGTTTAAATAATATTTTTTTCTTTTTTACTAATCTATAAATAATTATAAAAGTTATTACACATAGTAATGTAAGAAATATTTGTAAACTTCTAGGCATCTTTGCCACCTGCTTTCTTAGTAGACATACTAGATATTATAATAGCAATACTTACTTTTATCATATAATAAAGTGGTTTGAATATATTTGAATTTAAAGAAGATTTACCTTCTTTTCTTTCATTCATTTTAACTGGTATTTCTGATACTTTATAACCTTTCTTTATAATAGTTACAATAGTATCTGGTTCTGGATAATCAATAGGATAATCACTAGCAAATTCTTTAATTATTTTCTTATTACAAGCTCTAAAACCACTAGTTGGGTCATAAATTCTTCTTTTAGTACATATTTTTATCAATCTTGATAAAAAATTAATACCTACTCTTCTTACTGCTGTTGATTTAAAATCACTTAATTCAGAAACAAATCTTGAACCAATTACTATATCGTTACCATTAGATATCTCTTTTACTAGTTTTTCAATATAACTTGCATCATGCTGACCATCACCATCAAATTGAATTGCTATATCATAATTATTATATAATGCATACTTATATCCAGCTTGTACAGCACCACCTATACCTAAATTAACAGGTAAATCAATAAAATTAATATTATTATTAAGACATTCATTTTTAGTATTATCATTTGAACCATCATTTACTACAATATAATCTAAAGTATGTTTTTTTAATTTTGTACTTCTTATCATATTAACTGTATTAACAATACTTTTTTCTTCATTATATGCAGGTATAATCATTAAAACCTTCATAAATACTCCTCTTCTTTAAAACTCAATTAAAGGCATATAAAATATGCCTTATTGCCGTATATATTATATCATAAAGTATACTAATTTGAAAATATTTGTACCCAATATGTAGTTCCATTGTATGTATATTTTCCGACACCTAATTTATTATATCTTGAATTAATCATATTTGCATAATGTCCACTAGATTCTTTCCAACCTAAACAAACATCTTTAGAATCTTCATATCCATACGCTATATTCTCACCTGATGAATATGTATTAATATTTAAATCTTCAAATAATTCTGAATAATTAGAACCATTAGGTCTAACATGAGAAAATTTATTAGATAATGCCATCTCCATTGCTCTAATATTAGCAACTACTGATAACTTATCATCAATTTTTAATTCACTTTTTCCTTTATTCTTTCTATATTCATTTGTTACATTAAGTACTTCATATGAACTATCTTTATTAACTGGCACTAAATTATATGCCTCTTTTTTTATTTCATCATAATTAATTATTTCAGAGAATGCTAAAAGATTATCATTCATAGAACTTTCTTCATATTTGTATACACTACTTTCGTATACAACATTTTTATTATCTTTAATCGTAATATAAATAAAACTTATAATCGCTAATAATATAACTATATACAATAAAAACCCCTTTTTATTCATATAAAATCCCCCCGATTAGTTGCATATTATAACATATTTACTAAAAAAAATAAAATTCTAATAATATTATTAACTTAAGGGCGTTTTATATACAAAAAGAGTTAATTATTCATTAACTCTTATTATATCTTCTATTAAACTTTTCTGTTTGGCTTAACCTACTATTATTTAATGTTAAAACCTTATTTTTATCTTCTTCATTATTAATTATTCTTGATTGAATATCTTTACCTCTACTAACATTAAAATTTGCTTCATTAACTTTATATATTTTATTATTTGAAAAAAGCAATTGAAATGCATCAACAATACAAATATAACCACCTGAAAATTTAAAATTAACTACTAAAGCTCCAGGTAATATTCCATTATTTAAATTAAGATCACTTAATGATGGAACATTAATATTTAAACTACTATCTGTAGAAGTAGTATATTTTGCTACATGAGAATGACCTGAAAGAATTACTTTATTATTAAATATATTATTATCTATAGTAGGTGTTGTAGGATGTCTCATTATTATTTGATCATTTTTAACATTTATTAGACCAGTACCATATCCAACAGTAACTAAATCATGTCTTCTTGAGGAAAGTGCTACTGCTAAATTTTGACCAGTACTTTTTAATGAATCATAATCATGATTTCCTAAACATAGAAAGTTAATAACATTTTTATCAAATGGATAATTTTTAATAGTATATTCAATTTGTTCTTCAAATGATGTTATATTCTTTTTACAACCTAAATTAAGTCCATCAATAATATCTCCAAGATTTAATATAATATGAATACCCATTTTAGTACAATAATCATATACTTGATTTAACAAATCTAATCTTTGTTTTACATTTCCAAAATGTAAATCAGATATAACCATTGCCCTAAATTCATTATCATCTTTACTCGTTAAAATTGTAGTACCTTTTTCCTCTCCAAAAGTTAAATCGTCTATTAATTGATATACTATATTACCATTATAATAATATTTCATTTTAAATTCATAACCTTTTAGTTTAAGTAAGTTAAGTCTAAAATATAATTTTTTAGGACTAAGTCCTGTTTTCTATACTATCTCATTTACACTTTTATTTTCTCTAATCATTTGTATTATTATACTATTTGTATCATCCATACTTATCACCTTTAGTGATATATATTAGCATAGAAAAAACATTTATACAACTATAATCTTACTTTTGTATCATATAGTTTACCATTTCTTTTATATTTAATTACTATAGTATCATGTATACCATGTTTATATAATAAATATCTAAAATGAACTTTATTCTTAACTAATTCATTATCTACTTCAATAATTATATCATTTATTTCTAATTCACTTTTTACACAATTAATACTTTTATTTTTTATTACTACACCTTCATCAGTATCAATTAATTCAAACCCTAAATAAGGTCTTTCTATTACTTCACTTTTTTCTAGTCTATCTGTATATACTAATACTTCTTCTATAGGTATTGCAAATCCCATACCTTCTATTTCATCTTGAACTATTTTTAAAGAGTTAATACCTATTACATCACCTTTAATATTTACTAAAGGTCCTCCACTATTACCAGGATTAATTGCAGCATCAGTTTGAATTACATTCAATATATATGGTTCACTATCCATATTAATTTCTATTTCTCTATTTAATCCAGATATAATACCTTTAGTTACAGTACCTTTATACTTTTTACCACCAGGTGCTCCTATAGTAAAAACAGTATCTCCAATATTTATAGTATCTTTACTAATACTAGCTACCAATTTAACTTTTGATTGTTCTATACATAAAACTGCTAAGTCTGTTTGTTCATCAAAACCCAACAACTTAGCAGTATTTTCATTATCATTACTATCTATTACTACTATACTATCACTTTGTTTTACTACATGATAATTAGTAATTATATATCCATATTTTTTATCCTTTTTATATACAAATCCTGAACCAGTACTTGTACCTCCCAAAATACTATATGCTTCAACAACATATACAGAATCATATATTTTATCTACAGATTTCTTTATAGTATCATTTTCAACTATATTAATATTTTTCATCACATTATTAACTTTTTTACTACGATATATATTATTAATACATATTACTTCAAATAATATAACAACAATAACTAATAAATAGTTAATAAATTTGATAAAATCATCTCCTAATCCATATCTAAAATAGCTCTCCAATTAATTGGAAATCCTATTTTATCTAAAACTACTTCTTTTGATATTGATTTTATTCTTCCCTCTAAATAATCTATCTCATATGATATTTCATTAATAAAATTTCTAAATTCTCTTTCTGTTAACATAATTTTTAATATTATTACAACAGAATATAAATCATTTTTACCATGTATATATTCATCTTCTTTTTTATCAATATTTAATTTTAAATGATAATTATTGTCCGGAATAGAACGTTGTGTACGATGTTCATATAAAATATCTTCATGTGCACATAAGTTACGATAATTTGATAATACTGATAAAAAAATAGATAATGATGCAGAATCTGATTTATAAAAATCCGCTATAGAATCTTGATCTTCTTCTTTTAATATAGTATATAACTCAGATACTATTCCAAAAGATAATACCTTAACTAAAATCCATAATGGTATATATCCATAATTACTTAAATAATGTAATGTAGCTGTATGCTGTTTACCATTTACTCTTATTTGTCTACGCATTTTATCTAATATATCATGAACTTGTCTTACCTTCATCGGATTCTGAGTAAAATTATCTACATTCAAATAATCTTTTTCTTTAAAACCATATTTTTTAGATAATCTATAACTAATAAGTGATTTTACATTATTTTCAACAATTAAAATATATTTAAAGAATATATTACGCATACTTCTATCAAAGTGGAACATAGCGTATAATTCTTCAAAAGTAGTACCACTAATAAACTTATCTTTAGAATTTACCATAAATAAGTGTCTATAACCACTTATAAAAAAATAGTTTTCACGTAATAATATATCCTTAGCAAAATCTACATCATTAATAGTCAATCCCTTTGATCTTAATATTTCAACTTGCTCATCTAATGTTTTGAATACTTTATTACTCCCCATATAGTATGTCGAGTAGACGAACTCGACTACACCTCTCTTTCTTATCTAGTGAGAGGAAGTCTATCGCCCCTCACAGAACCCATCGTGCCCTACTAAGGCAATAGGCTCTTCATATAATCTTTTATATTAAGCATTCCAACACCAA
>JAEEGL011474149.1_pt1 | contig 17167 bp, 15 predicted proteins | sample 9134231 | NCBI WGS metagenome assembly JAEEGL01 (sample SAMN16246548, study PRJNA631951) | gut metagenome | biome: gut microbiome; feature: rumen; material: fiber-attached | host: Bos | place: Iran: Karaj | collected 2018-10
AATACAATCTGTTATCAGTTTCTGTTCCTCCGCTTGAGACATCGATGTTTCCAGATAATGATTTACAGCATCATCTACTGTGCCAATAAAGTCTGTCATACCATCACACAGTACGACGCCTTTCTGACAAAGGCTACGCACTGCAGCCATATTATGACTCACAAATAGGACGGTGCGACCTCCACCCTTAGCGACATCCTGCATCTTGCCAATGGCTTTCTTCTGGAATTCAGCATCACCAACAGCCAGAACTTCATCAACAATTAAAATCTCGGGATCCAGATGAGCAGCAACAGCAAAGCCAAGACGCACCTTCATGCCTGAGGAATAGCGTTTCACTGGCGTGTCGATATATCGTTCACAACCAGAAAAGTCGATAATTTCATCCAGTTTCTTTCCAATTTCCTGCTTGGTCATACCCATGATAGCACCATTTAGATAGATATTCTCACGTCCAGTCATCTCTGGATTAAAACCTGTACCTACTTCTAACAGGGAAGCAATACGACCCCTTACTCGTATCTCTCCGACTGTTGGACTTGTAACTCGAGAAAGCAGTTTCAGCAGTGTACTCTTTCCTGCACCATTTTTACCAATAATACCCATAACATCACCTTGTTCCACACTGAAATTGATGTCTTTCAGTGCCCATACATATTTACTCTTACCCCTATGGCTTCTATCGTTTGTTTCTCCTATTTTGAGGAATGGGTCTTCTTTATGGCGAACATGCATGGTCCACCAACGATAAAAATCGTCAGTAAAAGTACCTGTAGAAACCAGTCCTAACCGATATTGCTTTCCAACATGTTCAAATTCTATCGCTTTCATCAACTATTACAGATTTTGCCGACTTTATACGCTACAGCTCTCCAAATGGCACCAAATGGGTTGGCTCGATATATATACATTTCTTTCACCATCCATAACAAATCCTTCATATTCAACTTCCAGAATTTTATCAGTGGATTCATAAATGAATCGGTGAACACGGAAGGATAAATTTGATGTATCATAAGTGATGAGACATAATGCTCACGTAGCATCTCCCGACTTGTAAGTGTTGATAAAGATCCGGCACGAGATGTGATTACATACATCACGATGTCAGAAACTGCTACTCTAGGATGGTGACAGGCCATAGAAACAGAAAAGACTGTATCCTCCCCTACCATCATAGGATAGAAACGTATATGGTTATCTCGTATCAAAGAATGTCGTATCAGTTTAGACCAAGGAACATCATGAGACAACATTAATCGTTCTTTACTACGCCATTTCTTTTGCTGGAAAGCATCAATCATAGCATTATAATAGTCTGCACGATGATATGGTCTTTCATTTTCTAACTTTTCAGCTCTACACCGAGTATAAACTATATCTGCAGACTTATCGATGATTTCTTCTGCATGTTCCCAGAAACTATCAACAAAATAATCGTCTGCATCAGCAAACACAATCCATTCACCATTAGCATTTTCTAATCCTCTATTTCGCGCGACTCCTGGCCCACAAGAATTCTTTTCATATATAAAAAGCATCCACGGAAAAGACTGTTCTACTATTTTAACAGTTTCCACATCATTGCTTCCATCATCTACTACTATAGTCTGGATATCCTCTCGATGAGGTATCGAGCATAGACATCTTTCTAAGAGTTCCGGAACATCTTTATGAGGGATAATGATAGAAAATAATGTCCTCATATCAATCACTTCTCACGCTAAGAAGCATCACCCTGTCATACAGATATTTCACACAACCAAGGGGATACAATAAGACTGTCATGAACAGATTAGGTGACTTTGTAAACAAAGTATGATCGCTAACAAATAAAGACATGGATATATAACAAATTACACTTTTTATCCAGTTTTCTTTCTTTAATCGAATACGTTGCGCATGATATTCACGATGCCCACGAGGATTAGTAAAGAGTATTTTACGATAGTTTACTGTATAGCCATCTTTCTGATAGGCACATTTTTGAGTGAAATACGGATGTGACAAGAAGAGATATTCTTCATCTATTCTGTCATATATATATATGTCTGTGATAAATTTTTCACCATCAAAGTGAGGATATGGATAATGACGAAGTATATCTGTTCTTGTTATAATCGACGTCTCACCTGCTATGGATTTTCCTAACGTGCTGATTGTTCCAAATGGAGGAATTTTTGATAAAGGAAGTGACTTATTCGTGATTTCTTTTAAAGAAACAACACCAGCAATTCTCTTGCCCAAATCATCATTCTTATGTTCAGTCCAAAATATCAAACTATCTTTAACAACATGCTCACTTGATAGCTGATCATCTGAGTCCACACATACAAACAATTCTGATTCAGACAATGAAACCGCCTTATTGAATGCTTGCATTTTTCCTCCATTTTCTTGACAAAAATAGCGAACAGATACCTTTTTCTCTTCAATCCATTTTTTCACCAATTCTTGCGTATTGTCCGTAGACCCGTCATCCACTATGAGCCACTCAAAGTCTTGGCATGTTTGCACACAAAGGCTTTCATACAACTTAGGCAAGATGTATGCTCGGTTATGAGTCGGAGTGAATATGGTGATCCGTTTCATTATATCAAATAGAAGCAAGTGGTGCCGCTTATTTATTTAATTTCCATCAAATAATCGTTTTTTGCAAATGTTCGGCCAATTTCCGTCTTTAGGATTGCAGAGGGAACAGACTCTCCACGCAACCATTTCAGAATAGCTAATGGTAAGTTGACGCCTGCTTCATAAGAGAATGGGAATCCACCGCCAAAACGAGGATTCATCTCCAGAACACAATAATCACCATTTGCACGCTGCATGATATCCACATCTAGATTACCAATATGCTGCAAAGCGTTGCCTATAATAGCACCAATTTTACGGATTTGTGGAACATCTACAGTAATGGCCTTATCTGTTTCTCCTGCACGCATGGCCAACTTCTGTTTAACAGACACCTCAACATAATTTCCATGCAGGTCGTTCATGACATCCGCTCCATATTCATTTCCTTCCAATTTTTCTTGTATCAAAATGTACTCGTCACCTATAGATGCCCTAGCCAAAATCGTTTGCTTGATTTTCTTATGGAGCAAATTATACATGACAAACAGTTCATTCATATCGCATACTATTTCTTGACCGATAGACCCGGATCCCCACCTAGGTTTCAAGAACAAAGGAAAGCACAATTCTTTTTTATCTACGGCAATTCTCACATCATCCAACTTCAAATAGGTCCTAGGTGTCTTCAGCCCTACAGAATTCAACCATTGAGCAGACTTGTATTTGTCAAATGTGAGTTCAACGACTCGAGATGACGAGACAAGGACTGTTACACCAATGGCCTCAAAAAGATGCTTATTATCTGCTAATATAGGAAGTTCCAAATCATTTAGGCTAATCACCGCGTCGACATGTTCCTCTTTGCATATCTTCAAGGTTATATCAATGTAATCATCTGCATATACTGCGGGAACTTGATATTTCGCATCTGCTACTTGCAACGCTGGTGCAGACATTTGCATATCAGTTGCAATTATTCTGTCTTCAGGCTGCATGTTCTCTCTAAAATACTTTAGCAGATATGTACGTCTGCCAGCGCATGTAAATAAAATATTCATTATCTATAAATTGTTATTATATCCTCTATCATTTGTCTTCTTCTCACTAATGTCTTTTCTCCATTTTCTATGGATAGGATTGGAGCCAGATAGTTAATAAATGTAGGTGTCAGCGCAATTGTGTATGCTCCCACCCCATTAATCTCAACATAATCTCCTGCTTTTATCTTATTTAATTCCACATCATGAAGAATAATATCTTTTTCCATACAAGTAGAACCTACGACATCAAAAACACCACACGCTCCATCCCTGTTATCACTTAGTATTCTATGGGGAAGATTATTGCAGTGCATGGTTGGTTTTACATCGAATATTGATCCGTCAACCATAACGAAATCCTTTGAACCGATATGTTTCAACTGATATACCTTCGTATAATAAGTGAAAACATTAGATACTACGGAAGAACCCGGTTCTATGACAATCGTTGGTTGACGATGCTGAAACCATTCATTTTTAAGCACCATATCCAATACTGCATTAGCATAGTCCTCATACAATGGTTTCCCTTTCAAATCCAATCCTTCGGGTGCAGCTCCAAAGAAGCCACCTCCAATATCAAAATATTGCAAGTCATCCAATCTGAATTCTTCGCAGATGGAAAGCATATAGTCTGAAATAATTCGATAATTTTGTACTGCTCTATCAGAAGAAGAAGTATGTCCATGCAAGGAAACTATTTTTATTCCTGCATTTCTAAGTCGGTTGATGTTATTACTTAAAATATCATGTGCAAATCCGAAACGTCCTTCTCTCAATCCACATTGTACTGTAGAATTGCCTTTTTCATCTGTCAAGTGGACGTTTACTCTCAATCCAACCATCAAATCTATTGCAGGATTTTCATTCTTATATTTACACATAAAATCCACTTCATATTCCGAATCAAGATTAATGATTGCATGATGGCTGATTGCTTTCAACAAGGCACCTTCTGCTTTTATTGGGCCATTGAATATAATATTCTCAAAGCCCAATTTTACAGCAAGATCCAACTCCATCTCAGAAACTACTTCGGCATAACATCCCATTGCCTTGGCAATTTCACACAATGCAGGGACGAAATTAGTTTTCATCGAATAACCTGCAATAATGCGTGAATACCTCTTTTGGAATGCAGAAATGAATGCTGAGATATTCTTTCTGTATTTATCTGGATGCATTAAATAGAAAGGAGTTCCTATTTTTTGTGCTAAATCCTTTACTTCAATATAATTAATTCGTTCCATCAAAATCTTCCATAGTGGCATCGTTGTCAGAGTTAATGTCTTCTCTGAACAACACCTTTTTTATTGTAATCAGTATCACTTTTAAATCTGTCATAAAGGACAAATGGTCCACATACCATACATCCATTTTAAACTTTTCCGTCCAACTTATCTGGTTTCTTCCATGACACTGTGCCCATCCACTAATACCTGGGCGCACCTCATGCCTTCGCATCTGTTCCTTGCTATATAAAGGCAGATACTGTACCAAAAGAGGTCTTGGACCTATCAGTGACATATCCCCCTTCAGTACATTAATCAACTGTGGCAATTCATCTATTGAGGTTGAGCGTACGAATCTTCCGACTTTGGTCAATCTCGCTTCGTCGGGCAACAGATCCCCATCCGCATCCCGTTCATCTGTCATCGTCTTGAACTTAATGACTTTGAATATCTTACCATCCCTACCTGGTCGTTTCTGGAAGAACAATGCTCCAGCTCCCTTATTTGCAAAATGCAACCAAATAGTAACTACCAACAATATAGGAGAGACGATTATGAGGAGTATTAGAGACATCCAGAAATCAAGGAAACGTTTAATATAAAGCCTATACATGATTTTCTAATATTTCTTCGTAGAACTCCATCAGACATTTTTGAACGAAACTCTGTTCAAAACGAGATTCTATCATGTTTCTTGCCTTAGCTGCCATATACTCACGATTGGGTTTATTCCTTACCATCTCAAGCATGGCTTGAAATAAAGCATCCGCATTCCTGGGTGGAACAATCATACCGTTCTCCCCTTCAACTATGATTTCACGTGATCCATTAATATCTGTTACAACACATGGTAAGCCCATTGCCCCTGCCTCTAATACTGTATTGGGGAAACCCTCACGATAGCTAGGAAGCACAAAGCAATCTGCTGCAGCATAATAGGCCAATAATTCATCACGATATTTCTCCCCGAGAAGCTCTATCGCAGAATTGCTCGCTATCAGTTCCTTCGCCTCCTGTGAAATGGGATCCAAGCCATCTTCATTAGGACCTACCAAAAATAGTCTTACTGGAGCAAAACCCGCCAATTTACTCATTGCCTTGCAAAGTTCATTGATTCCTTTATCTTTGGCTATGCGCCCTACAAACACAAAAGTAAACAATCCCTCCTTCTTCAACTTCTGAGCCAACTCCATCACTTCTGTTCTACGAGAATAATGAATCAAGTCAATGCCTTTCACATTGCCATATCCTAAGACCTTCATTGGTTTCTTCGTAATTCCATTGTTCTGTAGATCCATCATTACACCCTTTCCTTCTGGAATTACATGAGTAGCACAAGCACAAGTGATGGCATCTGTCAACATCAATATCTTTCGTTTCAATCCTGTTGCTGTTGGGAACACTAGACCTGTAAATGTATGCACCCTCACTGGTACTCTTGTCAGCCAAGCTACTATCATACACAACAGCCCTGCTTTAGGAGTCATGGAATGCACCATTACAGGTTTCTCTTTACGAAAAATCCTGATGAGCCTCCATAAAGAAATAACGTCATGCATTAGCGAGATTCGACGATCCATTGGCACACGAATTCCTCGTACCCCAAATTCCTTTTCAGTATAATCCATCTCTGGACCAGGAGATGAAAGCAATACTACCTCATATTGTTTCTTCATTTCAGGTAGCATTCCCCAAACAAAGTCCAGGGACCACGATATTGTGAATGCACGAATAATCTTTGGTTTCATCTTTCTATTATTCACAAAGCCTTACACATATCCATTGCAGCACCTATAGCTACATCCATATTGTAATACTCCCAATCTGCAAACCTGCCTGTAAAATAGAATCCATGAGGAGCTAATTCTTTTTTAAGGGATTGTATCATTTCACGGGTATGCACATCCTGAATAGGATATGTATAAGGGTTATATTGATAATCAAGGAATTTGGGATGCAGCGGAATTCTCGAAAGATTATCCAATATTGCATCTTTACTTATCTCATCCGTAAACTCAATAGTAGCAGTTGTACGGTCTCCTGCTATATCTTTTCCGTTATTTGTAGTTGCAAAATTACCTGTACAGATTATACGATGACTCTCATGTTGGCGAGAAGGCTGATAAATCCAAGAATATGGATTCTTGTCTATCTCACAGAATACAGCCGTTGTCCCGTGGTATTCTAAAGCTTCTATACCCGATTTGTATGCAGATATATCAACACCTTGCACGGCTTTTGCCATATCCTTGATATTACCACAATACACCACCTTATCGAAGAGTTGACCTTGGATTTCCCATTTATCGTCCTTCAATAATAATTGTTTAATATCAGCATTATAATTTATATCAAGACCTTCTGCAAGTTTGTTGGCTACATATTGCGAACCATTGTTCTTTTCATACCAAAATGTTGCATGAACAAAAGATTTCTCCTTAACATGATTGATATTATTGAATATCATCTCAGCCACAGTGGGCATTGGGAGTTTCCCTTCCAACCATGATAGTGGCACCTGTTTTAAATCGCATCGCCACACCTTTTCATTATAAGGTTGGAAATACATATCGTAAAGTGTCTCGCCGAATCGCTTTTTCAGAAATTCCTCAAAATTATTAGGTTCAATCCCTTCTTCCTTTACCATTATAATAAGATCTTGAATAAATTTCTTTTGCACCTCCTGGCCAAATAAATACATATGATTTTCTATTGGATAAGGAATTTCCATACCATCCTCCATAAAAACGACAGAATTTCTATCTGCTTTTGAGAATTCTTCCTCTCGGACGAATATTGTCCAGAACCAATCCAAGACATCCTGTCGTTTAGAATTAAACACATGCCCCCCACAAGTATGAAACAGGCTTCCATTAACCCTACGACATTTGATAAGACCACCTGGAATGTTCTCTTTTTCAAATACCGTCACGTCATATCTATCCTTCAAGAAATGAGCGGTACTTAATCCAGAGACTCCAGCGCCTATTATTGCTATCCGTTTCATTTTTCTACTTTTTAATCCATTGCGACAACTTTACTGGATGCAAATAAATAGCATCTTGTGGAAAACGAGCCATCATGTCATCCAGATTCTTGTATTCTTTTTCAAGGTTGTCCCAGGTATAATTGGGATCCTCACAAAATACATTATCTATTGTCTTCCAATAAGAACGTCCAGATTTTGACATATCTCTTTCTGTCTTTATCTTTTTATTTGAAGCCAGTACTAATGCTGTCGGAATTGCAACCTCCACGAACAAAGAAGTAGCTCCAAAGACCCCACAATAGTGAGCAAACCGAGGCATCGTTTCACCAGACACCAATAAGGTGTCGGAATAAGACGCTATTATAGGATAGGAAAGGTTTGCAGATTTTCTAAAGGGATGTTTCAATCTTGTGAAAATACGTAATGCCAATCTCGCCTTATCAGCCATATATTCTGTCTTTAGGGTAAATTCGCGAAAGATATCTTTTCGGTTTAAGTGCATGGGGTCTGACAAACCTTGGTTTTCAAATTTTGCAATTGCCTCATCTACAGAAGGTAATTCTCCTTTTGTTTCCACATATTTCTGTACAGGCCTATAAGTATAAGCAGCCAATGTCCCAATCCAGAAATTCTTCTGATCACGTATCAACCGAAGATGTGGAATCCATGATTCACCGTCTTGTAACTCAAAGAAATCCAATATGTTATTCTCATTAATCAATGGATTAATCATCATATCATCGGCAACGATATAATAATAATCAAATCCTTTATCTTTCAAGACATTATATGCCTGAGCAATATAAATTTCAAAGAAAATACTTCGGCCATATACAGATACAACATTTTTCATCTTGCCATCATAAAAAGGTACCAAATAATAACGATTTGAAAATCGCCCTTTATACATATCTTCCAAAATTGGAAGATTTTTATCATAGCGATGATTAAATATAACTAATAAAGCGATATTTTTAGCCATTTCTTTTCATTGAATTCAAATAATAATCCTGCAACCACTTAGCATTTACACCAACATCCCAGCCTTTTTCTTTCAATATCTCTATAGCATGCTCTCGTTTCTCTGATTTATCATTTAAAACAATATCAGCCCATTCCTTTGCGCTTCTTTGCAATGATACTAACTTCATTTGATTTTTACAGATGATAGTTTCACTGGCTAACGAATCTGTTACTACACAATTAATTCCTGTTGCCTGTGCCTCAACCAAAACAACACTTAATCCCTCATAGTACGATGGGAATAGTAATATATCTGAAGCCTTTAATAATTGAGGAACATCGTCTCGAACACCCAAAAATCTCACACTACGCTGTAAATGGAGTTTTGCAACCTTATCTTCTATTTCCTTTTTTAAGTCACCCTCACCAACGAGAAGCAATACTGCCTCTGTATCTTTTTCACGTATTTCTTTAAAAATATCAATCAAAAAAGAATGATTTTTTTGCTTGTTATATCTCCCAACATGACAAATGATGCGTTGGCTTGAAACGCCAAATTCCTGACGAGTTCTATTTGCCTCGTCCGAATTATATAAAAACTTCTCCGTTTCTATTGCATTTCTCATAAAGACGAAGTTGCTCTCCCTTTTCTTTCCAAACAGCCATAATCCAGCTATATGACTACACACAAAGAAGTCCGTTGTTAAATGCCTAATACGGCGAATAAAATAATAACGAGGAATCAGTTTTATATATTGAATTAGGTTCTCATGTTTAAAATCTGGGGCGTTATGTGCATGACAGATTCTTACAGGAATACCATGTCTTTTTGCCTCTACAAAAGCAAAATAGCCCAATTCGGACATATGAGAGTGTATTATCTGATATTCATCATGTTCATCAAAAAACTCCTTCAGCATTCTTTTATATCGCATGAAATTCTGAGGAAATATTGGCGGCATTCTATATATACGTCCCCCCATAGATTCGATTTCATCATCATAGGCGCCACGCTGCTCACGATGAACCATAAAATCGAATTGTATCTTTTGGCGATCTATGTGCCGATAATAGTTCATCACCATCGTTTCGGCTCCTCCTCTATCCATTATAGTAAAAAGGAGCAATATGCGAATGGGGTTATTGTTATCTTTCATCATTCACTTTGTACTTGATGTCTTTTTTAACATTATATCTTATGATAAGATATAGAATAAATCCAGGTATAATCGCAAGAACCGTCATCAATTTCAACGGAGATTTTCTTAAGAACCTCGTATCTCTTAAAATAATAGAAGACGATACATAATGGATACAAACACGCATTCTTTCTTTGAGACCAATAGCATATGGCATATATTCGCGACGCAAAAAAGCAAATCCTTGAGGATTTTTCCAATACTGCCTGAACATATTTATACTTGATCCATCTTGTTGGTATTCAACAATTACCAATGGGTAATTCAGAGTCAATAGTTCATAATCTTGATCTATCAACATATATAAATAAGACAACCCAACATATTTCTCACCTTCGAATAGAGGATATGGAGGATACTTTTTAACGACAGAAGTCCTATATACCAATTTTTTATCACCACTTCCTCCATTTCTATAGAATCCCATCAAAGTAGTTCTATCCATTTTCTCAGGGAAAGAAGTACCAATAACCTTACCCTCTTTCGTCGCATCAAGCCCAATTATTCCCGCAACTTTATTAGAGCCATTTTTTTTCCAGAAAGATACTATTTTCTCAACTGCATCATCAGGCATCCAGTCATCAGAATCAATACATGTATTTAGCTCAGTATTGATATTTTTGTATGCCGTGTTATGAGCCCCATGCATGCCTTGGTTGTTTTGATAAATATAGCGAATAGATATCTTGTTTTCCTCTATCCATCCTTCTATCAATTCTTGCGTATTATCAGTTGAGCCATCATCAATCACCAGCCATTCAAAATCTTTGCATGTCTGACGACACAAACTTTCATAAGTCCTTCCAATAGAATAAGCTCTATTAAAAGATGGAGTGAATATGGTTAACGTCTTATTATCCATAAAAAACTATTTTCCTAACATCCACATTATGGTTGTAAACCCAAAGTGAGCCAACAATATCAATGCCGCCTTTTGACTATGATCTTTCTCAAACACGGGAAGATTAAGTAAAGGATATGCTAACACTATTGGATATAAGAACCAAGATAGATAGGCATATCTATTGGAAAAAATATCTCTGATAACTAATATCCAGAATGCATTGGCATAAATGTATGTTCCTAGAAGAATAAGATATGTATTATTATAGATTTTCCTAACGAACAGCGTATATGCACCTAATAAAATGGGCATAGAGCTATATAGCAGGAAATCCCAACGGAATGAATTGCTCACTTCTATTTCCAACAATTCAGACATTTCTTCTCCACTCATATTCAAACTAGTAAGTCGTTCATCATAGCTTACTAATGACAAAACACTTGTTATCGCATCTCCGAACAACAAACTAGCAAATATTGCCCCCAGCCATACTGCATACATATATTTAGGATTCCTGACAAAAAAAGTAAAGAACATACATGCAAGTGGTAATGCTGTTGATTTATGACAACTAATAGCTATAATAGATAATGCAATTGGCATAATACGTTCCCCTTTACAAACCCCAGCAATAGCCATTATTACAAAACTACACGCGACACCATTTCTAATGCCATTTACTGCATATGAATAAAATGAGAATGCACCAAGACAAAACAACATTAAGGTAGTACCATGCCAATTATCTAATTTCCTACACCCCATATACATCATCACGATATAAAAGAATATCACAATGACAAAAAAACAGCTCACAGGCATTATTGGAGCACAACTTTTCATCACATAATTAAAAAGCCAATCGCCTCCAAGCTCAGTTGATCCCTCTGCATCAAAAGCCCCATACACCTGCAACATCTTGTATGATGCTGCATAATTTGATGTGTCACCAAAATAATAGCCCGATATGGGTCTGAATCCTAAAAAAATAATTAAAAATGCGATAAAGGCTATCAAAGGAATATAGTTATCCCTCTTATATAAAATCATATAATTCTGACACCTATTGATTGTATCGAACTTATCGACTGTGAACAACAGCACAATAAACCAAAATATAAAATAGTAATAAGCTGCGATTTCTATCATCTTTCCAATTCTTTCAGGTAAGTCACAATTCTACTGCATGCCTTGCCATCGCCATAAGGATTGACAGCTTTACTCATCTTGTCATAAGCTTCTTTATTTTCAAGAAGAATACTAACCTCATTTATAATCACGTCATGACAGGTTCCAACCAGATGAACGGTTCCACTTTCTAATGCTTCTGGGCGCTCCGTGGTATCACGCATAACCAGTACTGGTTTTCCTAACCCCGGAGCCTCCTCTTGGATGCCTCCTGAATCTGTCAGGACTATGGTAGATTTCTCCATCAGATAGACAAATTCCAAATACTGGAGAGGCTCTATAAAGAACATATTCCCTAAATCATTCAAATTCTCACCAAACACCTCATGAATCGGTTTACGTACATTAGGATTCAGGTGCATAGGATAGACGAAATCCACATGGGGATACTTTTCAGTTAGGTCCTTGATAGCTGTTACCATATTTATAAAGCCCTCACCAAAATTCTCGCGTCGATGGCCTGTAATCAATACCAATTTCTTTCCATCATCAAGTCTTGTTACATCATAACCTGCTGCTGCAAGCACTTTAATTTGCTCTTTAGCCAATTCAACCTCATTCTTCAGTTTGTCAACTACAAGATGAAGAGCATCTATAACTGTATTGCCTGTTACATATATCTGACCATAAGCTTTCTCATCTTTCAGATTCCTTTCAGACAGTGATGTTGGTGCGAAATTGTAAGTCGCAATACGTCCTGTAAGTTGTCGATTCATCTCCTCTGGCCATGGACTATATATATTATGAGTCCTCAAACCCGCTTCCACATGCCCTACAGGTATCTGTTGATAGTAAGCTGCTAAAGCTGCAGCGGTACTAGTTGTTGTATCACCATGAACTAAAACGACATCAGGCTTACATTCCGTTAAGACATCACGCATCCCTGTCAATACACGAGCAGTTATATCATACAAGTCTTGCCCCTGCTTCATGATGTTCAAGTCGTAGTCTGGCTTTATATCAAAAATCCTCAATACCTGATCCAGCATTTCACGATGTTGACCTGTTACGCAGACTATCGTCTCAAAATCATCTGGATACTTTTGGAACTCCTTAACCAAAGGTGCCATCTTAATAGCCTCTGGTCGAGTACCAAAAACTAACATCACCTTTTTCATTTCTTTCTGAACGTTCTAAGAGTAACTATATCAGACAATAGAACTATCAACTTTTCACCAAATGCCCGTACCAAAAACAATTTTAGTGAATGGCGAATATCTTGATACCATTTATGCTGTAGCCATGAACCGGCAAAATGATGGACACACACAGTATTTGGTGTACATCTGATTTTTCCTGTCCTATGATCCTTAGGGCAGAAATAGTCTGCTGGATACATTGTGCAAAGATTTGGAATATCCTGATACTTATTGTTCAAGACCAACCCTTTTTCCAACATATAGTTGGTTATCACTGTCGTGTTTGTAGTCATATCAAAACTACCATCCGACTGTACGAATACCCGATCAGCATACTGATCCAACAATTCTTTAGCCCAAACAGAACCTTTTTCTGCTGCCATCATACCTGTTGGTACATTACCATCGGTTTCAAAACCAGAAAAAGCATGATGATGAAGAAATGAATCATAACTGCCTAACACCTCAACATCGGTATCCATATAGACACCACCTTCTGTATAAATCGCATATAGACGGACAAAATCCGTCACAAAGGCAAATTTTCGATTTTCGTAAGCCTCTCGGACATATCGATTCTGATTGACATCAAAATTGTCCTCATTCCACTCCTTGAGTTGATATTCGGGAAGAAATTTTTTCCAAGAATCAATGCACATCTGTGCTTGTTCAGGCTTTTCACCTCTTCCAAACCAACAATAATGTATTATCTTAGGTATCATACCAGATTATCTATCTTTTTTGCTTCACTCAAATTTCCAAAATCATGAGTTTGAAGGTATCCAATTATATCGTCTTGCAACTTTTTTTTCCTAATAAAATCAGCCATTCCTTGGGCACAATCTTCAATATTCAAAGGGACAATAGCACCATCAACACCATTTTTAATTTGGCTCTTTGCTGTTGGATAGTTTGTTACAACAACGGGTTTACATAACATCTGTGCTTCACGAACAGTAACAGACTTGCCTTCATAACGCGATGGCTGTGCATATATATCACAAGCTTCTATATAGGGATATGGATTTGAACGTTTTCCTAATATGATAACATAATTCTCCATTCCTGCTTCACTAATTTTATTACGAATCAAATCTTCATCGCCACCATAACCTATCAAATACCATCGCACATTCAATTTTGAGACTCCGTCAGCGTTAAGGTTAACGTTAATCTTTTTACAAATCTCCGGTACATTATCATAGTTCTTAGCATCTGAGAAACGCCCGACAGATAGAATATTGATTATTCCCGGCTCTTTGGGCATCTCTTTATATACATCAAATTCTTTCGCTCTCTTTCGGACGAAAACAGGAGAAAGAATATTCTCAATTTCAACGATTTGATTGCTTAAGGAAGGAAATACCTTGGTAAATGATTTACCAACCTCTGGAGAAATGCTAATTACATAATCATATGATGCCCATACTGGTAATTCCCTTTCAATATCAATGTCAATACGAGAATAATCAGTATGTATCCAGCATGCCTTTTTCTTAGCTTTTACTTTATCTCTTACTATATTATGAGGATTCAGAAAACTAATAGCTAAGTCATACTCCCCAAGGAAATGTAAAGAAGGTAATATTGGTGTAACAGCATCTCCGATATATTGATAGATAGCTGCACTTTGTTTTACACCAGTTTTCTTCATATACTTTTTGAATTGATATTTTGCTTTCAATCTTGCCCATAAAAGACGTAAACAACTTGCCTTCAATACTTCTACCATTGGTTTTTCCACCAGAGCATATTCCCTATTTTCAGGCAAAATGTTTACCTCCTTTGGTATGAACTGCATCAATTCTCCTTGGTGACTATGAATAAACAAATCTACATCATACTTAGAGTAGTCCAGGGCTTGCAATAATCCTATCAGACTTATCTCTGCCCCACCCAACTCCATGTAATGCATGGAAATGAATATCTTTTTTTTCTTCATATTTGGGCCTCTAGGAAATTCTTTGAAAACTCAATATCCTTCTGTATTAGACGATTTACTTCTCGATAATCAATCGGCTCCAAAAGATCATCAACATATTGAGTCACCAGTCTCTCTGAGATATGATAACTCTCCAAAAGACTTTTCATTCGTTCGTTAATACCTTCTGTACGATTGACCACACAGAAATCGCGCTGAAAAATCAGTGAAAAAGCCGTAGCGTGGAAGGAGTTTGACACTACATACTGAGCATCATGAATCAGCCGAACAAAGTCAAGAGGTGAAGAAGCCCAAAAATCTTTATCGGCATAACCTATACGTGATGCACTAATATTAAAAATCTTCAGATTCCTTTCTTTGGCTATACGTCTTGTAATATTCTTGATAGCAACAGAATTCTCAGAATCATATACCAAAATATAATGTTCATGCTCATACTGCTTGGGAAGCAAATCCTCCCATTGTGCCTTAGACATTAGGAAAACAGGATCGCTAACAGCTACGCCATCAGTTCGACCTAACGATGCCAAGAGGGGTAGCGAACATTTCTCTCGAATGGAAATAGCATCGAAGTTTTGCAGCATTTTGCACACAAAGGGCTTGTATTCATCGGCGATATTCTCTGTTGCGAAACTCGCTGCATAGGACATTCGGTGTGATGTCTTTGGTGCAAAGTCAAGATAGAACGCAGCATCTCTTCCATTTTGGAACAGGGTATTCCATATCTGGTCGCTCCCAGCAATATAGACATCTGCATGGGGAGGATTCTCTCTCAGTTCTTCGTTAGACCGATAACGTCTTTCAGTTCTATGTAAATATTTCGCCGTAAAGCCATCAAACAATTTCTTCCTTTTTAAAGCGATTAACCTTCCTGGCAGTTTCGCCAAATTATACAGTTGTTTAACTATAGGCTTGTCATAAACAGGATTATCAACAGACCACAACCGATAATGTCCACTCAGATAATCAGGCTTATAATCGATTATCTCGACAGCATGCCCTAATGACTCCAAATAAGCCTGTAGGGCATACGCCTGAAGCGATGCGCCATGGTTATAGGCATCATGACATGTGATGGTTTTAATCTGCATCTAACAACTGTTCTACTTTTTTTACCTCTGTGAGATAAGTTGTATTGTGCTCCTTCCTAACGTTATCCACAATTCTTATTCGTAAGCTGTCCTCCTTTAATATTCTCAGGATATTGTTAGCTAAAGCCTCTGCTGTCATCTCTGCTATTAAACCGTTCTGCTCATGAGTGATCTGATCATGCACCACATCAAAATTTGTGCTCACCACAGGTTTTCCGAGAATCTTCGCCTCTGCTATCGTAAGGCCAAAGCCTTCAAAAGAAGATGTCTGAACATAGATATCACAGTGGGCCATAAATGGATAGGGGTTGGTTTGCATACCGAGAAGGAAAACATTATCATTTAGTCCGTGTTGATGAATCTGATGTTCTATTTTTTGTCGTTCACCTCCATCTCCCACAAAGAACCAACTGAAGTCCATCCCCTTTTCCTTTAGAACTTTTGCCGTCTCTACAGCCAACAAATAGTTCTTCTGTGGAACAAGGCGTCCAACAGTTACAATTATTGGATGCTTGTCAAACAAGCCAAGTTCTTTCAGATTATCTTCAGCATTATGTCTAATTATCTGTGGATTCAAAATATCATAGACACAGACATACTTATGATTGAACTGAGGATAGTTCTCTCTTAAGATGTTTTCCAGATCCTGACTTACCGGGACTATTCGATCCAATTTCTCATAGAATCGGGCATTGAAGTCTGCATGATAGCCTGCATTGAAGATATTTACATTTACCCATGCAATCTTCTTTTTTGCTTTTAGGCATTCTGCTACCAGATAAGTAGGCAGGCCTTGCTGGTAGGCAATAGCTACATCAAACTGCTGACTAGGGACCTTGTATGCCCATCCTGCACACTTCCATAATGTCTCTGCTCCATGTTCTTTTATACTTTTCATCCGCTTTATCCTATATACCAAGGAATAAAGCATCAATGCAAATCGGAACTTTAGTCTGTCGAAGGGGG
>JAEEGL016289100.1_pt1 | contig 17166 bp, 17 predicted proteins | sample 9134231 | NCBI WGS metagenome assembly JAEEGL01 (sample SAMN16246548, study PRJNA631951) | gut metagenome | biome: gut microbiome; feature: rumen; material: fiber-attached | host: Bos | place: Iran: Karaj | collected 2018-10
GAAAAAGAATGATGCTTTATTCAAGAAGAAAATTATTATCATTATATAAAGAAAAAGCAAATATAAATATTCCAAATGAAACATTATATTTAAAAGAAATAAATAGAGATGATTATTTTCCTATTATCGAAAATGAAACAGGAACTAAAATATTTAGATCATATATTGTTTCATATTTAGATCAATTAGATAAAATTGAATTTAAATATAATTATTTAGATTCATATGATATTGATTTTGATATATATAAAAAGGTTTTAATTATATTTAAAGATTATTTAGATAAAAAAGTATCAAAGGAAGAATCATTAAATAAATTAAATTCATTAAATTTAAACATTAATGATGGATTTAAATATAAAGATTCAGTATATCAAAAGGAGGAATTCTAAATGAAATATGAATTACTCGCTCCAGCTGGAGATTTAGAAAAATTAAAAATAGCAATTTTATATGGTGCAGATGCAGTATTTATCGGTGGCTTAAAATTTTCTTTAAGATCAAGAGCTTCTAATTTTACAATTGATGATATAAAAGAAGCATGTGATTTTGCTCACAAGCATAATGCAAAAGTACATGTTACATGTAATATTGTTATGCATAATATTGATGTTGAAGGAGTTAAAGATTATTTAATTGCTTTAGATAATGCAGGTGTTGATTGTATTATTGCATCATCATTATATATTTTAAAAATGGTAAAAGAATATACAAAAATGGAAGCACATGTTTCAACTCAAGCATCAGTTTCAAATGAAGAAGCAGTAAAGTTTTTTGCCGAAGAAGGAATGGATAGAGTTGTTCTTGCAAGAGAATTATCCTTAGAAGAAATTAAAAAGGTAAGAGAAAATACTAATATTGATTTAGAGGTATTTATTCATGGTGGTATGTGCGTATCTATTTCAGGAAGATGCATGCTATCAAATAATATGACAAATAGAGATGCAAACCGTGGTGGCTGTGCTCATTCATGTCGTTGGTGTTATGATTTAATTGATAAAGATAATAAAATATATAATCCTAAGGATGATTATTTTGCAATGTCATCAAAGGATTTATGTGCTATTAAAGCAATTCCTTCTTTAATGGATTTAGGAATAAATTCATTTAAAATTGAAGGAAGAATGAAATCTTTACATTATATCGCAACAGTTGTTAATGCATATAGAAAATTAATTGATGAATATAAATTAAATCATAAAATTAAAGATTTTAAAGTATATGAAGATGCAATATCTAAAGCTGAAAATAGACTTACATCAACAGGATTTTTATATGGACTTCCAACTATAAATGAGCAATTATATGATCTAAATTTAACTGTACCAACAAAAGAATTTGTAGGAATAGTTTTAAAATATGATGAAGAAGAAAAAATGCTTTATGTTGAACAAAGAAATTATTTTACACCTAATTCAACACTTGAAGTATTTACACCAGAAAAAACATTTAATTTAAAAATAGGAAAAATATATGATTTAGATGGAAATGAGCTTGATGCTGCAAGACATCCAAAACAACATATTAAATTTAAATCAGATATTAAATTAAATCCTTATGATATGTTAAGACTTGGTGAATAAAATGTATTATTTAGATTATAATGGTATAAGATTTTTATTTAAAACTCAAATAAGAAGAAATTCAAATAGAATTACATTAAGAATTAAAGATGGTTATTTATCATTTACTTCACCTTATCGTTTAAAAGAAAAAGAAATTATTAAAATGATAGATAAAAACTTTGATTTTATTATTAAAGAATTAGAAAAATCAAAACTAAAAAATGAAAAAAAGAATACTATTCATTATTTAGGAAAAGAATATAATGTGAAAATTATAGAATCAAAATATAATAATATAGAAATTAATGATTTAGAATTTATAATCTACACAAAAAATAACAATGATTTATATAATAAAAAAATAGTTCATGAATTTTACAAAACATTTTTAGAATCATATATATCACATGAAATAATTAAAGCTAAAAATATTTATGGAATTGATTTTGATATAGAAATAAAATATAAAACAGTAAAATCATATTTTGGTAATTGTTATTGGAATAAAAGAATAATTGATTTTAATACTATACTTGCTAAATATGATCCAATATATATTAAAACAGTTTTATATCATGAATTAGGACATTTTTTTAATCATAATCATTCAAATGCTTTTTATTATAAATGTGAAATGGCCTTACCTGGTTTTACTAAAAATGATAGAGCATTAAAAAGAATACATTATAATGACTTATATTAGTCTACCAATTGGTAGACTTTTTAATTGCTTAAAAATATTTACGAAATAAAAAAATGAGTTATAATAAAATTAACATAAACTATCATAAATTTCGAAAGGAAGTTACTATGAAAAAGATATTATTATTAATTAACATAATGATTGTTATTATTATATCTTCTTGTAATAAACCAAGTGAAGTCATCGAACCAAATAAACCAAATGAAGTTATTGAACCAGAAGATATAAATAAAATAGCTTATGCAATTTTAACAAATGAAGAAAGTATAAAAAATAATGAATATACTAATTCTGATTTTAGTTTAGAATCACTAATAAGTGTTGAAGATTGTAATAAAGTTAATAATATTGAAAATGTTGATTCAGATAAATATAGAAAAATATTAAAATTTACTTTTGATGAAATTTCAGATGAAATATATAAAAACAATTTAAATATTATTAAAAATGATAATAGAGTTAATAAATGTTTATCAAGTGATAAAATTGAATTGGATATTTTCAATTATGAAGCCTTAGAAACAAATATTAATTATTCAAAAATTAAGTTTTTTGCTGGAATAATTACAACTGGTCAATTAAAACCATTCATAATAAATTCATTAGAAGCAAAAGAAGAATATGTTTCATATCTGAAAGAAGAAGGAAAACTTAATGAACCAACTATCAATTCTTTTAAGCAATATGAAGATGAATACTTTGATTGGAATTCTTTAATTTTTATTGAATATGAATTGCCTGATATGGCATGTTATTTTGATTTTACTAAAATGTATTTGAATGGTAATAAATTAGAATTAGAATTTAACAGATATAAATCTACTTTATCCAATAATCAAAAGGTTTCTAGATCTTTATACATTGAAATACCTGATACTTTAAAAGATGTTGAATTGAGTGTTAAAACAAATATTATTTCATAGAACTGTAGTTAAATTTTTTAATTATTTGTAGTGAAAACGTTTACTTTCGTTAGAAAAATGATAGAATATATATGAAGATATTAAAAATAGAAAGGTGGATTTGTATGAACTATAAAAAAATTATTATTAAATTTATGAATTGTTTTTTGTTACTTATATCATTGTTTGTTTTTTCAATCACATATGCTAAAGATTACAAAAAGTGCTTTGCAAGCATTTCATCAACTTCTACTAATGATGATTATTTTAATTCTCAATGGGGACTTGCTGCAATTAATGCTCCTACAGCATGGGATACTATAACTTCAGCAAGTAGTGTTAGAGTTGCAGTAATTGATACAGGCGTTGATATAACACATGTTGATATTGCGGCGAATTTAAATTCATCATTAAGTTATTCTGTTGTTGATGATACTGGACTTACGGATAATGACGGTCATGGTACACATGTTGCTGGTATTATTGGCGCAATAGGAAATAATCATTATGGCATTAGTGGTGTTTGTTGGAGTGTTGATATCGTTTCAATAAAAGTAGACCAAGATGGTGATAATATAACTGAGACAGCTATGGCTTCAGCAATTAACTATGCAGAAAGCATTGGTGCTGATATCATTAATTTTAGTATTTCATGGGAATCATTTGATTATATGCAAAGTGTATATAATGCAATATCTAATTTTAGTGGTTTATTTGTTTGTGCGGCTGGAAATAGTGGTGCTGATATTGATGATTATGGTGTTTCATATCCATCTAATTATTCATTAAATAACATAATATCAGTTGGATCTATTAATATTGATGGTTCTATATCAGGCTTTTCAAATTATGGTGTAGGTTCTGTTGATTTATTTGCACCAGGCGGCGGTATATTAAGTTTATATCCTGAAGATATTTACAATGGTGTTAATCCAATTGGATATAATGTTATGTCTGGAACTTCAATGGCAACTCCGTTTGTAAGTGGTGCAGCAGCATTAATTTGGGCTAAAAATCCAAATTTAACTGTTGCACAATTAAAATCAAGAATTTTAAATAATGTCACAATTAAAACTGGTTTTGATGATTACTGTGTTTCTGGTGGCGTTTTAAATTTGGCTGCAGCTTTATAATAAAAAAAGGAGAATAAATATGAAAAAAATATTAGTGTTTTTCAGCTTAATTTTTGTTTTATTTTTATTTGCATGTAATGATACTAAAGATAATAATGTAGATGATAATCAAGAAATTGCTCATAAAGATATATCATATGCTATATTAACAAATGAAGAAAGTGTTAAAAATTTAGACTATAAAGCATCTGACTTCAATTTAGAATCATTATCTAGTGTTGTTGATTGTAATGAATTAAATAACATAAATAATGTAAATTTAAGTAGTTATAAAAAAATTTTAAAATTTTCTTTTAATAAGATAACAAATACTGAATATGATAATAATGTAAATTTAATTAAAGATGATAAAAGAATAGAAAAATATATTACAAGTAATAATATTGAATTTAAAAAATTTAATTATGATTCATTAGAAAAAAATATTGAATTTTCAAAGATTCAATATGAATATAAAATTTCAGCAACAGGACAATTAAAATCAGAAATAATAAATTCTTCTGAAAAAAGAAATGAATATATTTCTTATTTGACAAATTTAGGAAATGCAAATTCTCCTATAGTTTCAAAAATTAATGAATATGGAGATGAATATTTCAATAATAAATCATTAGTATTTGTAGAATTTGAATTGCCAAATCCAAATAGTTATATCGATTTTATTCAAATGAATTTAAATGATAATAAATTACAATTGGAATTTAATAGATATCAAGCTCCAACAGCTAGTATTCAAGTTATTATATATAGTTATTTAATAATTGAAATTCCAAATAGTTTAACTGATGTTAAATTAGAATATAATGTTAAGACTAGATAATAGATTTTACAACAAGCAAAAATGCTTGTTGTTTTTTTTATCTGGTATCATAAAAAATATTAAAACTGATACTTTTTATAGGTTCAGTTTAGGTATAATATATTAATTGTATTTTGAAAGTATTTAAAGAGGTGTTATTATGAATAAGAAAGAAATATTATTAAAAAAAGGTGTATTAATCGCAATGCTTATAGCGTTATGCTTTGGAGCAACTCGTATTAATATTCCTATGCCTACAGGTGATATGATTCATTTAGGTAATTTTGTTATGATTCTAACTGCTTTATTATTAGGTGGATTAGAAGGAGGATTAGTAGGAAGTTTAGGAATGGGATTATATGATTTAGTATTTTTCTCAAATAGACCTTTTACTATTTTAAGAACATTTATTTTAAAATTCATTGTTGGATTTTTAGTAGGTTATTTATTTAGATTAATTTTAAAGAAAAAAATAAAAACAGATGGATTATTAATCGCATCAACAATTTTCTTTGTTTTATTATTTGGTACATCACTTACATTATTCTTTATAGGTGATTTAAGTACATTAAGCTTTAAAACAGGTTTAGTATCTAGTGTATCTAATTTCTTATTGTCAGGAAAAACAGTTAAAGTATCACTTTATATTCCTATATTTTCTGTATTGTTTGCAGTAGGTATGATATTAGCATTAATATATAGTAAAAAATTATCTATAAGAAGTAAGGCGGCACTTTTTGCAATTACAGTTGCAATATTAACTAATATATTAGGTGAATTTATATTTAGATGGATTTTAGAAGGAATTAATAATGTAGTATTCTTAGATGTTGCTGATGGATTTACAGTTTCATTAATAACTGCAACATCTAAAATTCCTGGTTCATTAATTACAGGATTTATTAGTGTAATCCTTGCAGGTTTAATCTATGAACCAGTTTATAAAGGTGTTAAGAACTTAGATATTTTTAAGGATAATACAGTAGATTATATTGATAATGAATTTGAAACAGAATTAAGCGAAACAAATGAATATAATGAAGAAGAAAATGATATTAACAATTTAGATGAAATTGTAAAATCTAATATTCAATGATTTTTCATTATAACTTGATTTTTAATTAACAATTAAGTATAATTATTAAAGTTAATGGAGGTAGTTTATTATGGCTAGCAAGGATCAAGTTTATGAACTAACTAAAGAAGGTTTTGAAGAAGTAGAAAAAGAATTAGCAAATAGAAAGGATGTTGAACGTCCTAGAATATTACAAGCAATTGCTGAAGCAAGAGCTAATGGTGACTTATCTGAAAACGCAGATTATTCAGCAGCAAAAGAAGCTCAATCATTAAATGAAGCTAGAATCGCTGAATTAGAAAATATTGTAAAGCATCATAAGATTATTGAAAATACAACTATTACTGTTGAATATGTTGATTTAAAAAGAGAATTTACATTCAAGGTTGTAGGTACTAGTGAAGCAGATCCTAAGAGTGGTAAAATTTCTAAAGAATCTCCTTTAGGAAAAGCAATCATTGGTAAAAAGGTTGGTTCTACATTCACTTTCACAAGTGAATCTGGAAAAGAAATGAAAGTAAAACTTTTAAAGAAAAATTAATGATATAAGAGCTGTTCTATGAACTGCTCTTATTTTTCGCATTATATGGAGGATTAAAATGGTTAAAAAATTTATACCTGATTTTTATTACAATTCAATATATGATATTCCCCTTGAGGAATGGAAGAAAAATGGTGTTAGATTAATTTTAACTGACCTAGATAATACTTTAATCTCATATAATGAATCTATGCCAAATGATGAATTATTTAAATTTAAGGATAAAGTTTTAAATTTAGGAATTGAATTTATATTAGTTTCAAATTCTAGAAAGGAAAGAGTTGAAAATTTTTCTAAAGCATTAGGTATTCCTTGTGTTAAATTTTCAACTAAGCCTTTAAAAAGAGGAATTAATAAAGCAATTTATAAGGTTGCTCATGGTTGTTATTCAAAAGATCAAATAGTTTTACTTGGAGATCAAATAATGACTGATATATTAGGTGGCAATAGATGTGGTATTAAAACATGCTTTATAAAAGCTATTGATAAATCAAGTGATAAGCTTCCAACAAGAATTAATAGATTCTTTGAAAAGAAGGCTATCCTTTGGGTTAAGAAAAAGCATGAGGATGAATATAATAGAGTTTTAAAAGATTATTTTGAGGAAATATATGATAATAAGAAGATGTAAAGGCTGTGGCGCAATCTTACAAACAGAAGATGAATCAAAACAAGGTTTCATTAATGAAATTAAAGATAATTCATCTTATTGTAAAAGATGCTTTAGATTAATGCATTATAATGAATTACCTAAGATTGTTGCTTCAAACAAAGATTATGAAATTGTTATAGATGATGCTGTTAAACAAAATGGTTTAATGGTTTTTATTGTAGACATTTTTGCCTTTAAAGCTACTTTTAATCCCAAAATGATTGAAAAACTAAGAAATAAAAATGTAATTTTAGTTGTAAATAAATATGATTTATTTCCTAAATCAACAAATATTGATGGAATTGTATCATGGGTTTCTAAGCAAGCTGAAAATATTCATTTTAAAGTTGATGCAATATCAGTTGTATCATCATCTAAAGGATATTATATTGATGAATTAACTAATTTGATTGATTTATTAAGAAGAGGAAGAGATGTTTATTTTGTAGGCTGTGCTAATGTAGGTAAGTCTTCTTTAATTAATGCTTTATTAAAAAGAAATACTTCAATAACAAAAGATGTTGTTTCAACATCAGTTATTCCAGGTACAACTTTAAATAAAATAACTATACCTTTTTTTGAGGATGGAAAATCATTTATTGATACACCAGGCTTAATAAATGAACAAGATGTATTAAATAAATTATTACCAATAAGCTATAAAAAGATTATTCCTAATAAGGAATTAAAGCCTAAAACATATCAAATAACAAAGGATAATTCAATTCTAATTGCAGGTCTTGCAAGAATTGATTTTAAGGATTGTGAAAAAATATCTGTTATTTTATATGTATCTGATGATTTATATATTCAAAGATCTAAAACAATTAATGTAGAAAGAGTTTTAGAAAATGAATTAGGAAAATTATTAAATCCTCCAACTAAGGATGAAATTTCAAATATTAAATATTATAAAAAATCATTTAATTTAGATGGAAGAATTAAAAAAGATATTTGGTTTTCTGGATTTGGATTTATCACTATTATAGGTAAATCTAAATTAGATGTTACAACTATTTCAGGAACTGAGGTATTTGAAACTGATGGAATTATACGAAAAATGTAAGGAATTGCTTATTAATCATTATGGTGGTAAGCATGAAGATAGATTAAAACATTCATTAGGCGTTGTTGAAATGGCTGAATATTTAGCAGGAATTTATAGAATAGATATCGAAAAAGCTAAGGTTGCAGCAATTTTACATGATTATTGTAAATATGATGATATAGAGGATGTAAAAGCATATTTAACAGAAGAAGAGAAGTTTGAATGTGAAAGATATCCATTCTTATATCATGCATATGGTTCAGCCTACTTTTATAAAAATAATGTAGGAAATGATATAGATATATTTAATGCTATATATAATCATGTATTTGGACGTCCTGGTATGTCAAAGCTTGAAGCAATTATCATGATTTCAGATTATACAGAAAAAAATAGAAAATATGAAGCATGTATAAAAGCAAGAGAAATGTTACTTGATGGAGAATTTAATCAAGCAATTATTTATTCATTAGAACAAACAATGAAGCATTGCTTAGAAAATCATGAAAATCCTCATCCAAGACAATTAGAAGTTTATAATGAATATTTAGAAAAGGCAGGAATTAAATTTTGAGTTTAGAAGAAGTAATAGTAAATGCTTTAGGTAAAGTTAAAGCAACTAATATAATCGCATTTGATACAAAAGAAAAATCACCATTTTATGATGAAATGATAGTTGCATCCGTATCTTCATTAAGACAAGCAACTGCTGTAACAACATACATTAAAGAAGATGTTGAAGAGGCAGGTTTTAATGTAAGAGCTATAGAAGGAAAAGAAACAGGATGGACTATTGTAGATTGTTATGATATTTTAGTATCAATATTTACAGAAGAAGAAAGAGAACATTTCAAGATTGAAAAAATCTATTTAGATGTTCCTCAAAAGAATTTATAAACTAAAATTGAATAGATAAATAAAAAATATAAGAAGGTAAACTTTTTATATTTTTTATTTGACATATTATATATAAATATATATAATCTTGTCTGGTGTATTTCTTTTGTAAGTGTTTTGAGGATTTTATGCAGTACAAGAAAATTATATATATTATTATAGCGTTTGTTTTTGTTTTAACAATCACAAATGTTAGGACATATGCATTGCCAACACTTGGCAATGATTATGATGAAATACCTGACTACTCAGGTGAAGAAACATATTTTGGTAAATTAATAAAGGAATTAGAAGATGTAAAAAAAGAACCTAAAGTTGTTTATGAATCACATTGGGCAAGTTGGTTTCAAAAACCTATTTCTGAGGATTTTGATTCTAAAAAATATGTTTTATATCGCTGTGAATATTATTTTGATGCTCCAGTTAAGGATATCGATATTAGTCGCAGATTAGAACCAAATGAAACTTATCAATTTGAAGAAAAAATGAATTTTAGATATTCTGAAAGAAAACAAAAAATTAATGAAAATTCAGTAAAAAGTTTTGGAGAGTTTTTCTCGAAAAAAATAATTGGTATTGAGTTGCCTATTGATATTATTAAAATTAGAGCAATACAAGATAAAAGTTTTAAATTTAGTGTTGATTGGGTATATAAAACTTTAAATGATACAACTAAAACTTTTGAAATGAAATATGATCGTATTGAACCTTATTCATATACTAATAATACAGGTGAATATGTTTTTGTAAATAGAAATATTCGTCAAAGATATTACGTGATGGTATTGTGTGAATATGAATTAATATATGAACAAAGCATGTTTGGTTCAGGGGCTTTTAATAAAGATAGAAATTATACATATAAATTTAATAATTATAAATGTGTGTCATGCGATTCTTTTTTATTGCCAAAAGATAATCCATATTTAGAATATTCTATTTATATTGATAAAGGTGATAGAATTTATAAAAATAATATGGATGGTGTAATTTTCGCTTAATTACACTAATTTAAGGAGTTATTATGATAGATTTAAAAAATATAAATAAAGATTACAAAAGAAATAAAAAAACAATTCAAGCTTTAAAAAATGTTAATTTACATTTTGAAAATAATGGATTTGTTTGTATCACCGGGCCATCTGGTTCAGGTAAAACAACATTATTAAATATAATATATGGAAGTGTTAAACAAACTAGTGGTGAAATCTATCATAATAATATTCCTTATAAAAAATCAAAAATTGAAAATGAAATATCATATATTTTCCAAGAATATAATTTAATTGAGAATTTAAATGTATATGATAATATAAATTTAGCTTTGAAGTTAAATGGAATTGAAAGAACTAAAGATGAAATCGAAGAAAAATTAATAAAATTAGGATTAAATGATGTTTTATACGCATATCCTTATGAGCTGTCAGGTGGACAACAACAAAGAGTTGCCATTGCTCGTGCATCATTATCTAACTCTAATATCATTTTAGCTGATGAGCCAACTGGAGCTTTAGATGAAGAGACTGCAAAAGATGTAATGAATTTATTAAAAGAAGAATCAAAAAATAAATTAATTATTTTGGTTTCTCATAATAAGAATTTAATTAAATTGTATGCTGATCATATAATAGAAATGAACGATGGAAAAATAATATTAGATAATATAGTTAATGAAGTTGAAAATGTAGAATTAATTGAACAAATAAAGAAAAATAAAAATGGCTTTAAATATTTATTAAATTTAGGTTTTAAATACATTAATTTTAAATCATTTAAATTATACCTATCATTATTGATGATGATTATTTCTTTTACACTTTTAATATTAACTATATCTATTATGCTTTTTAATCCTGAAAAGTCATATGATTCTATCAATGATAAAAAATATAATTATACTTTAATTCAAAAATATGAAAAAATAGATTCAATAAACAATAGAAGTATTAATTCAACAAAAGAAGAAATAGGTATTTTTACTCAAGATTATTCATTAATTTATAATTTTGGGTTTGAAGTTGAATCAGTAAAAAAGAAAGAATTTGTTTATGCGACTATTACTTATAATAAAAATATTATAAATAATTTAAATTATAACCTTATTGGTGATTTACCTAAAGAAAATGAATTATTGATTACTAAAAAAATAATGGATGAATTAGAAGAAACAAATTATAAGAATATTCAAATTAATGCTAATTATAAAGTATCTGGATATATTGAATTTTATTATGAAAAAAATGATAACGATTATGTAGATTTAAATAATGCATTATATATTAATGGATTTGATTATGAGAGAGATTATTATTTATTAGGAGCAATCACAGAAAAATTATCTTATAATGACGTTTTAAAAATAAATGATTATAAATGTAGTAAAGAAAATTGTTTTTATAAATGTAATTCTATTTGCTTAGATTCAATAGAGAGAGCTAATTCATTTGCAAATGTAATGAAAGAAATAGGTATACCAGTTTCTGTTTTATTATGTATTTTAACTATTATTATTTTAATTAATTATGTTTCTGGAATAATTGAGAATAATAAAAATGATGCCAAAATTATTAAAATGATTGGTGGAAATAATAAGGATTTATCTATAATATTTAGCATACAACCATTGCTTATTATAGTTTTATCAATGTTTGTTTCTTACATTTTGTATTTTATTATTAAAGAAAGAATTAATTTATATTTGATAAGTGAATTCAAAATGTTTATTCCAATTCTATTTTTATCTATATGGAAAAACATAATTATAATATTAGGAGTAGTTATTATCTTTTTCTTATCAATTATTATCCCTATTAAAAAAATAAAATTCATAAAATAAAAAAAAGGACCAGATTATATTTTCTGGTCCTTATCTATATTAAATATTTTTCTATATTCTTTATCATCATTATAGAAAAAGAAGCTATTTATTATTTTAATCATATCTAAAGCCTGTTTTAAGGCGATATCAAGGATTTCTTTTAAACTATAATTAAATGTTTCATCTCCAACTAAATATGGCTTTTTTTGGATATTCAATATTGTTGTATCAACTTTATTTTTATATACATAGTTTTTAGCTTTAGGTTTTCCTCTATGATTAAAGATAATATCATAAAGCTTATATGGAATATATTTCATGAAATTAGCCTTAACAAAGCTTCTATAATATCTTTTTTTATGCTTCATAGCTTTAGTAAAATATTCTTTAGATCTAAAAAATGAATGAACTTTAATTAAAGGATTATGAATTAATTCATCCATTGAATCTGTATAATTAAAACCATTTGGAAATTTTTGATATATTGTATTTTTACTTAAATCATATGAATCATTAATTTTTGTATAATAATAATCTAGCATATTTGTTAAATTATCAAAGGATCTTTTTTTATCAACTCTAACAGATAGATATTGTTCTAAATTATTTTTTAAAAAATAGTGATTAATTAAACCATATATGAACATAAGCTGTTCTGGATTAACTTCCTTTTTAAATGTTTGAGTTACTTCAAACATAAATTCATAAAACTTTTCGTTTTCTATTTTCTTATCAATTGCATATTTATCCTTTTTAATTAGATTTTGAGTATAAAATCTACCTAAATCTGTAAATGTTGCAGCATTAAAAATTGCATCATCTGATAAGTCTAAGGAACGAGTTGCATTATCTGGTAATTTTTCAATAATTTTTTTTAAATTATAATAATAAAGCATTGTAACCATTTTAATCACCTAAAGATATTATAAAATATTTATTTTATACTTTCAATTTATAAATTATTATTGTAAAATAATAAATTGGCGGGTGATAAGATGAAGATGCTTACAAAACAAGACGATTCTGTAATTTCAAGAAAGATGACAGATTGTGCTAGAGATGTAGATATGTGTCTTTACAATGTTTTAACTGATTATATGGATAAGGATTTTATGAATGATGCTTTATCTTTATATTTATCAAGTGATGGCGCTTTTGCAAATGGTCTTCACATTGATAACTATAATACAAATAGTTCAGTATACCAAATCTATGAAGGATTTAGATATATGACTATGGCAGGGCTTGATAAAACATCTAAGCATGAAATGTTTTCTCAAATTATAAATAAGAATTTTAATGTTTTATATAATCGAGCTGAAATAATTGATAATAAGTGGAATCCTAATGTTAGTTCAACTGAGGATTTTGCTCATAATATTATTTTTGAAAATAATGAAGAAAATAGAAATTTATTTGGATATGGTCCAACTGCTGCTTTATTAGGATACACTTTAAGATTCTGTGCTCCTACTAAGGCTTATTATAAAAAAGCTTTAAAGATGATTGATATTATGCTTAAGGATTTTTATAAAATGGAAAAGCTTAATAAATATGAATTTATTGGATTTAATAGCTTTTTAAATTCTTTAAGATTTGAAAATATCTTAATTGAAGATCAAAAGAAAATTGAAGAAAAGCTAATTAAGCTTGCTAAAGAAGAGGTATCAACTGAATTTGATAATCCAAATAAAATATTACCTTTAGATTGTGCTTTATATTTAGAGGATAATGATTTGAAAAAGCTAATCGATGATCAATTAGATTACATAATTGGAAGTAGAGCACCTCATGGTTTATGGGAACATAAAGGAAGCTGGGGATATAATAAGTACCCAGAAGAGGATACTGCCATGATGAAGTGGATTGGTGCTGAATCTGTTAACAATTATTTTTATTTAAAGAAATTTGGTAGAGTTGAATAATGAAAGGAAAGATATAAATGAAAAATAGACCAGTTTGTTTAATAATTATGGATGGTTATGGCTTAGATAAGCCAAGCCAAATTAATGCAGTTTCAATTGCAAAAAAGCCAAATCTAGATAGAATTTTTAAAGAATATGGCTTTAAGACATTAGGTGCATCAGGAGAATATGTAGGACTTCCTGATGGACAAATGGGTAACTCAGAAGTTGGTCATATGAATATTGGTGCAGGACGTATTGTATGGCAAAGCTTATCTAGAATTAATAATTCTATAAAGACAGGCGAATTTAATAAAAATGAAGCAATCAATGAAGCAATTGATAATTCAATTAAAAATGGTAAAAAGTTCCATATTTTTGGATTATGCTCAAATGGTGGTGTACACTCACATGTAGATCATATTATCGCAATTGCAAAGCTTGCTCATTCAAAAGGTATTAAGGATGTATATTATCATGCATTCTTAGATGGAAGAGACGTAGATCCTCAATCTGCTTGTGGATTCTTAGAAGAAGTTATTGAAGGTGGCGATGTAAAGGTTGCTACAGTTGGTGGAAGATATTATGGTATGGATAGAGATAAAAACTATGATAGAATCCAAGTTGCTTATGATGCAATGACTATTGCTGAAGGCAATTATTATGAAAATCCAATTGATGGTATTAAAGCATCTTATGCTGCTGGTGTAACTGATGAATTCGTTGTACCTTTTGTATCAGATAAAAATGGTATGGTTGAATCAGGTGATTCAGTTGTATTTGCAAACTTTAGACCTGATAGAGCAATTCAAATTGCAACAGCTATTTCTAATCCAGAAGGAATTGTTTACAATCCTGAAAAGCCTTATAGATTAGATTATTCTAAAGGACCAAAGAATGTATTTTTTGTATCAATGATGAAGTATGCTGATCAAGTAAAAGGTAAATTAGCATTTGGTTTACAAAAGCTTGATAATTTATATGGTGATGTAGTTTCTAAAGCAGGCTTAAAGCAATTAAGAATTGCTGAAACTGAAAAATATGCTCACGTAACATTCTTCTTTGATGGTGGTGCTGATAGACAAATTGAAGGTGCTGATAGAATCTTAGTTAACTCACCAAAGGTTGCAACTTATGATTTAAAGCCTGAAATGAGTGCTTATGAAGTTTGTGATAAAGTAGTTGAAGCAATTGAAGCTAAAAAATATGATACAATTATTTTAAATTTTGCAAACTGTGATATGGTAGGACACACTGGTGTTATTCCTGCAGCAGTAAAAGCAGTTGAAGCTGTTGATGAATGTGTAGGAAGAGTTGTTGATGCTCTTGATAAGGTTGGTGGTGTTGCATTAATTACTGCAGACCATGGTAATGCTGAAAAGCTTGCTGATGAATTTGGAAGACCTTATACAGCTCATACAACTAATTTAGTTCCTATTTGCTTAACAAGCCATGATTATGAATTAAGAGAAGGAGGAATTTTATCTGATTTAGCTCCTACAATGCTTGAATTATTAGGAGTTGAAATTCCAGCTGAAATGACTTCAAAATCTTTAATTAAATCTTCTAAATAATTATTGTAATATAATATAATAGTGTTATAATATTTATGAACTAAATATTTCTTCGGGGTTTGGTGTAATTCCATATCGGCGGTAAAGTCCGCGAGCTTAAAGCATGAATAGGTGTAATTCCTATACCGACAGTATAGTCTGGATGAAAGAAGAAATTAATAATTTATATCTTTTTTATAAATTAAAAACTTATTCCCCTGAAGAAATTTCAGGGGATTTTCTTATAATTTAGGAGGATATAAAAATGGAAAATACTGAAATTTATTCAAAAAAAATTTACAAAAACTTATTTATTTTTATAGGAATAGTTGTAGTTGCACTATCCTTAATAATTTTAGGAGTTGTTTTAAATTATTTTGCTAAAGCAAATTTTGTTAAAACAGAAGCAGTTCCTAAATATAGCCCAGCATTTTATATTTATTTATTAGAAATAGGTGGAGCTATATTATTTATGTTATCATTTGGCTTTTTATATACATTTTTACAAGATAAATTCCACTTCAAAAAAATGAATATAAAACAAATGAGTGTTATAGCTATATTTGGTGCATTATCCATAATTTTATATTATTTTGGAAAATTTAATTTACCTTTCTTCCCATCTTGGCTTGATATTCAATTTTCTGAAATACCTGCACTTTTAGTATCATTTATGTATGGACCTTTTTCAGGCGCATTAGTAATAGTTGTTAGATTTTTCTGTAAATTACCTGGTACATCAACAGTAGGTGTAGGAGAATTTGCTGATTTATTAATTGGAATTACTTTAGTTTTAATTTCTGGATTTATTTATAAAAAGCATAGAAGCATAAAAGGTGCATTATGTGCATTAGTAATTGGAATGGTATCAGCTACTTTTGTTGCAACAATTGGCAACTGGTTAATATTAATTCCTGCATATAAAGGTATAGCTGGTTTTCCTCAAGCTGCTTTAACAGGTGTTATGGATACAATTATTAGTGGTGGTAATCATGTTGTTACAGATGATAATTTTATGGTATGGTATTTATTTGTTGGTGTAGTACCATTCAATTTATTTAGATATGCTTTAGTATTTGTTATTACTGTCCTTTTATATAAGAGGCTTCATATGCTAATATCTCATTTTGTAGGAAGCTTTGATAGAGAAGAAGAAATTCAAAATAATAATGAAATTGAAGAATTATAAATAAAATTGTATTAAAATGGATTGAAATAATATAAAAGAAGTTCTTTTTATTAAAGAAAAATATAAATGAAAATGATTATTATAAATAATTCTAATAAAAATTAAAACGTTTTCATTTACTTTTATATATTTATATATATTTTTTTAATGTATAATGTTTATGGTAAAAATTTTGGTAAATTTTAATAATAATACAAGGAGATGTAAATTTATGCCATTTATTACAAGCGTATACGCTAGAGAAGTTTTAGACTCTCGTGGTAACCCAACTGTAGAAGTTGAAGTTACAACTGAAAGTGGCGCATTTGGTCGCGCATTAGTTCCATCTGGAGCTTCAACAGGTGTTCATGAAGCACTTGAATTAAGAGATGGTGATAAGAACCGTTA
>JAEEGL011027746.1_pt1 | contig 17165 bp, 8 predicted proteins | sample 9134231 | NCBI WGS metagenome assembly JAEEGL01 (sample SAMN16246548, study PRJNA631951) | gut metagenome | biome: gut microbiome; feature: rumen; material: fiber-attached | host: Bos | place: Iran: Karaj | collected 2018-10
AGTTTCTACTGAAGAAGCAAAAAGTGTTGCGAATAGATATAATATACCATATATAGAAACTAGTGCAAAAAATTCAAGTAATATTAATGATATGTTTTTTACTGCAACAAATAACTATTTATTGAAATATAATTTTGCTAAGGAAAAAGAATATCAAGGTGTTAGTTTGAATACGAAAATGATGAAAAATAAAAAAAAGAATGAATGCTGCTAAAATATATATATTAAATTAAAATATAATATAAAATATAATTATATAATAATATATAAATAATTTATTTAAAATTTAATTTGTATTAAATTAATATTAATAAATAAATAAAATTTTTATGAAATATAAATCTATTTTATATAATTTTAATTTTATTTTTATTTTGGTTTGAATGAATAAACTCTAATTAAATTTCCTAAAACTCCAATAATAGCTGTTCTTGTTATTTTTATTAAATGAAATCCAGTAAAATTTGGTTTAGCAACAAATGATTTTGGAATAACTGTTAAAGAACCACCTAATAAATTAAAATATAAATTTCCAGTTTCTTTACTATAAATAGATAATAAATTATTATTAAATCCTATAACAATTCTAAATTTATCTGCAATAAAACAATTTATTTGATTGTTTTTACAATCTAATTGAATAAATTTTTTTTCTTTTTTTTCAAAATTGTATGTGTATAATTCATTCATATTTAATAAATAACTAATAGAATTTTTTGAAATGTTTAAAATATCAATTTTTTTATTAATGTTTGGTATATTACTATAAAAATTAAAAATATTTGGATTATTATCAATTAAAAATTCTGTTTTTAATTTTAAATTTATATTAAGAATTGAATATATTTTATAATATAATTTATTTTTAAATATTCCTAAAATTCCAATTTGATTGTTATCATTTTCCATTTTATTGAAACTAAATATTATATCAAATTGAATATAAGATCTATATTCAACATTTGTTGATTTTTTAAACAATCTTATATTATATAAATTATTTTGATCATTTTCATTATTGTATAAATATAATAAATTTCCTTTAATAAAATCATAATTTAAATAAACAATAACAAAATTATCATTTTCAACAAAAGGAATATTTGCTTCTTTATTTAAAAATGATAAACAATTTACATTATTATTGTTGTCTTGTATAATTTCATTATTTCTAATTTTACAAATTTGATTAAATTCCATAGTAATTTTTAATAATGATACATTATTTTTTAATAAATTAAATTTTAAAATATCATTTTTATTTGATTTTACAATAAAAGGATCATTAAAATTTTTACATAAATAAACACATTGTTCTTCAGGATTATATGAAATATAAGTATAATATTCTTTTTGTGTTAAATTACTTTTAAAAATTTCTTGAAATCTTTCACTATTTTTTTTAATAGAATTATCTATTCTATTATTATAATTATAAACATAAAAATTCCAATCTTCATTCCATATTAATATTTGTTTAAAATTTTCAAAATTTTTTATTCCTAAAATTTTACTGTTTGTATCAACTATTAAATCTTTTGTTTGAACTAAATCATCATCTTCATCTAATTCTAAATTCCATGTAAAAACTTTTCCTTCTTCATCTCCTGAAATTATAATATAATCATATGCATTATCTAATAAAATACATTCAATTGCATTTACTACTTTTTTATGCCCTCGATAAGGAATCATATGAAAATTTTTTTTCTTTGTATTATTTTTTAAATTATTACCTAATTCTTTTAAATAATTAAAATAATTTTTCCATCCTGAAAAATTTTTACCTTCTTCTGGGAGAAATAATTCATCATTTTTTGCTATATTTTCCCAAATGTAATCTTGAAAAAAAGCTTTTCGAAATTTTTTTGAAACTAAAGAAACTTCAAAAATATTTTTTGTTGGTAAATATTGAAAAATAAAAGATATTAAATTTATTGGTAAATTTGATAATTCTAATTTCTCAACATCCATATTTAAATATATATTATTAATTTTATTTATATATAATTAAATATAAATAAGAAATAAAAAAGATAATCAAAAATGGTTATTATTTATTTTTAATTATTTTTTAATTATTTATATTATATTGTATTGAAATTAAATAATATTTATTAATTTTTATAATAACAAAAATAATTTTAAATTTAAAATAAATTATTTAAACAATTTATAAAAAATAAATTGAAATTAATTTAAAAATTATTTTAATATATTTTAATTTAAAAATATTATTTTTTTTTAAAATTTCAATATTAAAAACTATATTTAATAAAAATAATGATTTCTTTTAAAACACTAAGTTTTTCACAAATTCATTTTAATACAAATAAAAATAAAGAAAACAAAAAAAATCAATTAAATTTAAATAATATATTTAATATCAAAGAAATATTATATAAAAACCCTTTAGAAAATATTAATGATGTTATAAAATATATAAAAAATGGTGAAAAAATAATTGAAAATGAAAATAATGATAATAATCAAATTAAAAATTTAAATATTTTTAATTTAAATAAAACAATAAATAAAAATAATTTTAATTTAAATAATAATATAAATTCTGAATCTTTGTTTTTTAATAATAATAATAATACATTTAATCCTTTTTTTGATAAAAATAGTGTTTCATCAAATTTACAAGAAAATAAAGAAAAAGATATAAAAAAAAAACCTATTAAAGAATATTTTAATGAAATATTTGATTTTTATTCAAATTATATTAATGAAAGTGATAAATTATTTGAGTTAAATTCCACAACCTTTGAATTTTTTATTAAAAATAAAAAAAATATATTATTATTTAGTAATGAAATTGAATTTATTAGAAATTTTGAAAATTTAAATTATGATATAGAGAAACAAAAGTTTGAAAATATTAATTATAATAAATTGAAAAGAAAGTTTGAAAATTTAAATTATAATGAAATTGATAATAAATTTAAAAATGAAAATAATAAAAAATTTATGAATTCATATTTAACGATTTTTGAAAAAATTAAAAATGATATTTTTGATAATGAAAATAAAATATTAAAAATTCAAACATTAATATTAGAATTAATAGATAATTGTTCAAATGAAAATTATTTAAATTCAGATTTTATTAAAATAAATTATAATAATAATGTTAAATATATTGGGCAATATAAAAAAGATAAAAATAAATATATAAAAAATAATAAAGGAATATTATATTTTAATGAAAATAAATTTTATTTTGGGATTTTTAGTGATGATAAATTAAAAGAAGGTATTTTATTTAACAAATGTGAGAAAATGTTCAATTTTAAAAATGACAAAAATAAAATTAAAATTATAATTACTAAAAATATAAATATTGAAGAAGGAAATTTTTGTGGATGTTTTTTGACGGATAATATTATTTTTTGTGGAAATGAAAATTTTAAAAATAAAAAATTAAATGAAAATGCAAAAAACAATGATCCAAATATAAATATAAAAAATGATAATAAATTAAATGGAATTTTAATGAAATTAAAAAAAGAAAATTCTAATGAATGGAGTATAACATATTCTAATAAAGAATTTATTTTAAGAGATAATTATAGAGATAATATACATAATTTTTATTATGATATAAAAATAAATAATGATTCATATTATTGTAATTTAAATAACTATCTAATTAAAAAAGTTGAAAATGAAAATTATAATGCTTTATATTTTAAAGATAGAGAAAATTTTCCAATTTTTATTGGAAAAATAGAAATTAAAAAAGATAAAATATTTTCTCCAATTAATGATAAAGATAATATTATAATATATCCTAATGATCATAATTATATAGGAAATTTAAATGATAATTATTTAATAAAAAATGGATATGGAATATATTTAATTAAAAATCTTGATATTTTTATTGAAGGAAATTTTGATAAAGATTTTATTTCATATGGAAAATTATATTATAAAAATAAAAAATATTTTGAAGGAAATTTGGAAAATAATTTAATTAAAAAAGGATTTATTTTTGATATGAAAACAAATGAAAAAATATTTGAAGGTGAATTAAATGAAAAATTAGAATATCATGGAAATGATATTATGTTTAAAGCAAATAATTTAATATTTAATGGAAATTTTGAAAATGGAAAAAAACAAGGGAGTTTTACAATAATAAATGAAGAAAATAAAAAAATTTATGAAAACATTATTTTTAAAGATGATATTTTAGAAAAAGTAAATATTTAAAAATATTTAAATTATTTTAATAAATATTAAAATAAATGGTTTTAAATCTTAATATGACAAATCAATATATATAATAAGAAATATATATATATATATTTGATTTTAAAATATTAAAAAAATTATATAAATTATAATTATAATAAATAAGCTTTTTTATACATTCTTATTTGATTTTTATTGTTTTAGAATTTTGAGATTAATTTAAATATTTATTCAAAATTAATAAAATCTTTTAATCTCCTAAATATATATAAATTTTGAATTTCTTTAATATGTAATGATATTTTTTTTTTTGGATTTAAAAATTTTTCAATTTCTCCAATTATTTTAAGATTTTTATATTCGTTAGATAATCTTTTTTTATAAAATAACATATAAGTACAAAATATATATAATATTTCTAATCCAGAAGTAAAAAATACTATAAAATATAATGTAAAATAATTAGATGAAAAAAAAGTATTTTGAATAATATTTAAATATAATGTCAGTGAAATTGTAATTATTAAAAATAAAAAACTCATATTCATTACACTTGAAATATTTTCTTTATCATTTTGAGATAAAAAAAAATCATCTATTTCTTTATAATCATTATTTTTATCTTCATATGATGTATAAAAAGATTTTATATTTTTAATATTAATTTTTTCAACATCAGATTTTGAATTAAAATTTAAATTTTCTTTATTAAATATATTTAATATTTTTATTTCACTTTGATAATCTAATAAATAATCTTCTGAATCTTCATATGTATCATTATTTTTTATCAAACAATTAATTTCATCATATAAATTATTTTCAAAAGCTTTTTGTAAAAACAATATATATTTTTTCTTTGTTGAATTATTTTTATCATTATTATTATTTAATATAATATTTTCATTTCTCATTTCTTTTTCTTCTTTTAGTTGTATTGAACTTTCTAAAATTGTATTATCATTATTTTCATTTATTATTACTTTGGGAATAATTGATCTATTTTTATCTAAAGAAAATTTATAAATTGAATCTAGTTTATCTTTCATTTTACATAAAGAACAACAACCATAAAAAAAAATAATAATAGTTATATAATTATATAAAATATATAAATTACTGATTAAAATTTTTAATTTTTCAGATATAAAAATTTGATATGAATTAATTAAATAATTTATAAATATATAATAAGGATATGAAATAATTAAAAGAAAAATTAATGTGTATTTTTTTTGTATATAAAAATAATGATTTATACGTTTTTTTAATTTTGTTCCTATTATAAAAACTTCGTTTAATCCTAACCACATAATTATTAATATACAATATATATTCAATATATTTGCATTTATCATTAAAAATAAAACTCTTTCTATAGAATGACCAAATAATTTTTTTAAATTAAATGGATCATAAACTATATATATAAATCTTGACAGAGAAATAAGGCATAAATTAATTGTAACTAAATTTTTAGGAATAATAATTAATTGTAAAATTTTCTTAAAAATATTTTCACTTTTTAATAAAATTTTAAAAAGTTTATACCATGTTAATATTAAAAATATACAAAATAAAAAAGAAAAAAGAATTTGATAAATATTCCATAATTTTCCCCAATAATATTTTGCATTTATTTGACAATGATTTTCAAAATAACCTATATAACAATCACATTTATCAATATTAAAATCACCTGCATCATTACATAAAAAATTTTTTAAAAAAGTTTTATTTGTTTGTTCTTTTTCAGACAAAGAAATATAATATTTAAAAGTCATTTGTTTATCAAATAAATCAGATAAATATGTAATTGTATATAATAATGAATCAAAATTTGTTATATTTTTCTTAATAATACGTTTATTAATAGAATCACTATTAGAATAATTTAAAAATAATTTCCACATCAATTTAAAAAATATTTTATAATTAAAAAATATAAAATTTATTAAATTATTTGAAATCTTTATGAAAATAAATGAGAAAATTTTAATTATTTAATAATTTTTAAATAAAAAAAAATTTTTTATATAATTTAAAGTTTTTATTATTGAAATTATTTATTAAATTAAATTTAATTAGAAAAATAATAAGATTTATTAATTTAAATTTAATAAAACTTTTATATTAAAAATAAAATTTAACTAAAATTTTTCTTCTTTTTTTATTAATAATATTTTGTGTAATAATTAATAAAATAAAGAAATTTTTAAGATAAATAATAAAAATATTTTTAATTAAAATATGAAAAATAAGCATCATATTTTTAAAACAATTGAAACAGAAAAACTTAAACAATGTTTAAAAAAAACATTAGAAAATATTAAAAACAATAATAATCAAAAAAATGTTCTAAAAAATGATCAAATTCAATCAAAATCTCATCCAAAAGATATTTTTAAATTAAAAAAAAAAAATAAAAACGACCTTATTCAAAAAATTTTTACTCAAGGAAATTTTGAATTAAAAACTTTTGAAGAATCTAGAATACAATTTGAAAAATTAAAATTACGTTCAAAATTTATAAAACTTTATTCTAAAGCTCTAATAAAAGATCCAGAAGAATTTTTATCATATAATTTTTTATTTAAAAATAATAATATTAAATTCGGTCAGAAAAAAAAACAAAAGAAAAAAAAAAAAGAAGATGAAAAATTAATAATCACTCCTCATTCTAATTTATTTTCAGATATTCAAACAACATTTAGATATGAAGATATTTATAATACACCAAGAGAATTTATACAAAAAAATTTTACAAGAGAAGAAAAGAATTTTTTAGTTTTGGATCCTAAATATTTTTTTCTTAATAAACCTCCTTTTTCAAATGCAAATTTACCTTTAAAATACACTTTAAAAGAAAAAATGGATGAAGAAGAAGAAATTTTTAAAGAAAAAATTAAAAATAAAAAATTATATTTATTGAAAAATAAAAACAAAAATAAAAATTTACATTCAAATGATAATAAAATCAAAAAACATTTGTTATTAAAATCAGATACTTTAGAAAATAATATAAGTAAAATTCCATTAACAAATCGAAGTGAATTTAATATTGTTGAAAACACAAATGCAATAAATCACAATGATAATAATTATTTAAAAAAAGAAATTAATTTAAAATCTAATAATACAAATAATAAAAAAAAATTTATAAAATCAAGAAATATATTTAAATTAAATATACCAAATACATCAACATTACATAATAAAAAAACTCATATTAATACTGAAACAAATTTTACAAATAATTATTTTGATAACATTTATTATAATACTGAAGAAAATTTTTATAATAAAGATTTAGAATATATTGAAAAGAAAAAAGCATTTTTATTTGAAAAAAATTATAATTTTAATTTAAAAAAAGAACTTTTTTCAAAAAAAAAAGATGAAAATATAAAAGAATTAAAAAAAAAGGAAGAAAATGAAAAAAAATTACAAAATTTATTAAAAGTTTTACAAAACAATTATCTCTCTAATAAATATTAAATTAATATATTAACATAAATATAAATTATATTATTAAAAATAATTTAAATTATTCATAAAAAATATGAATATTTTTGCAAATATTAAATTAAGTGATAATGTAATAGAAGAAGAAACTTTTAAAATTGATGAAAATTTATTAAAAATTTATCAAAAACAAAAACGTAATTCTCTTGATAATGAAAAATTATATGAAAAATTAAAAAATTTTCCCTATTTTCAAAATATTTTACAAAATAATCAATATGGTGATTTAATGTGTCGTTCATTTATAGAAAAAATGAGAATAAAAGTTTTAAAATATGGTGATATAATATATAGAGTTCATCAAAGTGTTTCAAGTATATTTTTTATATTAGAAGGAAAAATTGTAGTATATAAACCACCTAAAAAATATAAAGCAAAAAAAAATAATTCTCCAAATAAACGTTTAAGATTTATAGAAAAAATGAAATTAGCATTTCAAAATTTTTTATCTGCTCAAATAAATAGAGTTCCTGATTATTTTATTGAAAAAGGTAAATTATATGGAATTAATTTATTAAATGATAATAAACATAAAGTTTTAGTTGAATCAATATCAAATTGTGTTATTGGAGAATTATATAAAAATGATTATTTACTTATATTTGAAAAAACTGAATTATTAGAAAAAAATGATATTTTAAATTTTTTATCGAATTTAAAAGTTTTTAATGATATTAATAAAAAGTTATTTAGAAATTTGTTTAAATATATTCAAAAAAAAAAATGTAAAAAAGAAGAAATAATATGTGAAAGGAATAAAAAATTTAATAAAATATTTTTTATTCGAAGAGGAAGTTTTGAAATATTTATAAACAATCACATTAAAATACAAAATAATTATAATTTAGAAAATTTTGAAAATAAAAATAAATCATCAACAAATTTTTTAATGACAGAACAACAAAAATATACAAACGCAGATATTTTTGGAAATGCAAAAATAAAATATGAAATAAATAATTATTATGATGATATTATTAAATATCATTTATTAGAATATGGAAGAGGTGAAATAATAGGTGATTTAGAATATAAATATAATTTTCCTTATTATTTATTTAATATTAAATGCGTTGTTGAAAATTCTTTAATTTTAAGTATTAATTTACTTGATTTTTTAAATAGAGATTTGTATTTATTTCGCTTAAGTTTTACTCAAGAAACTGAAAGAAAATTAAATTATTTTAAAAATAGAATAAATGAAATAAAAAATGTTAATAAATTTAGAATAGATACTCAAAATAAATATAAAAATATCATTTTAAATAAAATTGAAAAAAATAAAGGAGAAGCAATTAAATTATTAGAATCTAAAGAATTTAATAAACAAAAATTTAAAAGAAAAAAAAATTTATCTTTAGAAATTAATATTGAAAAAATTAAAAAAAATATAGATGAAAATAAAATGAAAAAAAAAAATTATTATTATAATTTTACTAAAAATTATGCTTCAGTTTTTTTAAAAAATTTATCTGATAATAATATAAATAGTGCCAATATTGAAATAAAAAAATTTTTACCAAACATTAAAAAACAAAGAATGAGTAGTGCAATAACAAAAAATTTATTTAAAAAAGATTTTAAATTAAAATCTAGAAATTTTTCAAATGATAATTATGATATTAAAAGTTTTATTAGTTTAAATAAAACGAATAATACAAGTGCAAAAGATAATCGAGTTGTTTTGATTACAACATACAACGAATCTTTTAAAAAAAAAATAAATAATTTTAAAAATATAAAAATTAATGAACAAAGAATTTCTCTTTTAAAAGAACATAGAAAAAATAATTTTCCACATACATGTGAAATTAATAAAGATTTTTTTATTAATAATAATATGACTCTTCTTCGAAAAGATTTAAATAATATTTTTATGAATTTTAGTAAAAAATAAATATAAAAATATTTTTTTCATATGTAAAAATATTTTTTTTGATTATACAATTAAATATAAATAAAATTATAAATAATAGGTAAATATTATTTTAATTTAAAATTTTTATTGTATTAAAATTTGAATAAAATTATCTTAAAATAATTTTAAAATTAAATATTTTTTAGTAATAATTTTTTTATTTGTTTTTTAATTATATTATAATAAAATATTTTTAAATTGAAACTTTTAATGACAATAAATAAAATTTTTTAAAAATTTAAAATTATTTTTATTTTAAATATAAAATTAATTATTAATTTATATAATAATAATTAAAATATTAATATATTAATGAATATTATCGCAAAAAGAAGTAAATATAAAAAAAATACAGAAAATTATCAAGTTGATAATGTATTAGATATAATAGATATTGAAGACACTTTAAAAAAGAATAGATATATCCCAAAAGTTCCTCTCAATGATTTCATATATGAAAAAAATATATTAAACGACAATGATCTTTCATCAAATACAACAAATAAATCTGTATTAAAAAGAAAATTCACAGGTCAAGCATTAAATTATGATGACATTGATTTTGATATATTAAATAACAATTATTTTAAAATAAATTTTAATACATTAGAACTAGAATATAATAACGGATATTCTGTTCTATTTATAAAAGAATATTTTCCTTTGGAAATTATTGGCCATGGCGCATTTGGTTTAGTTATAAGTGCTGTAAAAGTAAAAACATTTGAGAAAATCGCAGTTAAAATTGTGAATAAAAATAAATTAAGTAATTCAAATGATAGTAATTATCTTGATAATGAAGTAAATATTTTAAAAAAATTAGACAATCCAAGAATATTAAAAATTTTTGAAGTTTTAGATACAAAAAATTATTATTTTATATTTATGGAATTATATGAATATGGAAATTTAAAAGATTTAATAATAAAAAGATACAAAGACAATTCATCAAAAAATTTATTTAGAGATGAAGAATGTTCAACAATAATGAAAGGAATATTTGAAGCACTAACATATTTACATAATAATAGAATAATTCATAGAGACATTAAGCCAGATAATATAATATTCAAAGTAAAAGGAGATTTAAATAGTTTAGTTTTAGGTGATTTTGGTTTAGCATATCAATTAAATGATATAGAAAAATTCGTAAGTAAATCATGTGGAACAACATTATTTATGGCACCTGAAGTGTTAAATAAAAGAAAATATGATACATTAATAGATTCATTTAGTGCTGGAATAATATTATACATTTTATGTTCGGGTGGTATGCATCCTTTATATAAAAAAAATATGTCTACTAATGATTACATTGATTTAATATTAAAAAAAGAGAAATTTAATTTTCCTAAAACTATGCCTTTATTAGCTAGAAATTTATTTTTGAAATTATGTAAATATGAACCTATTTATAGATATGATACTTTTAAAGCACTTAAACATCCTTGGATAACAAGAAGCATAAAAGGAAAAATTCCTTTGACGTTGATTGATGAATATGAAAAAATTGATAAAATTAAAAATTTTAGAGCTTTATTAACTTGCACAATGTTTTTTAATATATTTAAAAATTTATATAATTTAACATTAAAAATAAATTCTGATAATAAAGAACAAAATTCATCTCAAAATTTATTATTCAAAGGAGGTGAAAATTATAGTAGAAATGAAGATTTTAAAGATAAATTTTTTAATACTAATAAATTAAATAATATATTTTATAATCCAAACAATAGTAATAATAATTTTAATAAAAATTTATTGTTAACAAAATTTAAAAAAATTTCTTTTAATTTGAAAGGAAATGCAACTTTAAATCAACCTTTTTTAGATAAAAAAAAATCTGAAAATAATTTAAGTAACGATAATAGTATTGGATTAATAAATAACAAAACAGGTAAAATTTATTTAAAAAGTCCTTATAAATCAAAACATTCAAGCAAAAGTAATGCAAATTTAAAAAGTTACATTAGTAATGAAAATTATTTAAAATTATTAACTAGAAATACAAATGTTGCAAGTGTTTATAAAAATAAAGTTAATAAAGAAAATAAATTAAATAATAGTAGTAATAATAGTAATGAAAGTGGAAGAAATAAAAATTTAAAATCAATGAATTTTTCTAATAAAGAACTTTCATCTTTTTCTCCTATTAAAAATAAAAAAATTTATTTAAAAAAAAATAATGATAATTTAAATAATAATAATAATATAAGTAATAATAATAATAATAATAATGATTTAAATAAATTACAATTAATAAATGAATTAAATTTAATTGATGATGACAAAGAAGAATAATTTATTATTAATAATGTAATAAAGTTTTAAATTATAAATAATGTGAATGGTTAATATAAAATATTATTATTATAAATATTTATAATTTATAATATAATTGTTATAAAATAAATAAATTATAAAAATGATAAATTAGTTATTTATTTTATTAATTTTTTAATTTCATAAAAATCAAAAGAATCATTTATTAAAAAAGTTTTTATTTTTTTTAATTTATTTTTATTTAATAAAAAAATAAATAATAATAAATGAATATATTTATAAATTGTCCTTAAAAAATAATATAAATTTTCTTTAATTAAAATAAATGGAAAATTCAAATTTTGAATTTATGATAGAACAAAGAAATGATGAAATAAATAATAAAATTAGTAAAAAATTTATTTAATTTTTTTAAATAATTTAGATAAAAATGATTTTAATAAAAAAAATGAAGAAAAGAATTTATCAAATAGAAAAGAAGAATTAAATAAATTTTTAAATTTAAAAAGGAAAATTTCTCAAATTGAAAAAAATAAAAATGCATTTAATAATTTAAAAGAACATATTAATAAACTTAACATAACAAATTTTGAATTAAAAGTAAATAATTATTATAAAAGTGTTATTTTTCCATAATATTAAATATAAAGTATTAATAAATAATATGTTTAAATAGTAAATAATAATATTATTATTATTAATTATATTTATAATTCTTAATTATAAAAATATTATTAATAAAATTAATATTATTTTTTAAATTTTATTATTAAATTTATTAAAGATTTATAAAATAAATAAAAATTTATAATTATAGTAATAAAAAACTATTATAAATTAATAAATATTAATATTAATTTATTTTTATTCTGGTATTTTACATATGCCCATTTCACCTATAAAAAAATCAGAAAATTTATCCCAAAAACTTTTTTTTTCTTTTGAATTAGTTTTTTTCTTTTTATTAATAAAATTATTTTCTTCATCAGCAAGTGAATTAATAAAAAAATTTTGTTTATCATTATTAAATAAATTTTTTTCACTTTCAACTCTTTGTAAAAAAATAGATTTTTTATATTCATCATTTTCTAAAAAAGATCGTTTTAATTTTTTTACTTTATTATTATTATTATTATTTTTTATTTTATTATTAATTTTTTTAATTTTTATTTTATCATTTTCATTATTATTATTATTTTTATCATAAATAAAATTATCATTATTTTGATACAAAATTGAATCATAATCAAATTCATTTGTGCTTGATTCAGTTTGTAAATGATTAATAAAACTATTATTTTTATTATAAAATTCATTATCATCATCATTATTATTATTATTAATATTAATATATTTTGAACTTTTTTCTTTAGTAAAATCTCTAAATCTTGAAATAATAATTTGATTAGGATTTTCCATAAATTTTTTCATCCATTTTTGATTAAAAATCTCATCAACATTATTAATTTCAGAAAAAATTAAATTATCAATTAATTTTTTTAAATCATCAGAAACAAAATTATTATTATCATCATCATTATAAAAATTATGCGATAATTGATATAAAATAATTCCTAAAGAAAATAAATCTTCATTATTACTATAAAATAAATTAATATTTTCGCCTATTTCATTAACATTAACATATTCAGTAAAATTATATAAATAAATTCTAAAATTTTCTCCTAATAAAATATTATCAATATTTAAATTATTAAAAAAAAATCCTTTATTATGAAAATATTTTACTGTTAATAAAATTTGATAGAAAATTAAAAAAACATTTTCTTCTGAAAATGGACCATTTTTAATTAAATAATCTTTTAAATTTCCTTCTTTAATAAAATCGTAAATTAAAAATATTTTATCTTTTATTTTATGACTGTTGTATAAATTTAAAATGCAACTATTTGATTTAAGAATGTTTTTTTTATAAAAAATAATATTTTTTTTTATTGAATTTGAATAATTTGGAATTAATTTTAAATCAAATTCTTTTTTTATATAATTTTTATTATTTATTTTATTTTTTACTAAAAATATTTTTATTCCGATTGAATTTGATTTTAAATTTGTGAATGAATTTTTTTTATTTGGAATGTTTTCAAAATTTTCATATGAAAAAATATTATTTTTATTTTTTAATAAAGAACTTCTTTTATATTTTGAAATTAATCCACTTTTTCTTCCTTCTTCCATAAAAATATTATTATTATTATTAATAAAAAAATAATGTTTAATTATTTTTAAAAGTAAAAAATAATAAAAATTATTTAAATATTAATAATATGAAGTTTGATAATATTATAAATATTATTATAATATTATTTTTATCGTTTTCAAACATTTCAACAATTTTAAATATTTATATAAATTGTATTTTTTTATTATATTATTATTATATGAATAATGATTTTGATTTAAATAATAATAATAATAAAGAAAAAAAATATTCAATTAAATTTATAATTTATTTTTTTTTAATTTTGACTGTTTATGATTATTTTAGAATTTTTTTTATAAAAATTTGGAAAAAAATATCAAAAATTTATGATATTTATATTTGTATTATAATATCATTTTTATTATTAAGTATTATTAATATTTTAATTTACATTTTTAATAAAATTTTTTTAAATTTATCAATTTCATCTATTATTTTTCGTGCTTTAATTGGAATTTCAAATAATATTCAAATTTTTTCTATTAATATTATTTATGATTTATATTCATTAAAAAATGTTAATAAAATAATTGAAATTTACACTTTATTTCAAAATTTTTTTGGTTCAATTCTTTTTTTATATTCGATTTTATTAAATGAAAAAAACATCAAAAATATGCATTTAATAATATTTTTTATTAATTTCTTTAGTTTAATTTTATTTATTATTAAATTAAAAAGTTCAAATTTCGAAAAAAAAAATTTATTTTTTCAACAACAAAACGAATTATATTTTTTCACTAATAAAAACAACATTAATAATAACAATAGCAATAGCATCAATCAAAATAACATTATGCAAAACATAGCAATAAACAATCATAACAAAAATAACAATAATAATAATAATAATAACAATCAAAATAATAATAATAATATTCAAAATAATAATAATAATAATAATACAAATTTAATAAGTCAAAGTAATTTATATAATTCAGGTCAAAAATTAAAAATTAATAATGAAAATTTGAAAGTTTTGAATAGCATTACTGATGGAATGAGAAAAAATATTGAAGGAATTACTTTTGGTGTTTCGGGCATTAAAGGTTTCAAAAGATTGAATAGTGATTCTTTAGATAATTCAGCAAATTTTAAATTAAATATTAATAATAGTCGAAAAATAACTACAAATTCAAACAATGGAACTTCAATTAATAAAAACATTATTAATAATGAACAAACGAATAATATGAATATTAATAATATTATTTTTAAAGGAAAAAATTCAAATTTGTTATTAAATACGAATTTATTAAATAATAATAGTTATAATAATAATAATAATAATAATAATAAAAAAAAAAAGAAAAATTTTAATGTTTCTTTTATTACTAATACAAATTTTAGTAATAATACGCCAAAATATAATAATAATCTTAATAATAATAATAATATTAATAAATCTTTAAGTTATTTATACAAAAGTCCGAATTTATCATTAAAAAATAGTGAAAATAATAATAAAAATTCAAAGAAAAAAATTTATTTAATTATTATTAATAGTTTTTTATTATTTATTCAACATTTTTCGATTATTTTATTTATATTAAAAACAATAATAGAATTGAATGAAAGAAAATTTTTATTATTTTTATTAAGTTTTTATTTTTTTTGCAAAATTTTTTTTTCTTTTTTGAATAAATTTTTAATATCAATAGCAATAAAAAATAAAAATATTCGTAAGAAATTTTTTTATGTTTCTTTTTTATTATGTTTATTATTTTCTTTGATTTTTAATTATTTTTATTTAAATAAAAAAACAAAAAAAAATAATTTTATTTTATTTTTTTGTCTTTTAATTCGTAATGAAAACATAACAATAATTTTAAGTAATTACAACATTAATGTTTTTAATTCAGATGTTTTAAAAAAGAAAAAAATATTAAAAATTATAAAAAACATTTCAACATTTTTTTATAATTTAATGATTTTTTTAATAGGAATTTTTTGGTTAAAAAATAATAATAATAATATTTTTAAATTTATTATTTTAAATATAATAATGATTATGTTTATTTTAATAAGTTTTTTAATAGAATTTTTTGGTTTTTAATTAATTTTATAAATAAAAAATAATATTTAATATAAATTATTTATTAATATTTTAATGTCAAACACAATTTTAGAAATTATTCGTAGCAAACATGAAGAAATTGAAAATTATGAAAAAGTTTTATCAAAAACGATTTTATTTAAAGAAAACAATCCAAAAGAAAAAATTTATGCGGAAAATTTAATGAATATTGTAATAAATAAAATTCAAGAAATTAGTCGAGAATTAATTAATTTATATGAAGATAAAAACGGATTTTATAAAGAAGAAAATTTAATTTTGATTGGAAAAAAACATTTTCTGGATTCTAATCAAAATTTATTGAAAAATAATAGTAAAAATGTTAATAATAATAATAATAAAAAAATTGAAATTTGGAAGAATTTTTATGATAAATTGAAAGAAATTAAATTATTAAATAAAAGAAATTTAAATTCTGATGATGTTTTTGAAAATGTTTCTAGTGATAAATTATTTAATAAAATGTTAGAAAATATTAATAAAAAAATATTATTTACGAATGAAGAATCGAAAGGAAAATTTTTAGATTTGCATGATAATTATAATGAATTTATTAATATTAAAAATATTTTTAATGAAAATCAAAAAAAAATTGATTATTTTAATTATGTTTGTAAATTTAATAATTTTAATGAAATTTCTTTAAATGTCAAAATGCAAAATGATTATAAAATTTATCTAAAAAATTTAGTTAATTATTTAAAAGAATTTTTTACTAAAACAAAACCTTTCTATGATTTTAATGAAATTCAAGACATTATTGATGATAAATTTCAAGAAGATTGGAAATTAAAAAAAAATACTATTTTTAATAATAATAATAATAATAATAATAATAATAATAATAATAATAATAATAATAATAATAATAATAATAATAATAATAATAATAATAATAATAATAATAATAATAATAATAATAATAATAATAA
>JAEEGL010538423.1_pt1 | contig 17164 bp, 8 predicted proteins | sample 9134231 | NCBI WGS metagenome assembly JAEEGL01 (sample SAMN16246548, study PRJNA631951) | gut metagenome | biome: gut microbiome; feature: rumen; material: fiber-attached | host: Bos | place: Iran: Karaj | collected 2018-10
ATCCCCAATCCCCAATTAATTTTATTTTAATAAAATTTTTTTAAAATAAATTAATCTATTTTATTTTTTTATTTTTTTTTTGTTTAAAAATTTAATTTAAAATAATTTTTTATATTTCTTATTTTTATTATTTATTAATTCAAAATGTCTCATTTCCAGTCATTATCTAATATTAGTCCTAATAAAAATATAGAATTCAATAATATTATAAATAATCAATATAATGAACTTAATAAAATGAAAGAAAAAATAGCAAATTTAAGAATTAGTTTATTTAAAATTAAAAATGAATGCACTAAATTAAAAACTGAACAAATAAGAAATGAAGAAGATTTTAAAAAAAATAATAAAATTATAGAAGAAATATTACTTACAACAAATAAATCAGATAGTTTTTTAATAAATAAAATTATATATGATAAAAATTTTAATGATGATAATATAAAAACTTTAAATTTAAATAAAAACAATTTACAAAAATTAAAAGAATTATATATAATTAATGTTATTAAAACCAAAAATAAAGAAATAACTAAGCAAATATTAGAGAAAGAAAATCAATTAGATGTTATTAAAAATTCAACAAAAAAAACAAAATTAAATAAATTAGAAAATAATATTATGAAAGATAATGCAGAATTAAATGAATTAAAAGAAAAATTTACTATTTTAAGATATAAATATTTAAATGGGGAAGAAAGATTAAAAAAAATTTCTGAAGAAAATATAAATTTAAAAAAAACATATCAAGAACTAAAAATATATTTAGAAAAAATTAAAAATGAATCAATTGATATAATGAATAAAAATAAAAATTATTTATTAAAAGATAAAAGACAAAAAGAAAAATTATCTCAATTATCTAAAACAGTTAGTAGTAATAATAATAATAAAGAAATAAAAAATGATAATAATGATGATAAAGAAAAAGAAGAATTAGAGGAAAAAGAAAGAATTAAATTAAATAAGCAATTGGAAGAATGTAATCAATTAAATAAAATTTATGAAAATAAATTATCTAATATTGAAAATAAATATAAAGAAAATTTAAAAAAATATAATAATTCTAAAGATAAATTTATTGTTTTACAGAAAAATTATAAACGTTTAATAGATAATATAAATAAAACTGAAGAAGATAAAAATAAATTATTTGAGATTAAAGAAAAAAAAAATACTACAGATAAAGAAAATAAAGAAATATTTATTGAATATAATGAAGTAAAAAAAAATTTTGAAGAAGAAAGTAATAAAAATTTAAATTTAGAATTATCTTTAAAAAAATTGAAAGAGACAAATGAAAATTTAAATAATAATATAAATGAACAGCAACAAAATACAATAAGAATAGAGGTTAAAATAGAAGAATATAAAGATAAAGTTGAGAAATTAAAAAATCAAGTAGAAAAATTAAACAAAAGACTTGGAATTATTGAAGAATAAAATATTTTTAATGTTTTTTATTTATTATTTATATAAAAATAATTTATTAAAATGTTTTTATTTTATTATATTATTTTTTTGAAAAAGAAAAAATATTCAATATAAATAAATATAAAACGTTAAATATTATATTAGTAAATAATTATTCGTTTTATATATAATTAATTATTGAAATTATATTATAATATATATTATTTTTTTTATTGATATAAATTATATTGATATTAAATATAGTTATTAGGAAAAATATCAGTTTGGGAAAATCCTGATTTATTGTATAAAATTTTTGAATTTATTTTTTTTAATTTACCTTGAATATAATTTGAAGGTAAAGAAATGTTATTATTTACTTGATTAAAACCACTATTATTATAAAAACTTTTTTCATTTGTTCCAATAAATATATTATCATAATTAGTAAAAAATAAATTATTATTTTTATTATAATTATTATATTTTTCATTTTCTATATTATATAAATTATTTTTATTAAAAGAACATCCAAAATTATTTTCTTTATTTAAAAAATATTTAGATAATACATTTGAATTAATTCTTTTTTTTAATGAATCTAAATCTTTATTAATATTTATAATTTGAGATGAAGATGAATTATATTTATTATTATTAAATGAATAATTATTATCTAAATTATAATTAAAATTTTGATTTTGAAATTGGAAATTTTGATTAGTATAATTTAAATTATTTTTTTTTTCAATATTATTTCCTAATATTTTCATTTCAGTTAATATATCATCAATAATTATTTTGTTATTTTGATTTATTAAATTACTTTTTGTATCTTGTGGTATATCATTTATTGTTTCAAATTTAACAGATACTTTTTTATTATTTTCTTGGTTATTATTAAATGTAATTTTTATATCATCTGAAGACATAAAAAATATTTATATAAAAATAAATTAAAAATAATTTTAATATTATTATATATTGATTTAATATGGATGAAAAACATGATATTTTAATAGAGGAAGATGACAATGAAGTAGAAATGCAAAATTTAAAATTTAATCAAAAACCAACTAATTTAGAAGTTAATTTGGATGATATTAAATTATCAATTGATGAAATATCAAAAATTAAATTAATTGATGATTCACCACCAAAATGTGAGTGTGTTATGAATAAAAAAAAAATATTAGATTCAGAAATTAAATATTATACTAGTTCCTGTTTTTTATGTCCAAAACTAGGAGAATATATTTGCAGTGATTGTTTAAATACATGTCATAAAGGGCATCAAGGAAATTTAAAAGTTTTAACAGAAAAAAGTGTTTTTATTACTGATGTTTATTGTTCATGTGCAGAAAATTTACATAAAGTAAATAGATTTTATGATGATAATGAAAAAAATATTTTAGGAAAAGAAAATCAATGTGGCATAAATGAAGTTTTATATTATTCTAATGTTGATAATTATTTAATGGATCCTAATTCACATATGTATTATTGTTTGTTTTGTTATATAAATTGTATAGAATCAGAAGAAAAAAATTTTTTTATAAAAATAGATAGGAAAAAATTTAGTATGGGTCCTCCTTCATGTGCATGTTCTAATAAAAAAAATCATGATAGTATAAGTGAGAATATCAAATGTCTTGAAACATTTTTAAAAGATAAAAAATGTAATATTAATATAAATTTAAACCAAATTCCAGGAAATATAATGAATAAAAATATATTATTAGATAAATATTTAAAACCCATTAAAGATATTCATTATACATTATATGATAATTATGAAAAATTAATAATTTCAAAAAAAGATAATTTAGATATGCTTTCAAAAACATATAATAATTCAATTAATTTATTTAGAGAATTTGCTGAAATTTATAAATATGAAAATATTGTATTAAATAATCCATATATTGAAAAATCATTTAATTTTGATTATATATTTGCAATTTTTCCAAAAATAACTTTAAAAATGCCAAATTCAATAAAAGAAGATGGTTTTTTAATTAAAATGAAATTGAACTCAATGTTTTTTTATAGAATTTTTAATATTGAACCTATATTAAAATTAAAAAAATTATATGATCCAAATAGTGACGTTGAAAATGTTAATCCAATTCATAGATTAATAATAAAATTACATTTTAGTGAATTAATAAATAAATTAAAAGTAGATAAAGATAAATTTTGCTTTTTAATTAATAATATATATGAAACAATTTTAAGATATGATGAAAATTTATTAAATTATCAAATTAATGAAGAAGAATTAGTTGATTTAATATGTGAATATTTAGAATGGTTAAATATTTTAGCTCAATTAAGATATACACAAATTGATGAAGTTGAAAATATTTATAAAGGAATTGTAATAGATAATTTTAAAAAAACAATGGAAATAGCATGCAAAAAAAAAATTAATCAAAATAAAATTAAAGAATGTTCTGAATTTTTTGTAAAAGTTACTTTAATTAATTTAAATGATGAAATATTTTATAGAGAAGTTTTATGTAATGAAGAAAATAAAAGAAAAATAGATGATAATAAAGAAGATAAAAATGAAAATAAATATGAAAGTAGTACCTCTTTCAAAAAAAATTCAAGTAAAAAATATGTTAGTGGATTTACTTCTTCAAAAGAAAAATTTATCGAATTAGAAGAAGAAATAGATAATGTTCCAGATAAAATTAAAGAAGAAAACAGTTTAAAAAATGCTTATATTGATTATAATTTTTCATTTACTTTTGGAGAAACTCAATTATCAATTATTAAAACATTATTTTCTTTTAAAAAAGAAAAAAATGATAATAGTGAAGAATTTAAAAGATGGGAAATTTATGATTGGTTAATAACCGAAGATAAAGATTTTTATTTAGAAAATTTAATAAATTTTTATGAAAGTAAACAAAATTTATTTTCAATTAATGAATTAAATAATTTAATGATTCCATTAGATAAAATTAATATTGAAAATATATGTCAAAATTGTAAAACATTAGAAGATATAAAAAATAATATGCAAAGTATTCAGAATTTAAGAAATAATTATTTTGATTCAAGTATAGATAGTATTTATTTTATTGAAAATTCAACAAAAAATATTAAAAAATTAAAAGAAAATATTAATAATTTATTTCAAATATATAAAAACAATTGTAATATTTATTTAGTTCAATTATATTTATATAAAATTGGAATATTTGACTTATTATTTTCAATGTATAATACTTTAATTAAAAACAGTTTTATGTGTATTCATTTAGATATTGAATTAATTAAAAGTATGTTTAGAGAAATATTTGATTTGTTTTATTTAATTATAAAAGATAATATGTTATTAATAAGTATATTTTTTACTAGAAAAAGTATTGAACTTTTTTTAGGAAAATCAAATGAATTTGTTGAAGAAGAATCAGAATTAAATTTAAAAATAGTTGAATTAAAATTTTATTTAAAATTATTAAAAAGTTGTAAAATCAATTCATTTAATTTAAATTTTATTGAATTCAATAAAAAAATTTTAGATTTATACGAATTAAATAAAAAAATTATTACAAATAAATTAGAAAAAAAAGAAAGTTATATACAATATTTAAATTATTTGATTTTAATTATCAAATGTTTAATAAAAGTATGCAAATTAATATCTAAACCTTCAAATTCAAAGAGTGATGATATATTATTAACAATAATTATGTCAAATCTTAAAGCAAAATTTTATTTACAATTATGGGATAAATATAAATTATCATTTAACGAAGGATTAATAGAAGATAATTTGGAGGATAATGAAAATCAACCTAAACCTGAAGAAAGAAGTTTTATACTTTATTTTTTTAAATTAATTAATCAAATGAATGATTATCAATTTTATATTGCTACAGATGAAATACCAAAATTTGATTTAAAAGCTTTAATTGAAGATAAAGTAAATTCAATGGATCCTTATGATAGAAGAATTTTATCTTTAGTATATAGTAAATATTATGTAATTTCACCTTTTAATTTAATAATAACATTAGGAAATACTAGTATGGATGCAATGACTCATGGAGCAGATATTTGTTTAAATGGAAAGGTTATTGCAACAAATTTAGAAGAATTGGAACCAAGTAATTATCGAAAAAAAGAAGAATTTATAGGAGGAATGTTTGGAAGTAATAATATAATTAAAAAAGAGAAAAAAAAGGAAAATATTTCTGGTAGAAGAAAAAGTAGTATATTTATTGGAAGACAAAATGCTTTTAGTTTTTTAAAAATTCTAAGAATAAATGAATTATCTTTAGGTTTAGAACCAATTTTTACAAATTTAAGTAAATATAAAAGAATAATGAAATTATATATTAATACATATTTTAAAACAAATACACCAATGTTTGTTAAATATTTTAGAGATGTAATTTTATTTCCTAGTGTTTATAGTATTTATAAAATAATATATTTTACTCCTGTTTTCAGTGCAAAATATAAATATTTTGCATATAAAATGATATATTTATTTTTAGAATGTTTAAAATTTTTTATTGAAACTTTAATGTTTGTACCTGTATTTAAAAATAGTAAAGATGAAAAATTTAAACAATTAATAGATGATATGTTTTATAATGAAAAGAAAAATCAAGATATTATAAATGTATTAAAATCAATGAAAGATAAATTAGTTTATGATGTACCTAAAATAGGAAAAGATCCAAAATTTGAGCCTTTAAAAACTAAACAATTATTAGATTATTATGTTAAATATATTAAAAATATTAAATTATTATTTTTCTTACCTTTAGAATTAGGTGGAAAACATAATAATCCAATTTTATATAAAGAAAAAAGTGAAGAAGATGAAGAAGATTTAAATGAAATTGAATTAAAAAAAAAAGAATTTAAAGAAAAAATAAATAGTTTTATAGATTTTTATATTGACAATAAAAATGATTTAGATAATAATGTAATGGTTAAATTTTTTTCAGAACCGACTGAAGATGATGATTTAGAAACAAAAAATATAAAAGAAACTATAATTTTAGATATATTATTTAGATTAAATTATTTAAAAGATAAAAAAAATATTTATCCTATTGGAAAAGATGATTTATATATTTTAACAAATTGTATAAATAAAATATATAAAGCAGATCCTGATTTATGGCATGATGTTATTGTAGAAATATGTTTTCATACAAAACTTATATTAAAAGGTATAATAAAAGAACAACTTCCATATTTAATTCAATTAATTTATATAGATTTTCATAAACTAAGTAAAGAAACTTTTAATAAAGAAAATCTTCCAATCTCTATGAAAAATTTTTTAATATTATTAGAATATTTAAGACTTCATTGTGAAAATCATCATAAAATATTTCAAACTATATTAACCAATGAAAATATTATAAAAATTAATTCTATGGGTAAACCTGATAGATTAGATTTACTTAATTTTATATTAAAAATACCAATTATTGCAATGAATAGTGTAAATTTTTGCCAATCTAAACATAATTTTATAACATTATATAGAGAAAATAATTATGATTATTTTAATGATTTATTAATTGGCGTAACTGATTACTTAATAGAAATAATTCAAGGAAGTTTTGAATCAAATATGAAAAGATTTGCTTTAGAAGCTTTTAAATCCAAAAATGATAAAGATAAAAATAAAAAAAAAGAAAATACTTTAGCTGCAACTAAAAATTTAGGTAATCAATTTTATGAAAATACAGATTTTGATAATTACATTGATGCTGGTTATTTATGTTTTGATGACATGGAAAATGAAGAAAGTGAATTTTTTTTATCTCAATTTTTTAGATTTATAATATGTTTTTTTGAAGAATGTTTAAATCCAACTTCAAACAAAGAAAAAATAGTTAAAAAATTCAATCCTAAAAAATTACTTCTTGGATTAAGTCATAGTACATCTAATCTATTTTTACATTATAAAGAAAATAAAAAATTAACGAAAGATTATGTTTTACCTGAAAATTTTTCAGATGAATTGATTGATTATTATTTAACTGAAGATGATATTCAAGAAAATTATTTTTTTATTTTAAGTAGTAATATTTTTAGATTTTTTAAAATGGCAATTCAATGGAAAAGTGGAGATAAAATAAATCAATATTTAAATGAAATACAAGAAGAAATAGATGAAAATCAACCAATAAGTGAAAAAAATAAAAATTATAATATAGGTAAAAGAGAAGCATTTAAATTTTATAGTAAAATTATAAAAGAAGTTGAAATATATTATAAACCAAAAGAAAATATGTCTGAATTAGAAAGAAGAAAATTTAAAGATTATTTCGATAGTATAGAAGATTTTGAAAGAAATGAAAAAAGTTTTAGAAATTTATTTGAATATACTGGAAATGTTCAAAAAGTTGTTTATTTAATTCATCCAGATAGTTTATTTGTTCATCCAAAAGATATGCAAAGTTTTGATGAAAATGCACCATTTGATAAAAATGAAAAATTAAATTATTTATTACAATATATAACTCAATTTCAAAAATTATTACAAATGAGAAAAAATTTATGGAAAAAGAAAAATAAAACTTTAAATTTATTATATAATATCAATTATACTTATACAACCTATATAAGTATGTTTATTAGTTTGATTTTAAATATAATAATTTTTTTCTCATGTTTTTATGTGAGTTCAAATAGACCTATTGCTGAAGGATTACAACCTGAAAATAATGATTTACCTATTAATTGGACAAGAAAAGAAATAAATTCAAAACATATTTTTGTTTTAAATATTATACATTTAATTTATATTGTTTCAATATGTTCTTTTTGGATTTATTTAAATAATAATAAACAAAAAGTTTTATCAGGAAAAAGTATTGATGAAGAACATAATTCTTTAATTTCAAATTTATTAGAAAGTGAAATTGCCCCACTTTTTTGGAATTTAATCACTGGAATAATTGCAGGTTTATCTGTTAAATTTCATTTTATATTTAGTTTACAATTATTTACAATATTTGCATTTTTTGAAACAATGCAAACTGTTATATATTCAGTTCGTATAAGATATATGCAGTTTTTATCAGCTGGATTTTTAATTATAATATTTTCATTATTTTTTGCAATGATTAAATTTTATTGGTTTACAGATCAAGCAAATACGAATTGCTTAACATATCAACAATGTTTTTTAAGTATTGTTACTGATGGAATAAGAGGTGGAGGAGGAATGGGATTTTCAATTAAAAAAATAAATGAAGATGATTATTTTGTGGAATTTTTATTAGAATGGATTTTTTATTTTTCAATTATTTTAATTTTGTTAAATATTATTAATGGTATTATAGTAGATACTTTTCAAGCTCTTAGAGAAGAAGCTAATGCTCAATATGAAACAAAAATGAATGTATGTTTTATTTGTAGTTTAAATAGAAGTATTTTTGAAAGAAGAGGAATTGATTTTGATTTTCATAAAGAAATTGAACATAATTGTTTAAGTTATTTTCATTATTTATATAAAATTTTACAAACAGATGAACAAGAATTAAATAGTTTAGATTATCAAGTTTTATTAAGTTACAGACAAGCAAGAACAGATTTCTTTCCTGTTAATACAAGTTTATCAATTTCACAAAATCAATCAAATTAATTTTTTTATATTTAATATTATATAAATTTAATTTAATAAATTAATATATAATTTTAAATTGAAACTTTATTATAATTTAATTAAATTTAATAAATAAGAATATTAAATAATAATGAAATATAAAGTTAATAAAATTATAATTGATGATAATAATGATACAATAACAAATAATTATAATGAAACTATTATGTTAATAAATTATTTTTTTTATAATAAAAATATATCTGAAATATTTATTATTCCTTTAATTTATTATATTTTATTGTTTTTATTTATTTTACATGTATCAATATTTAATAAAATTTCTAAAAAATCAATAAATTATAATTTATCAAATAAAAAAAGAAATTTAATATTTTTTTTAATTTTATTTTTAATTTATAATTTATATTTTTATTTTCATTATAGAAATCTATCTGATAGTGAAACAACTATTTTTCCTTCTATTTATTGTGGATTAAATATTTTTATATTACTTTTAATTCTAATAATTAATGAAGAAAGAAATAAAAAAATTATTAAATTACCTAAAAATAACCCAATATTAAATTATTTAATAATAAATTGCATTTATTTAATATTGGAAATTATTTTTGAAATTAAAACTTTAATTTTTTACCATAAAATTACTTTTATTGTTTTTTCTTTTTTTATAAATATATATTTATTATATTTATTCTATAAATTTCCAGATAATACATATGAAACATTAATAAATCAAAGTAATATACCTTTAATTGAATTAAATAATAATTCAAATAAATTTATTAATGTTAAAAGTAAAAAAAGTAATCATTACATTACTATGAATATTATTAAAAATTCTGATAGTCAAAATATATTAAATCAAATAATAACTAAAAAAGATTTGCCTAATATTAAAATTTTCTTTAAAAATTCATTTCATATAGATTATAGTAATAATAATGATAAAAATATAGCTCAATTTTATACAAATATTTATTTTCAATTTAAAGTAATTATAACTTCATCATTATTTATTAAAAATAATATTGTAAACAGAACTTTAGAAGATTTTATTCAATTAGATAATGAAATTCATAGTAAAAAATGCAATTATAAATTTCCAAAATTAAAAATAAATAAAATTATATTAAATAATAATTTAGATAGTTTTGAAATAACTAAAAATAAAGTTCAAAAATTTTTATTTGATTTAATAAATGAACCTTTATTTATTAATAAAGAAGTTTTAAATTTTATTGGAATTAATGATATTGAAATTATAAAAAAATATCAATCATATCAAAATTATTTAAAATTTAATAATGAGAAAAAAAATAATTTAAATGAAATTCAAATAAAAGAAAATTCTAATGAAATTATTAATAATGAAAAAATAGAAATTAAAATAATTGAAGGTAATTATTCATATTCAGAATCAAATTTAAATAAAAGATATTATTTAACTATGAGATTAACTTATATAAATTATTTTAAGTTAATAAAAAAATATATTTTAGATATAATATTTTTAATAATTGAAATTTCAAAAATAAATAATAATTTTCATAACCAAATAAAACCTTTAATAAATCAATTTTTAAAAATCAAACTAGAAATTAAAGATAAATTTATTCCTTATTATAAAGTAAATGATTGTAATAATCAAAATAATAAATTTGAAATTTTTATTGAAACTATGGAAAAAATTTTGCAATTTATTTTAGATAATCACATTAATTATGAAGAAACAATATTTAATGAATTTTTTTCTGATTGTTTTTTTAATTATAAAATAGAAGATAATTTAAATAATAATAAAATAATTAATATATATGCTATTGCAAAAAATTATATAATATATTTTATTCAATATAAAAATTATATATTTTATGAAATAAATTTAAAAATTTTATTAGATAATGAAAATTTTATAGAAAAAAAAAAGTTTTATAAATTTAAAGAAATAAAGAGATATATAGATATTTTAAATATAGAATTAAATATAAATTTAAATTGGCCTAATGAATGTTTTATTAATAATATAAATAATAATCAATTAAAATATAAAAAAAGATTATATTTTATTGGAATTTTTTTAAATAAAATATTTAATCATCAAAAATTTTTCAAATCAAATTTTTATTTAAATATATTTAATATAGATAAAATATATACAAATTATTTAATAAAAAATAAAAAAAATTCAACTTCATCTAATTCAATTTCATTTGATGAAGAATTATATAATAATTTATTAAGTTAATATTTTTAATTAAATATATTAATTTAAATATATTAATTATCATATATATTTACTTTAAATGAAAAATATAAAAAGAAATAAAAGTGAAGAAATATTTAGTCATGTTTCTTTATTTAATAAATTTAATTTTAATAATGAATATAATAAAAAATTTTATCAAAGTTTCAATAATCTTAAAAAATTATACCAAATAAATAATATTATTCAATATAAACTTTTAAAAATTAATGCTTTTAAAAGAAAAAATTATTTTAATCCTCAATCGAAAAAAAATTTAAAAAATAATCTTATTTTATATTTAATTGAAAATAAACCAATAGAAGATAAAATTTATTATAAAGAAATTGTTCCGAAAAAACTGACAAATAAATTTTTTCAAAATTATCAAAAAGAAATATTTAATAAAAAACAAGAAAAATTAAAAGAATTTATTAATTATAGTCAAAATTATATTAATTTAGATAATATAAAAAATTTCACAAACAAAGAAAAAAAAACAAAAATTAATATTAATTTACTTAAAAAAAATACCTGTTTTATAAATAATATTTATGAAAATAAAAATTCAAAAAATAACAAATCTTTTATTTTACCAATTATTTAAACATTTAATATATATATATTTTTAATTAATTAAATATTTTAAAACTTATAAATTATTAAATTAAAATAAAGTCATGATGGATGCTCTTGGAATATCTGATATTGGAGATGTAATTCGTGGAAAAACAACTTTATCAGACCGTGCATTAACACGTTCTTATTATTCAAATCGTGCTCCTTTATGTGGAGAAAGTAATAGTGATCGTTTACAGAATTTATCTAATTTAAATAGTAAAGGTTCATTTAAGCAAAATAACAGTAATCTTAATAATAGTGATGAAATAAGAGTAAGACATAATTATTTAGATAAAGATATTCATGTACCTTCTTTAGAAGAATATAGATATCAAAAAATTACATATAAAGAAGATTTTAATTTAAATATAAATGTTAATTATTTATCTTCAGAAGAAAGAAAAAAAGCATATTTAGGAGAAGAAGATAATATTATTTGTGGAAGATTTCCACATTTAAATTATTGTAATTGTAAAATTCCTTGTAGTTTAATTTTACCTTATATTCATTCTATTGAAATATTACCAAATCTTTATGTTGGAAGTATTGAATGCATATTTAAAACAAAAGAATTATTATATAATAAAATAAAATTTATTTTAAATTGTACTTGTATTGAATTTCATAAAAGGTTAAAATTTTTTGAATATTATGATATATATATAAATGATAGTGATAGTGAAAATGCAATTAAATTTTTTAAAATAACAAATAGAATAATAGAAGATAATTTAAATAAAAAAAATAAAATTATAATTGTTAGTGAAAACGGAATAAGTAGAAATTTTACTTTAATTATGGCTTATTTAATTGGGAGAAAAGAAATGAAATATTCTGAAGCATATGATTTTATTAAAAAGAAATTTAAATATGCAGAACCAAATGAAGGATTTAAAACTCAATTAAAACATTATGATTTAAGTGTTAATGTATAAATAATATTATTTTTTAAATAAATTAAAAATTAAATAATATATAATTTATAAAAAAAATGAATGATATATTAAAAAATTTTTATGAAAGTAACTACAGCAATAATTTTTATTTCAAAAGTAATAATGAATCAATATTTAAAAAAAATGGAAAAAATATATTTGTTATAGATAGTGATATAATAAAAAAAAATAAAAATGAAAATGATTTAAAAAATAAAAGAAATTTAAAAAGATTAAGAGAAAAAACATTAAAAACAAACCGAAAAGTTATTGAAGAGATTTCAAAAAATGCATTTAATAAAGATGATGATGAAAATGATAATGAAAATAGTAGTGAAGAAGATAATAAAAGTAAAAATACTAGTGAAAATTTATATAATGAATTTTATATATATAATCTACCATTAAAATATAATAAAAATAAAGAAGAAATATCAACTAATGTTGGAATAATTCTAAAAACTCTATTAAATAATAAAGATGAAGATGATAAATTATCAAATGAAAAAAAAGAAGAAGAAAATTTAAATAATACTGAAAATTTAATAAATCCTTTAAAAATTATTCAATCTAATTTAAGTAATGAACCTGATAATAATGATTTATATAAAAGTACAAATTTACAAGTAAAATGTTTAGGAAATGAATTAAATAGAAAAAAAATGTTTAATGGAATTAATGTATATAAAAGAGATAAAGAAAAATATAAAATAGTTAATGTTGATATTCCATCAAATAGAAAAAAAAAAGAAAAAGTGAATATAGATAAAATTATGAAAAAAAATAAAATAATTGATGAAAATAATCTTTTAAGATTTAACTTCAATATAAATAATAATATAAATAATAATAAATCAAAAAAAATAAAAAATTATTATCTAAATAAAAATTTTTCTAAAAATTATAATGATTATGCTTCTTTAGATGAAAGATTACGTATTTCAGAACAAAGTGCTTTTGAAACATTACGTTTATTTAAATTAAGAGGCAAAGAATATGATGATATAAAGAAAAAATTAATAAAAAGAGCAAAACCTGCTTTAAAATAAAAAAGTTTATTATTATTTATTAATTACAAATAATATAAATATTTATAATTAAAAAGTTATATTTAAAATTTTATTTTCTTCTTAATATATATAATTATGAATTAAATATAAATTTTTAATTAAAAAAATTATTCTATAATTAAAAATACTAATAAAATTTATTGATTAATGGAAAGTAATAATAATAATATTGAAAATAATAATAATCCTATTAATTTAATTGTATTTGAATTTTTTAGTGGAATAGGTGGAATGCATGAAGCTTTAAAATTTCAACAAAATAATATTAATATAATAGAAATATTTCCTTTTGACATAAATCAAAATTGTAATGTTACATATAAATATAATTTCAATATAACACCATATAATATTTCTTTAGAGTCTTTTTCTATAAATGATTATGAAAATTTTTTTAAAAAAATTAAAAACCCTCATAAAATATTATGGACATTATCTCCTCCGTGTCAACCATTTACAAGACAAGGAAATCAAAAAGGTTTAGAAGATAATAGAAGCAAAGCATTCATTAATTTAATGAATATATTAGAAAATACTTGTTATTTACCTGATTATTTATTATTAGAAAATGTTAAAAATTTTGAAAATTCAAAAGCTACTGAAATGTTAATTGAAATATTAAATAAAAAAAATTATGATTATATACAATTTTTAATTAATAGTAAAGAATTTAATGTTCCAAATTCAAGATTAAGATATTATATTATAGCAAATAAAAATAAAAAATTTAAAAATAATAATAAAAAAGTTATTGTTGAAAATTGGAATGAATTTAATAATATAAATAATAAGTCAATTCCAACAATAAAAGATTATTTAAATTATTCTCCATTATTTGAATCTGAATTAAAAGATTTTTATATATCAAAAAATATATTATCAAAAGAATCAAGTATTGCAATGGATATTGTAACATTAAATGATAATTCAACAATTTGTTTTACAAAAAATTATACAAAATTAATGAAAGGAAGTGGAAGTATATTATTAATTGGTGATGATAATAATAATGATGAAAAAAAAGATTTAATTTCTTTATTTGGAAAATTAAGATATTTTACACCTAAAGAAATATTAAAATTTTTAAATTTTAATGATAATTTTGGATTTCCCAAAGAAATAACAATAAAAAGTCAATATAAATTATTAGGAAATAGTATTAATGTTAAAGTTGTGGAAAATATTTTTAAATATTTATTTAATAATAATAATTATATTAATTAATTATTAATATTATTAATTAATAAAATTATGTTTGAAAAAATTATCGAAAAAATAATAATCCAATATTTCGGAGATTATATAGAAAATTTAGATTTAGATAAATTAAATTTAGGATTATTATCAGGAAATTTAACATTAGAAGAAATTAAATTAAAAGAAAAAAAAATAAATGAATATAATTTACCTTTTAAATTAATTAATGGTATATTAAAAAAATTAATTATAAAATTTCCTTGGACAAATAATTTTAATACAAATACAACTATTGAAATTGAAAATTTACAATTAATATTAAGTATTATTGAACAAAAAGATTGGAATTTTAAAAATAATTTTAATGATATTGAAAATAAATTAATGCTTTTAAAAAATTTTTTTAATAAATATATTGAAGATATCACTGAAAAAATAAAAAATAAAATTAAAGAAAATAATAATATAAATAATAAAAATAATAATTATTTAGATAAAATAAAAAATAAAATAATAGATAACATTAAAATAGGTTTTAAAAATATTCATATTAGAATAGAAGATAATAAAAATAAATTTTCATTAGGATTAATTATAGATGAAATTTTATTATCCAACACTGACAAAAATTTTCAAGAAAAATTTTTTCTAAGAGAACAAATTAATAATAATAATAACAATAATAATAAATTAAATTTAGAAAATATTGTAATAATTGAAGATGATATGAATAAATATAAAATTTTAAAAATAACGAATTTATCTATCTATATTAATTATAATGAAAAAATTTTTATATCTAATTATTCAAATAATCAATATGAAAATATAATGAATGAAATATATAATAATAATGAAAATAATATTATTTTCCCAATTAATTTGTTTATAAAATTAAATATTTTTAATAATAATAAAATTAATAAATATAATATTGATATTGAAATAACATCTTTGAAACTTATATTTAAAAAATCTCAATATGATATAATTATATATTTATTAAATTTATTAAATGAATTTAATAAATATATTTTTATATTAAAAGATAGTATTAAATATAATTATTTCAAACCAAAATATCCAATTAATAAAAATTATTTATTATGGTTTAAATATAGTATCAGAATGATTATTAAAAATAGAAAATTTTTAAAAGGAAACTCTAATGAATTCAAACTAAATAAATTATTATTTGAAAATTATAAAACAAAATTTTTTAATTATTTTCATAAATATATTGAAAATAATATTGAACAAAATGAAAAAGAAGAATTAAATAAAATAATATATTTATTTGATATTGATATTTTATATAAATGGACTGTTAAAAATATAGAAAAATATATTAAAGAAAATAAAAAAAATGATATAATAGAAATTAAAAATAATAATTCAACAAATAAACTTTTAAATTTTTTTAATATAAAAACTAATAATAATATAGAAGATAAAAATAAATTAACAAAAGAAGAAGAAGAAAAAATAAATGATATTTTTCAAACTTTTTATTATGATATAAAAAATAAAATTAATAAAAATAATTTAAATGAAATAAATTTTAAAATTAAAGAAGGTAATTTTATTTTTTCACAAAATAAAAAATTAAATCAATTCAAAAAAGAAAAATTTGGATTTTTTTTTAAAAATTTTTTAATAAATTTTAAAAAAAATAATAATGGAAATGAATTTAGTTTTGAACTAAAATCTTTTGATATTAAATTAATTAATTCTTTTAAAAATAATGAACAAAATATAAATATTATAAATTATAATAGTAATACAAATAATATTAATTTTTTTTGTAAATTTGAATTTATAAAAGAGAATGAAATAAAAAAAATTAATTTTATTTTGAATTCATTTGACATTATATATCAAAAAATTTTAATAAAAAGAATTAAAGATTTTTTTAAAATAAGTAATGAATATTATTTAGATAAAACTTATTTACAATCAATTTATTATGAAAAAATAAATGATATTAAAAAATCTGCAGAAGAAAATATTAAAAATAATATGTTTAATAATGATAAAATATTAATTAATTTTATAATTGAAAGTA
>JAEEGL011280839.1_pt1 | contig 17164 bp, 14 predicted proteins | sample 9134231 | NCBI WGS metagenome assembly JAEEGL01 (sample SAMN16246548, study PRJNA631951) | gut metagenome | biome: gut microbiome; feature: rumen; material: fiber-attached | host: Bos | place: Iran: Karaj | collected 2018-10
ATGGCGTGGGCTATCCTGCAATCAATCATTGAAGACAAGTTGGCGACCGAGCCGCAAGACGCACTCGATCGCCTGAACTATCTCCAGATAAAATGTACCGACCCATTGGCTATTGAAGCCGTAGTGGACTTCGCAAGGTTCACCGCTCAATACTACGATACCTCAAAGGGCATCAAGTCGGTGAAGCTGAACACTCCCGACGAGTATGTGAGCCGTTACTGCTCCGAGTTCTATTTGCTAGATTACAACTACCGTAATGCGGTGAACCGCTTCTACGCCGTCGATACCACCGTGTCGATATTCGCCACACTGGAACGAGCAAAAGACGCACTCGATTCCCACTATCACAAGCTGGCCAATCGCATCAACCTTGAATGGATTGACTGCTTGCAGGAAAAGGGCGGCTTTGCCAATGTGTCGCTCACACGGCAGCAAGACTTCTACGAGAAGTATGTCAAGCCGTTATCGGGCAAAGTGGTAGTCGTTATCAGCGACGCTCTGCGCTATGAAGTGGCGGCGCAACTCGCTGAACGCTTACAAAGTTTGAAGCATCCATTGAACATCGAACCTGCTTTGGCTATGCTGCCCACAGAGACGTGCTACTGCAAGCCGTCGCTCCTGCCGCACTCAACACTGCACTTTGTCGAGGCGCAGAAAATGGAAGTCGATGGCAATGTCCTTATCGACACAATCGCAAGGCAGAAGCACTTGCAGTTGTATGCTCCCAAAGCGAAATGCAAGACCTATAAAGCGGTCTTTGAAAATCAATGGAGAGAAAACCAGGATCTTCTCAAAGAAGAAATGTTGTGGTATGTGTACCACGATACAATCGATGAAAGCTCTCACGGCAACAAGGCATCGAAAACTATTGTCGATAGCTTTGAACGTGCCGTGGACGAACTATTTAGAATAGTCAAGAGCCTTCATGGTTCTGGCGACGCAACGCACGTTATCGTGACGAGCGACCACGGCTTCTTGTTCAATGACATCAAGTTTGAGGAAAAAGACAAACAACCCGTCACCGAAGAAGCCTTGGAGAGCAAGACACGCTATTACCTCACTCGCAGCACTGCTGCCGTGAGCAATATCTTCAAGTTCCCTCTTGCCGATGTGAGTGCAATGGATAACACCGACATCCAAGTGGCAGTTCCAGTCGGCACAAACCGCATCTATCAGAAAGGCGGCGATTATGTGTTCTGCCACGGTGGTGCTTCATTGCAGGAAATGATAATCCCGATTATCACCTCACACCGTGAGAGTGGTAAGGAGAAACGCGAAGCCGTTGGCGTTTCAGTCCTTGAACAGAACTTGCGCATGACTTCAAGCCGTGTGAAGTTCACAGTCTTGCAGACCGAAGCGGTGAGCGGTGAAAAGAAAGAGCGCAAAATCCGTTGTGCTATCTATGACGGCGACATCGTGGTTTCGCCACAAGAAAAGCTCACGCTCAACCGTGGCGACGTTTCGCTGGACGCTCGCAAGTACCCCGTTGAGTTGACTCTCAACAAGCCCACCTCGGCAGGTGTGCTGCAACTGCGCATCTACGATGAAAACGACCCGCTCAACCCGCTCGTGAAAATGAATATAACTAATAATACCCTCATCGAAAGAGATTTCTGATGAGCCATTAACAATATACACTATGACTGACTTACAGAGTAAAATATTAAACGCTTTCAGCGGTAAAGTAGTGAGAAAAGACCTTGCCTTTCTCGTGAAAGGCGGTCTGCCTGTGCCAACCTATGTTCTTGAATATTTGCTTGGGCAATACTGCGCCAGTGACGACGAGCAGGTTATTGCAGAAGGGCTTGAAAAAGTCAAGCAAATCATCAAAGACAACTATGTGCATCGTGCCGAAGCTGAATCGGTGAAAGGGCGCATCCGTGAAAACGGACGCTACCGTATCATCGACAAGGTGACTGCGGTACTCAACGAGAAAGCCGACGAGTATCAAGCCACTTTTGCCAACCTCGGTTTGATGAATGTGCCCATTGGCACCGAGTATGTCAAGAAAAACCCGAAACTGCTCTCCGGCAACGGAGTGTGGTGCATTGTCACCATCGGCTACATTTCGGGCGAGGACGTGAAAGTGCGCTGGGACATCGAGAATTTGAAACCCATTCAAATCTCCAATGTCGATGTAGAGGACTACATCAGCCAACGCAAGAACTTCACGACCGAGGAATGGCTTGACTTCCTGATGCACACCGTCGGCTTGAACCCCGAACCGATGAACCGCCGTGAGAAGTTCATCACGCTTGCTCGCTTGCTACCGCACGTGGAGAATAACTTCAACTTTATGGAACTCGGTCCAAAAGGCACTGGCAAGAGCCATGTGTATCAAGAGTTATCTCCATTCGGCGTGCTGGTCAGCGGTGGTGATGTAACCTCACCACGCTTATTTGTGCGCATGAGCGGCAAGCGCGAGGAGTTAGGTCTTGTTGGCTATTGGGATGTAGTCGCATGGGATGAGTTTGAGCAGCAGAAAGGTCGCAACGTCGATGCCGTGCTTATCGACACCATGCAGAACTACCTCGCCAACAAGTCGTTCAACCGAGGCAAAGGCACTCACGAGGCATCGGCTTCGATGGTGTTTGTGGGCAACACGAAACACACCGTGCCGTATATGCTCAAAAACACGCACCTCTTTGAGTCCATTCCCACTTCGTTCATTAAGGGAGCGTTCCTCGACCGCATCCACCTTTACAACCCAGGATGGGAAATCAAGATGCTCAAAAAGAACAGCTTCTCGAAAGGCTACGGCTTGATTACCGACTACATCGCGGCAATCCTGCACGAAATGCGCAATAACGACCTTACAGGCAAGCTGAAGGACTATGTGCAATTCGACGGCTCGCTCTCCGAGCGCGACCACCTCGCCATTCGCAAGACATTCTCTGGAATGATGAAGCTACTCTATCCCGACGGCAACCTCACCTTTGAGGAAGCCATCGAGCTTGTCGAGTTTGCTGGCGAGAGCCGCAAACGTGTGAAAGACCAGCTCTACATCATCGACGAAACTTTCAAGGCAGAGCCAGCAAAGTTCGTCTATACCATCCTTTCCACAGGTCAGGAAATGACTGTGCAGACGCTCGAAACAGTGAGCAACGCGCTCATTGTTCCTTTGTCACCGACCGCACAGCCCGATGATGAGCCGCAGGACGATAACGAAGATACAGCCACCGACGAGGCAGAGGCTACCGCCCGTCCTCGCCGCCCACGCATACCAATTCTGCGTGAGGGCAGTATCTCGTTCCGCATGGGACAAACAGGCGTTTCTTATAAAACGCTCTTTGCTCCATATTTAGAAACCGCCAACGAGATCACCATTGAAGACCCCTACATCCGTACTTCGTGGCAAGTAAAGAACTTGGTCGAGTTCATTACTATGCTTATCGAATCTCGCAACGTCGAGGGGCTAAAAATCAATGTAGTGACCAACGAGGAAGACGAGAAGTTGCCAGAGCTGATAGACCGCTTGGACGACATCAAAGATGACCTCGTTGCTTATGGCATAGAATTTGCTTATAGTTTTAGAGAGTTCCATGATAGAACCATCAAAACTGATACTGGTTGGACTATTACGCTGGGCAGAGGTCTTGACATTTTCGAGAAGTTTAGTCCGTATTCCGTAGAGGCTATGCGCCAAGACCGCCGCAAATGCAAAGAGTTTATGGTCACATATTTGCGTTCTTCAAAAGCACTATAATATATGGGCAAACTCAGCAATAAGGCATTTGCAATCATGGCGATGTGCGAGGAAACAAAGCAGCCCTTCGGCATCACCGTTGACCCTAAAGAGGGCTACTGTGTTTTCTCTTGGGCTTTCAAGATAAGCCCAGGGCAAGGCGCACGCGAGGGCTACGACAAAACCCATGTCAAAGGCGGGGTGATGTACGACCCAGACTTCAACGGATGCCCACATTGCGGAGCAAAGAGCTTTTATATCTGCGCTCGCTGTGGCAAGGTAGTTTGCTACCATGAGCAGGAATACGTCACTTGCCCGAACTGCGGCAACTCCAGTTCAGTTCGCCCGAAGAAATCAGTAGATTTAAGCGGGGGCGGCTTTTGAAAAATGAAGTTTATTTACGTTGATTTACAAAATAATACGTTGACATATGACAGAACTTAAAGCAAACGATTTGGTCAGCCTAACCAATGGCTCGAAAGCAAAGGTCATCAAAGAGTTAGGACGTGGCGGACAAGGTATCGTTTACCTTGTTGAACTGGCCGGGCAGAAGATGGCTCTCAAATGGTACATCAATGCGCCCAACAACACCTTTTATAAAAACTTGCAAGAGAATATCACAGGTGGTGCACCATCCGACGCTTTTCTGTGGCCAGAGTATCTGACCGAAAAACAAAAAGGCACTTACGGTTATGTAATGAAACTGCGACCAGAGGGATATTATGAATTTGGGCATTATCTGCTTGCAAAGGTTCAATTCAAGAGTTTTGAAGCTATCACCAATGCAGCTATGAAGATTTGTCAAGGCTTCAAGGATTTGCATTTAAGAGGTTTCAGCTATCAAGACTTGAACGACGGCAACTTCTTCATTCACCCTGAAACTGGCGATGTTCTTATCTGCGATAACGACAACGTGTTCCCACAGGGTGATATTTCGGGCATCATGGGCAAAGCTCGTTACATGGCACCCGAAATCGTGTGCGGAAAAGCCCCCGACAAGTTCAGTGACCGTTTCTCGCTCGCCGTAGTTTTGTTCATGCTTTTCTATGGCAATCACCCACTCGAAGGCTCGCGCGTGCTCGCTTGCCCTTGCATGACCGAGAAGTTTGAAAAAAAGTTCTATGGTGAAGAACCAATCTTCATCTATGACCCCAAGAAGAATGACAACCGTCCAGTTAGAGGCGTACATAATAATGTTATCCGTCGATGGCCAATTTATCCAGAAGCTTTGCGTGAAGCCTTCATTAAGGATTTCAGCGAGGAATGCTTGAAGAATCCGCAGAAGCGTACCATCGAAGCCGACTGGCAACGCATCATCCAGCAGCTCCGTGACAGTCTGTTGCGCTGCACAAGTTGTGGTGACGAAACCTTTGCCACCGATGCCGCAAGCAAATGTATGTGCTGTGGCAAACCTTTGACAATCGCAGGAACATTACGCTTCCAAAAACCGACGCGCGACATCATGCTCACTCCAGGTACGAGAATCTATGTCGATTTGGATAATAATCCCGACATCGAAGTTATCTCCGTGCCGGGCGACAAGTTCCCCATACAGCTACGCAACCTCACCGCCAACAAGTGGACGGTTGAGACACCAAGCGGAAAGTTGCGTGCAATCGAGCCTAACTGCACTTTCCCAGTCAAGGCTGGGCTGAAAGTGAGCATTATTGCCACTAACAAATCCACTCATCAGAGCGAATTAATTTAATAATCACTTAAAATATTTTCATTATGGGTCTTTTAGATAACGAAAGCATTCCAAGAAGAAAAATGACTTTGTTCTTCTTGATTGACAAGTCGGGCAGTATGTTCGGCAAGAAGATTGGCAGCGTGAACGATGCCATTGAAAACGTATTGCCAATGATTGGCGAAATCTCAGATGAGAACCCCGACGCTGAAATCAACGTCGCAGCTTTGGAGTTTTCGACTGGCACTCGCTGGCTCTACGACGAGCCAAAGGATGCCAAAGAGTTTATCTGGCAACAAGTGGAAGCTGAGGGAATGACATCTCTCGGCGAGGCTTGCTCGGAGTTGAATAAGAAACTCTCTCGTAGCGGTTTTATGTCAACACCAAGCGGTTGCTACGCACCAGCTATCATTCTACTCTCAGATGGTGGCCCGACTGACAACTTCGAAGCTGGTTTGAGCCAACTCAAAAACAATAGTTGGTTCAAGAGTGCCATCAAAATCGCCATTGCCATCGGTGACGATGCCGACAAAAATGTACTCAAAGATTTCACGGGCTCGCTTGAAGCAGTGATTACAGTTCACAACCTTGATGCACTAAAGAAGATGATCCGAATTATCGCCATCACTTCTTCGCAGATTGGCAGCAAGAGTTCTACCGCTACCGACGAAACCAAGCAAGAACAAGTTATTAAAGAGGTGCAGCAGCAAGTCAAGGATGTCGACGGCGCAGAAGCCGCCAACACAGCCGCACCTGCATCGGGAGATTCTTACGACGATTGGGATTAACTTTGGCAACTAATTCAGAACAATGAAAAGAATTGTTCATTATTGCCAAGGTGAAAGTCATAAGTCGTCGGGCAAACCTTGCCAAGACTGTGCCTATGCCGAAAGTTCACCTGACCTCTCCATAGCCATCGTATGCGATGGGCATGGAGGGGAACGGTATTTTCGCAGTCAAATTGGCTCACAACTGGCTGTTGCTGTCACAAAAAAAGCGGTCAAAGAGTTTCTTGAAAAAATTGATTTCTCCTCTTATGCTCGTGACAAACGAGAGCCGCTTTTTGTTGGCGAGAAATTCACTGATTATTTTGCCGACAATTCTACACCCGAATTTGCCGACAAAGCCGAGCACAAAGCCCTCATGTGGCTGTTCTCGTCAATCATCAGTGAATGGAACAAGGAGATTGCTCTTGACGCTACAAACAGTGAATTGACGGAATGGGAGCTTGCTCATGTTGAACAGCAATACCTTGATGAGTTCAACGCTAAACGTCAAGACCGCGACCCCGATGCCACTTTTGAGAAAACCTATGGCTGTACGCTGATGGCTTATGTGCAAACCAAAGAGTTTTGGTTCGCTTTCCACATTGGCGACGGTAAATTTGTGGCATTTGACAATGACAATGGCACATTGGCTTGTTCGCAGCCCATTCCCTGGGACGAGCGTTGCTTCTTGAACAAGACCACTTCAATGTGCGATTCAAATGCTATTGAACGTTTCCGCTACTGTTATCAAGGTGACGGACATTTCCCGCTCGCAGTATTTCTTGGCTCAGATGGACTTGATGATTCCTATGGAGACGGTGAGCACCTTTATAATTTCTATATTGAAATATACAAGTTGCTCATTAGGAAAGGTTATGATAAGACAATGAAAACTTTGACACACGACTTGCCCATGATAAGCAAAGTCGGCAGTAAAGATGACATGTCGGTCGCAGCCATTTATGATGACAGCGACCCGATTGGAACTTTCCTTCTGTTATCGAATTATCAAGAAAGCCAACTTACCATAAAAGCTCAATCGCTTGAACAAAAAATTGCAGATTTACAGCAAAAAATCCTTGATTTCGGCGACCCAGAAAAACTGTCCAAAGCCGAACTGATAAATCTGCAATATGCCAAGAACGATTTGCAGAAAGCTAAAAACAATAAGAAAAAGAACAAGAACAAACTCGCAGCCATTCGGTCGGAAAGAACCAAGTTCAAAAACAGAAACGATGTGCAGGATGAAGCTACACAAGTAGAAGAAACGCTTACGCTACCTTTAGAACTTGATTCCGAAACTGACGTGGCAGCAGAAAAAGAATAAGCGTAATGGGTACTTGCAAGTATTGTGGTCAAAGTGCTGGATTGCTCTCACATGCACACAAAGAATGTGAGAACAAGCACACTATTGCATTGAGTGATTTTGCGGCTGTTTTGAAGTCGTACTTTCAAGGCAGGGCAACTGCCATCGACATTCAAAACGAGAGAATCAAACTCAAAGCTAATAATTTCCTGTCCGATGAAGACATTTTCAATTTGTCGGACAATGAAATTCGGCAATATACTGCAAGTATCCGTCGCCCATTCTCTCCAAAGCAAATGCACATGATGGACGATTTCTTAAACGCCATCGGTGTACCATACAATCAAGTGAACGCTAATGGAGCGGTCGATGAGTTCACCAAAAAACTTATGAAAGGTTTTATGGTGGAATATTTCACCGACCAACTCACATTGCCAGTGGCACAATCTCGTTGCCAAAAGGTTTTGACGAAATTTCCGATGACACAAGAGAATATTGAGGATGCATACTTCTATGTCCTCAATCGTGCTGCCACGAATTTCCTCAAAAACGGATTGATCAGCGATGCCGAACAACAGAAAATTGATGAATACGTCACCACACTTGCGTTACCGATGAATAATCTTCCTGCCCAATATCAAGACAGCGATATTGGCAAAATTGCGCAGGTGGCCATCATCAAGAACATTCAACGAGGCATTGTGCCACGCACCAACCTCACCGCCCCAATCATTCTTGGTAAGAATGAGTCCATACTTTGGATATATAACGGCATTAGCCTTTATCAAGAGAAAATCACCAAAGAATGGGTTGGGCGTAGCGGTGGTTTTAGTTTTAAGATTATAAAGGGTGTTTATTACCGTACTGGAAGAATGAAAGGACACCCAGTTGAGCATAGCTCAATGGAGTTTCAAGGACAAGGCTCGCTTTTCATAACGAACAAAAACTTAATTTTCTATTCGACTACTAAAAACGCCAAAGTGCCGTTCAATAAAATTATTGGCTTGACACCTTATTCCGACGGAATAGAGGTGCATAAAGACGGTGCAAATCAAAAAAGGATGACCATGCAGGGTTTCGACCCATGGTTTCTCATGAACTTGCTATCGCAGATTAATAACATCTAATAGATTTTTACCTATGCCAAAATCTATTCATCTAAGAAAAGTCCTCGACAACGTAGCTCCAGCTTTCTTGTCAGACATGGAAAAACGGCTTGCATTTTTCCAGATGGCTATTGAACTGGAGCGAAGCAAGGAACCAGATATAAATAACTATTACGAATATCCCATCAATTTCAAAAATGAAAAATTGATGGTTGTGGATTTTCCATGCAACTACCAGTTCGACCAAATCTTTAACGCCAATAAAGACCCTCAACAAACAAGGTGGCCAAAAGATTTATACATTGGGTTGTCGATTATATATGACAAGAAAGTATATCGCTTGCTCAATATGGTTATTGCCTTTGAGGACATAAAGGATATAGACACCGAAGAAGAATTGCTGCCTATTCCTTTAGAGAACTTTGAAGTAAACTTGAAAGAAGCAGCAAAATTGGAAATGCAAACAGAGCAGATTGATGCTCTCAATAATGCCCTCAAAAACGTAACCACTTATAACGAAATTCTTGAACTCCTTCGGAAAAACATCGCCACAGAAGTTAAGATTCAAAACACTCTATATCTTGCATTAAGTTCTAAAAGCATAGAACTTAGCCAAATATATTCTGAATTGAACAATAAGCGTCTTAAAAATGCGCTTACAAACAATCAGAGTTTGTTGGTCTCTTTCTTGCGTAATGACGCAATCAATAATGTTGTAGAAACGATTAATCTTGAGGAGATTATTCGTATCACTGAATTGGACCAGTACCAACTTCAAGCAGTTGGTTATGCTTTAGCGTCGAGAGTTTCTGTAATAACTGGCCCTCCTGGAACTGGCAAAACTCAGGTTATCGAAAATATTCTTGCCAACGCTTTACTGCGTGGCAAGAAAGTTTTGGTAGCCAGCAAAAACAACAAGGCCGTTGATAATGTCAAAGATAGATTTGACATGATCGATGATACTGGCTACTTCATGCGTTTTGGAGCGAAACGGTTTATTGAGGAACATACCAAACCCGAGATGAATCGTGTGGCGAGTTTGATACCAAGAATAGATAAAGATACAGCAAAGCGAGATTTAGATTCAATTGTCAATCAGTATAATGCGGCAATTCAAGACATAAAGAACGCCAGACAGCTTATTGCAAAACGCCAACAACTTGCGGCTGAATTGCCATCTATTCATTCGCAAATTGAAACCAAAAAGCAAAGTAAAGAACAATTAACTGCTACGCATGAGCAGAAGTTGGCGAGCATTGAACAAGATTATTCTGATATTCAACCAGCCAAATCCATTTCACCAAATACTCTTAATGCATGCTCGTCAAGTATAAAGAAACTAAAAAATACGATTAACGATAAGTTCACTGGTGCATTTGCTTTTTGGAACAACTGGTTCTCAAAAAAGAAGTATTCCACACTATTACTGAATACCTTTGAAGACTTCCCTTATGAATTAAAAACTTTAATTCAAGCACAAGGTATTCAATCAGAAATCTCGCAGTTCCACAACAAACAAGATATGATTTCGTTTTGTGATAGAATCTTATCAGTTGTTTCTCGTGTTTTTACCTATCATTCTTTTGTTTCACTTGAAAATAATGCTTATAAAGCAAGCGACTATAGGATTAACAACGAAATTCAAAGCTTAACCTCATCTTATTATAAAAAGAAAACAGAACACGACAAATTACTTGCTCGTGACAATGAATTGTTAACCACAATAATGCGGAATAAGGAGTGGATTCGTCAATGTGGTAAACGAGTCTTACAAGTGTGTATTAGATACTATCTGTCACAAAACGGTTCGGCGGCTGCTATCAACAATTACAAATCATATCTTTCTGCGAATATCTGGAAAGATGACGATTATAAGTTATATGAAGCAAGAGCAAATCAATTCTTGCAATTCATTAGAATGTGTTCTGTAACTAGTCTCTCATCAAAGAATGCTTTCCCTTTGACATCAGAGCTTTTTGACATGGTAATTATTGACGAGGCATCGCAGTGCGACGTGGCTTCCGCAATACCGTTGATAATGCGAGCCAAGCAACTTGTGGTCATTGGTGACCCGATGCAGTTAAGGCACATTTCAGCAGTCAAGACAGATGAAGAGAATGAAATCAGACAGCATTTAGGTCTGGCAGCTTCACCATATTTACAATATGCCGAATGCTCATTATGGGATTACAGCAAGGCATTTATAAGCAATGCCACATCGGGTGCAAAGTCTCCTATTATGTTGCAATGTCATTATCGTTGCCATCCAAACATTATTGCTTATTCAAATGAAGTGTTCTATAATAATACTGGTAAACTTGAAGTTTGTACAAGAACTGACAGGCTCAAAGGCAACCCACAAGGCATTGTACTTGTCAATGTTGTAGGCAGACAAACTTCCGATGTTGTGAACATCAATGAATCCGAAGCAAGAAAAGCTGTTGAGATTGCAGTTCAAGTAGCCACACAATATCCCGATGTTTCCATTGGTATTGTCACTCCTTTCAAGCATCAAGCGGAAAGAATTAACCAGTTAATTCCCGACAATCTCTATAAGAGGATTGATGCAAACACTGTTCATAAATATCAAGGTGACGAGAAAGATATAATGATATATTCTCTCGTCGTTACCGACAATTCACCTGATAGAAAAATCAGTTGGATTGACAATTCTATTCCAAATTTGGTTAATGTCGCTGTTACTCGTGCCAAGAGTACGTTATATGTAGTTTGCAATGTCAACTACATCAAGGCTCATTCTCCAAATCATAAGCCGTTAGGTTATTTAGTCAGAAATAATTGATTTACAATATGAGTGTATATAGTGACATACAAGAAGCGATAGATACTGGCGCGACCATAGAAATAGAATATGTCAAATATGAAGGAGAATATTCGATACGCAAATTGAGCGATGTTGAATATTCATCTACATATGGAAGTTCTCATATCGAAGCATTTTGCCATTTGAGAAAAGATCGCCGCACGTTCAAAATCGACAGAATTCATCGAGTAACTTTCTTGTCTGGTGGTCATGCAGAAGAAGCTGATGAAGTACAGTCAGCAATCATCACGCCATTAAACCAAGAAATTCCATATCGTTTTGACCCAAGCAAGCGAATTTTCAATTTGTATGGTCAAAACTATAACTATTGATAATGAAGTTATACGAAGCCATATCAGACGCTTTAGACCGATTCGGTCTGGAACAAATCAAATCGGTAAGGTTCATCAATTTCCTTGCCGATTACCGAGCTTTTGAAGTAAAGCCAGCCAAAACCATTTTAAGAGAGTTCTTGAAAGCAGGTTATGGCGAAAGAGTATATCAGTTGGATGTTGATGACGCTCCCGATAAATTGCTCAAACTAAAAAGTTTTGGCATGGACTTGATGCAAGCTCATGGGTTCAATGAAATTCATGTGAACTATGTGCTTGATAGCATCTGCTATGGTTTGGCTTGGGTTGAACTTCCTCCAGAAGACATAAAAGAAGAACAAGTCAAAGCATCAACCTATGAGCGCACCATACAAATCGCCAGTGAGCAAATCACCATGATTGCCGTAAAAGGTGGCACATTTGATATGGGCGCAACCCCCGAACAAGGAATATTCGCCGCATTTGATGAAAAGCCATCTATCGAGGTTTCTCTCGATGACTTTTATATCTGCGAAATTCCTGTTACACAGAAAATTTGGCAAATAGTTATGGGAGATAACCCAAGTCATCATCAAGGAGACAATCTACCTGTAGAGAGGGTGTCTTGGCATGAATGTCAAGACTTCATCGAAAACCTAAATTCAATGACTGGATTTATGTTTCGATTACCCACAGAAGCTGAATGGGAATATGCCGCTCGTGGTGGTTCAAAAGCAACACACACGAAATATGCCGGCACAAATGATGACACCATTAACGATTATGTTTGGAGCAAGTCGAATAGCGACAACCAAAGCCATGAAGTGAGAAGCAAATCACCGAACAATCTTGGATTGTACGATATGAGTGGCAACATTTCGGAATGGTGTCAAGACTGGTACTTTAACTCCTATGCGAACAGCACTTCTCGACACAACCCTTGTGGCCCACAAAGTGGAGTGGTTAAAGTACATCGCGGCGGTAGTTGGCAAGACAAGCTAATAAACTGCCGTGTTTCCAAACGATTTAACATGAATCCTAATTATAAAAACAAATTAGTTGGCTTACGACTGGCCGCCTCAATACAATAATGAAACAATACGACAGCGAACAGCTTAAAGCAATAAATGCACAGAACGGTTATTATCTCGTTCTAGCCCCTCCAGGCTGTGGCAAAACCGACATCCTTTCGGAAAGAATAGTTAGAGCTAAAGAAAATGGCGTCGATTTCTCAGATATGCTTTGCTTGACATTTACCAACCGCGCTTCGCGTGGTATGAGAGATCGTGTCAAGCAGAAAATCGGCGAAGAAGCCAACAACATCTTTGTGGGCAACGTACATCGTTACTGCTCGATGTTCATATATGAAAACTCTATAATTCCAGAAAACTCTTCAATTATAGATGAAAATGATATGGGCGACATATTGGTTCAATATGACCCCGATTTTTTCCTTTATAGAGGAGCCTACAACAAGAATGCATTAACCCTCATTGATAATATTGATGCCTATATCTCACAAAAAGACTTTAGGCAACCAAGTTCAGCTATTTTCCTGCCTGAATCAATTTTTGACGGATATTATAGTATTGCGAAGAACGCTGGATTTAACCCAGAGAACATCAATGAGCTTTTAGGCAAAGAGTTCAAGGCAGTTAAATATACTTTGCAATATCGGGCTTATAAAAAAGAAAGAAACATCATCAGTTTCTCTGATATTCTTATCTATGCTTATGAGGGATTAAGAAACGACAGGAATAAAGAGTATAAGCGATACAACTGGATTCAAGTCGATGAGGTACAAGACCTTAATGCCCTGCAAACCGCCATCATAGATGAGCTGTTAGACGATAGCGGTCAATTCACGGTCATGTACTTGGGCGACGAACAGCAAGCAATCTTCTCGTTTTTAGGAGCAAAACTTGACCAACTAGATAGCCTGAAAAAACGATGTGCAGGTCATATCCTCACGTTGGGCAACAATTACCGCTCACCCGATTACTTGCTTGAAGTGTTTAACACCTATGCCGAGAACGAGTTGGGAGTAGATCCCGAACTACTGCCTCATTCCACAAGGAGTGAGACAAAAGAAAAGTTGGACCTCATTCTTACGGACAACCCTGACACGGAAGAAGAAGATAAGCGCGTCAAAAGAATGATTGACTACTATCTGAAATTTGACGATGAAAGGGTAGCAGTGCTTGTGCCTACAAATATGGCAGCGGACAGAATTAGCGACCGTCTCACAAAAGAGAATATCTCGCACTTCAAAATATCGGGAACGGATATGTTCAAGTCGCAATCATACAAAACGCTTGCGTCGTTATTCTGTGTCAACGCCAATGAGTTCAACTTTCTTGCATGGGCAAGATTGCTTAATGGCATTGGGGCGACAAGTAGCGGTGCTGCCGCCCGTGAGTTTATCAACGACATGAAGCAAGTAATGATGATACCATCTGACTTGCTGGAGCCGCAATCATATATTGCTCGTTTCGACGATGAATATATGAGACAAGAGTTCGTTTTCTTTGACACAGAAACCACTGGTCTCAATGTCCTTGAAGATGACATCGTGCAAATTGCAGCATTCAAGGTAAACAAGGGGCAACGAGTGCCCAATTCTGATTTCAATATCTTCATTCACACTAATAGAGAAATCCCCCCAAAGCTCGGTGATAAGGACAATCCTCTTATCGAGGCATACGCCAACAACGAACATCTTGACAAACAAACTGGTTTGAGAATGTTCTTAGATTACATCGGTGATTGTCCTGTTTTGGGGCATAATGTAAATTACGATTACAGAATACTTCAAAGCAACGTGGAGCGTTATTTGAACGAACAAATAACACTCAACATCTACGATTCGCTCCGCCTCATTAAATGTGTCGAGCCGAACCTGCGTAAGTATAAACTGGAATTTTTGCTTCAAGAGCTTCACCTTGAAGGAAAAAATTCACATCTTGCCGATGAAGATATTGCCGCAACCAAAGCATTAGTGGACTATTGCTATAACAAATCGCTGCCTATTATTCCTGCACAACAAGCATTATATAATAGGCAGAAGACCAAGAACATCATCGCACGTCTGCAGACTCTCATTCCCATAATGGAAAATCTGCAAGACCATATCTACCAGCCAGTGCAAGCAATCACTCGCACTATTGCTGATGATTTGAAATCAGTTTATGATGATTTGCGCTCTTTGAACTTCATTGATGATTTGGGGAACAAATTCAACATTTTCCTGCAATATGTGCAGAGTGAATGGATTGACTATGAGGTTCAAGAAAGCATTTACGACCAAATAAGCAAGCATATTACTGACATCACATCGAGCATCAATGAGGGCGATTTGGTCAATTCACAAGACCTTATTACTGAAAGAGTTTTCATTATGACGGTCTATAAAGGTAAAGGTCTTGAATTTGAGAATGTGGTCGTTCTTGGTGCTAATGATGGTACATATCCTTATTATACCGTAAATCAAGTTTTAAGAAATTACAATAGCACTGAAGCACAAAAAAGAAAAGCTTTGCAAGAACGGAAAGAAGATGCTCGAAAGTTCTATGTCGCTCTTTCAAGAGCAAAGAAACGTATATGCGTCAGCTATGTAAATTGGGATAGAAATTATCAGCAGTCTTTAACGCCCTTTATGCAAAGCATTAGTCATTTCTTTTTTACTGGTCAAAAATCAAATTAATCCATGCAACAGAATAACAATAAACAAAGTGACGCAAGGAAACTTGGCACATATCTTGTAGTAATTGGTATCGGAATTATTGTGACATCATTCGTGTTGAAATTTTCGGGCATGAAAGGTGAAGATGTAGCTTTCGTACTTCCTGCCATCTTCAGTGCTTGCCTTATTCGCCTATTGCTCCCCAGCTTCTGGAAATGATTATGGACGAAATGCCGAGTAAACAACAGCTCATTTTGCTTGTAAACTCGCTGTGCGAGATACAAGACAGAATATTGCCACAAAGGGGAATGGTGGACGATTTTAAGCGTCGTATTGCGGCCTCATTCGAGCCTTTGAAAGCCCCGATGTTCGTTCTATGGGAACGGCTGGGCTACGGCACCCCTACCGACCTCTCGCCCCGTGGCGTAGATCGGTATGCCCTTGCATCGTGCAATGCGTCTCCTTTGAAATTCATGTCTGAGTGCGCAAGAAAACTACGCACTTTTGAAATTCCAATCAATGAATACGACAATGGGCTTGACCTACGCCAATCCCTCATAAATTTCTACTCTGACATTATCGAAATGTACAACGAATAAATAGAATCTTATGGCAAAAAGAATCACATACAGCATACCGCTACGCAGACACTGGAAAATGTACAAACAATGGTGCAAGGTTAAGAAAAGCTCTGATATGAGGAGTTTCTATCGAGATGCACGATTGTATGCGGATTCTCAGCCTGACCCATTGGTAAGGCAAAGCGAATATCTCACCTTGAACTTTTGGCGAAAAGACTACGAGAAAAAAATACTTCACATTTGGTTCGAGCAAAAAGAACTTCGTGATTTCCTTCGTGATGACCTTCCTCTTAAAGACCTTGAAGGCATTAAACAATATCTGAAAGAGGAAGGAGAAGCACAGACAACCAAAGCACCAGAATTAGGTACAGATTTAGAGTGGGTGCGTCATGATATTGCGCTTCATATTCCAAACGAAACTGATGGCTACGTCTTCGGATTTGCCATTATGCACGATGGTACAATATCGTTACTTTATAGTGGCGTATCAGGCGTAGGTCAGATACACGAAAGTGAATATGAGAAACTTAAAACACGGTCAGATGAAACAGCGGTAAGTCTTGTAAGAGATTTTACGTTAGCCGTCAACCTACTTGCATACATGAGATGCTTCCCCGAATGTGTAAGAGATGGCGTTCCAACTGATAATAATGGTAATTCTGAGCGTTACAAAGACCACAGCGTTCAGTTGGGTGTGTCTGATAAAATCACCGAGACAGTTAAAGGCGCAATGCGCCCGCACTTCCGCAGGGGATATTTCAAACGTCTCTCATCACCTTTCTACACCAACAAACGCGGTCAGATTATTTGGGTTTCTGAAACTACTGTTAACGCTAAAAGTAAAACTGTGCAAATGTCGGATGATGAAAAGAAAGTGCAGGATTTCAAATCTGAATAGTTTTTAGCTATTATCTCATAATTGCCTCGGAACTCTGACGAGATCCGGGGCTTTTTGTTCAATAGAAACCGCTGGTAACGGTTCTATTTTTCAAGGTAAGGAGAGGAAACGGCTGACACCGTTCTTCTCCTTGCTTTGTTTTTCTCCGCTCGCTGCTTCGCTGGAGTGCCACGATGTGCGAGCCCCCATAATCAATTCCCAAGAGGTTGTCATTGTCATTACTCCTGCCGCTGATGTATAACTTTTTCCGCCGCAAAGTTAAGGGCAGCCGTTCCACTGCAAGGCCCATGTCGAGTTGCCTTTTGAAAATTTTCTAA
>JAEEGL012216318.1_pt1 | contig 17164 bp, 21 predicted proteins | sample 9134231 | NCBI WGS metagenome assembly JAEEGL01 (sample SAMN16246548, study PRJNA631951) | gut metagenome | biome: gut microbiome; feature: rumen; material: fiber-attached | host: Bos | place: Iran: Karaj | collected 2018-10
AATAACCATAATGTCACCGAGGCCAACATAGAGGGTGAGCTTTGCATCCGAGGCACATCTTTGGCTATGGGCTACTACAACAACCCCGAGAAAACCGCTGCCGCCTTTGTACAGAACCCGTTGAACCACAGCTACCCCGAAATCATCTACCGCACAGGTGACCTAGTGTTTATCAACGACCGTGGCGAGATTGTGTCTAAAGGCCGAAAGGATAGCCTCATTAAACATATGGGCTATCGAATTGAGTTGGGAGAGATTGAGCATGTCATTATCAATACGCTGAAGTTGGTGAAGAATGGCTGCGTTGTGTATAACCACCAGCGCAAGGAGATTACACTCTACTATGAGGCTGAGAACGAACTCACTGCTGCCGACTTCCGCAAGTCTATCGGTAACACCCTTCCTAAGTATATGATTCCTGTGATATATCACCATCTGCCCGAGCTGAAGCGCAATACCAATGGCAAGATAGACCGTCTATACTATAGCAAATTGGTTGAGGAATAAATGGAACGAGTACAATCCATAGAACAGCTACAGCAGCAATCGGCTGAAATCAGGGCGTTGCGCAAAGGGTTTCTCACCAACTTCTTTCTTGACCACGTGAAGCATGGGTTATGGATTGAAAAAGGTGATTGCTATATTGAGCGTTTGGGCGGTACACTGTTCATCATCAAGCAGTCGCCAACGTTTTGGAACGTATTCTATTGTTCCACTACACTTGACGAATTCGGTAAAGACCTTTCGACTTTTATGGCTGAGCATTTAACCATAACAATGATGTTCGATATCGTGGGACGTGATGTGCAGTGCCAGCCTATGGTGGCATTGTTTCAATGCAAAGGCTGTAAGGAGGCCACCTCACTGGTGCGAATGACTAGAATAGCTGAGCCTTTCATTTATACGCCTGATGACAGCATCCGCAAGGCTACCGATATGGACATTACGTATGTGAGCCAGTTACTGCATGAGTATTTCGATGCCCAAACAGAGCAAATACCTTACGATGAGGAATTGATAGACTATGCCCGTCAAGGGCATGTCCTCATTTGTGAAGAGCAGGGCAAAATGACCGGGTTTTTGATATATGAGCTAAATGCCACCACGCTCTATCTGCGCTATTGGTTTACTCATCCCGACTTTCGCGAACGAAAAGTGGGTTCGCGTCTATTAAGAAGATTCTTTGAAGAAGGTAGGGATACCAAGCGTCAGTTGTTTTGGGTAATTCGAACCAATGAAAATGCCATCAAGCGATACCGCCACTATGGGTTTGTGGAAGAAAACATGTATGACTTTGTAATGCAATATAATTAAGTAAAGTATTATACTATTATACTATTATACTATGAAAGAACAAATTATCAAAATCTTAACAGAACTTCGCCCTGAGTTCGATTTCACACAAGAAGGTGTGAACTTTATTGAAGAGGGCATGCTCGATTCGTTCGATATGGTGAGTCTTATCGATTCTATTGAGACGGAATTAGGTGTGGCCATCAGCGGAGCCGATGTGCTACCCGAGAACTTCTGTGATGTTGAAGCTATTTGCAAAACCATTGAGAAAAACAGAAAATAAACTATGCTGACACAATTCAAAGGAAAGAAAATCAGTGCGGTATATTCAGTCCTTCCCACAAATGAAGTGGACTTCATGGACGAAGTCGGGAATTACTCGTTCACTGAAGCCCAGATGAAAAAGCTGAAGAAAGTCATGGGCTTTGGCACTCGTCGTGTGGCTCAAGAAGGCGAAACCGTGGGGGACTATGACCTCTATGGCATTGAACAGATGTTGAAGGAGGGGGTCTTCAAAGAAAGTGAAATCGGAGCCATTATTGTTACAACAACTTCTCCCGATCATTTCATTCCACCTATCTCGAACATTGTTCAAGGCAAGTTTGATTTTGACGAGGACGTGGTTTGCATTGACATATCCCAAGGGTGTAACGGGTACATTGTGGGTTTGACCTATTCGTTCATGACATTGGATGCCATGCGCAACAAAAAGGTCTTGCTAATTGCTGGAGACCTGCTTTCTTTCCGCGTTTCGACAAGGGATCGTGCCAGTCGCCCTATCACTGGCGATGCCGTAACCATTAGTATCATTGAGAACACAAATGACGAGCGTCCTGTGTGGTGTTCACTAAAGAACGATGGCAAGGATGCTTTTGCTGTATATATTCCCGCTGGTGGTACGCGGATGCCTATCACTCCCGAGACGACCATTGAGACGGAGGACGAATTTGGCAACTGGCGAGGGCAACAACATCTAAGAATGTTGGGCGACTTGGTGTTCAATATCATTATCAATAAAACACCTGAGGTGATGGAAGAACTTCTTGCTTTTTCTGGTGAAAAGATGGATGGCATAGATTATTTCGTTTGCCATCAATCAAGTAGCTTTACCTTAAAGAAACTCGCTCAGCGTTTGGATGTGACCGAACAGAGACTATTCAACGATATCGTTCCTAAGTATGGAAACTCTAGTAGTGCCACCATCCCGGTGACTTTGTGCGAGCATAACGAAGAAATATTTGCTGACGGCAAGAAGACCAAGAAAGTGATGTTCGCAGCCTTTGGTACTGGTATGTCGCTGGGAGCAGTGCTGATGGATATGGAAAAACCACAATGTAAGTTTGTAAATTATTTTCACAAAGCTAATGCTTTTATATAATGCAATATGGCTAAGCGACTTCCTTTTCCAATATGGTTTTTAAAGATAGGTGCAAATATCTGGAAGACTATTATAGTCAATTTTCGGTTGCTTTCAGCAAAAGATGCTTGGAAATTGCCCATCATAGTTCTTCGTAATGTTAATATAAAAGACTGTACAGGAACAGTTTCTTTTACCCAACCTATTCATCGCGGGATGTTGATAATTGGAGAGACTCCGAATGAAATAGTAGCCCAAAAACATCCTCCAACAAGATTTAAGATTGCAGGTAAATTGATAGTTGGTGATCGTGTTCATCTCCGAGGAGGGGGGGCTTATAATGTTGGAGAGTTTGGCGAGCTAACGGTTGGGAGCAATATTAATATTAATAATTTTTCACGCATATGGTGTGTGAAGAAAATAGTAATTGGAGACTGGTTTAGAACATCTTGGGAGGTTCAATTAATGGATAGTAATTTTCATTACCTGGTGGACGACAAAGGCAAAACTGTGCGTTGTAGTGGGGAGATTATTATCGGCAATTGTTGTTGGATTGGAAATCGAGTGACCCTTAACAAGGGGACTATACTTCCAAATAAAAGCATTGTTGGAAGTGGCAGTTTTGTTAATAAAGATTTTACCCAATATGGCGAAGGATGCATAATAGGAGGTATGCCTGCAAAATATATCAAGTCTGGTTATCGCCGTCTTTTTAACAGGGAAAAACAAATGGATATAGATCGTTTTTTCAGAGAACATCCTGAAGAAAAAGAGTATTTTGTTGGTAATGAAATCATTTAATTATTAAAAAAGAATACTATGGCTGCAATAATGAAACATGATATGAAGGCAATCCTTGGTGAGGATTTCTTTAAAGAAGAAGTAAAATGCGATTATCTCATTCCTTCTTATATGAAAAAAAATTGGGCCATACAACTTGATTTATATTTGGTAGTGTCTGAGATTTGTGAAACTCATGGATTAAAGTATTTTGTGATGTTTGGCGGTCTTTTGGGTGCAATAAGACATGACGGTTTTATACCATGGGATGATGATTTAGATATTGGTATGTTACGAAAGGATTATGAAGAGTTCATTAAGATTGCTTCAAAAGAGTTAAAAGCCCCATATTTTCTAAGGACTCCATTTACTGATCCAACATGTTTGTATCCAGTAATTGATATTGTGAATAGTGAGACTACTTTTATTCCGAAAATATTCAGAAGAAATGGCTTCAATATGGGCGTGCCAGTTGATATTTTCCCTATAGATTATTGCGATATAGAAAAAGTGGTCGAGGAAAGAGCTGAAATATTAAAATGCTTCCTGCAATGTACTAATTATATGAAAAGGAATTGTAAGGGATTAAATGAAAGGCAAAAAAGAGATTTAGTGACTTATTTTGTGGATAATCCTTACGATTCCTTTAATAGATTGCATGGCATTGCTTCAAATCCTGCCTATGAAGGGTCAAAATATATGACTATTTGTAATGCTATAACTCGTGATCCATTAAAACATGTTTATCCTTCGAGTGCCTTTTTTGATAGTATTTATCATCAATTTGAAAATATGGAAGTAAAAATACCAATAGGTTGGGAGGATGTAGTAAAAACGACATTTGGTGATTATATGAAATTTCCTCCAATTGAGGAGAGAGGAAGTAAAAATAATCAACTATTTTTTGATCCAGATAGACCTTACACATTCTATACCGCCATGGATGATGCCTCTTTAGAGAAAGAAATAGGTGTTGTTTAATTATGTTTATAACGTATGGTAAAAGTTATTACATATGGAACATACGACTTGCTGCATCAAGGTCATATCAACCTTCTTCGTCGAGCAAAAGAATTGGGTGATTATTTAATTGTGGGTGTTACAAGTGACAGCTTTGACCGTGGTCGCGGAAAACTTAATGTCCGAAATAATGTCCTAGAGCGTGTTGAGGCGGTGAAAGCCACAGGTTACGCTGACGAGGTTATTATTGAAGATTATCTTGGACAAAAAATTGATGATATTCAAAAATACGATGTTGACATATTTGCCATTGGAAGTGATTGGGAGGGCAAATTTGACTATTTGAACGAGTATTGTAAAGTTGTTTATTTACCTCGTACTGAGGGTATTTCTTCAACCATACTCCGCGAGAAAAGCCAAGCCATCTATAGGATTGGTGTTATTGGAAGTGGCCGTATAGCTCATCGTTTTTTGCCAGAGACGAAGGTGGTGAATGGTGCAGAAGTGGTTGCAGTATTGAATCCAAATAGAATAGAGGCAGAATCTTTTGCCAAAACATTCAATATAAAAGCTTTCACTGATTTCGAGCCATTTGTTGACAAAGTTGACGTGGTTTATGTGGCCTCTCCTCATTTAACCCACTATGATTATGTGAAACAATCTCTTTTAGCAGGAAAACATGTTCTTTGTGAGATTCCTTTTGTTTTATCGAAAAAGGAAGCGTTGGAGTTATATAGATTGGCGGAGGATCGAGACTTAGTGCTTATGGAAGCCTCTAAAACCGCTTATTGTCCTGCATTTGGTCACATTGTTACTTTAACAAAGAGCGGAATAATAGGTAACGTAGTGGACGTGAAAGCATCTTTAAGCAAAATGGTGGAACCGCCAGCGCGAGAATTAGATACAGAACAGGCTGGTGGTGCTATGAACGAACACGGCCCGTTAACCCTTATGTCAATCATCAAATTATTAGGTATCGATTGGAATGATGTTAGTTTCCATACAAAAAGGGAAAACGGAGTGGATATCTACACCAAAGGAGTTATTAATTACCCTCATGCTACATCTTCTTTTACTATAGGTATTGGAGTGAAAACAGAGGGCAACTTGGTAGTCTCAGGTACAAGAGGATACGTGTATGTGCCTGCACCCTGGTGGCTTACTGATTATTTCGAAGTACGCTATGAAGACCAGACGAGAAACAAAAAATATTTTTATAGTTATGATGGCGAAGGCTTGCGCTACGAAATACAGGAATTCTTGTCAATGATAGTGAATAATCGTCGCAGTTGTTACAAGTTCCGGCGCCGTGAGAGTGTGGCTATAGCTGAAATAATTGAGAAATACAACAATGGAGAAAATGTAATAGAAATATGAAATATGCAGTAGTTACAGGTGGGACATCAGGTATGGGACTTGGTGTTGCCAAAATGCTTTTAAAAAAAGGCTATTATGTATTAGTTACCTATGTTGGACCAGACTTTGAAGAGAAAATTGAGAACTTTGAAGCACACAAGATTGACCAAACCAAACGTGAAGAAGTATATCAATTCGTCAACTATGTGAAATCACAGACAAATCATTTGGATTGTCTGGTTTGCAATGCTGGTGTCAGCATCCGTAAAGGCTTCATTGAGATGAAAGATAGCGAATGGGATGCCATGATGGAAGTAGCTGTCAATTCACATTATATTATGGTACGAGAATTCTATCCTATTATTCCTAATGGTTCACGAATACTCTTTACTGGCTCACAGATGGGGATACATCCCCATGCAACGGTATTGGCATATGGTGTCACAAAATCTGCCGTCCATGCTTTAGTTGAGAACCTCGTCAAAGAATTTGAAGGTACTGGTACTACAATTAATGCTATTGTCCCAGGTTTTGTGGATACTCCTTGGCAATCATCAAAACCTGAAGAGATAAAGCAAAATATATACAAGAAAACAGCTATACATCGTTTTGCTCAAGTTGATGAGATAGTTGATGCTTTTCGGTTTTGCATTGACAATCCATTTGTCAACGGTAGTTTAATAGAAGTTAATGGTGGGTATTGTTACAAATAGATCAAAAGGAGAACTATTCTTAATTATATGTACGAAGTATATTCTTTAATCAGATTTGATATCTATAATTCTTTTTTTTATCAGTTGCCCTCAACGAAACGAGATGTCTATTTTACTCCATCCTATTATTCCCTTTATCAAAACTACGGTGACGGGGAAGCCTTATGCTTTTCGTTTGAAAAGGATGGAAATATTGCCCTTTATCCTTTCCTGAAAAACCCAATTACGCCATTAGGTTATGAGTTGGACAAGGAGTATTACGATATTTAAGGTGCATACGGATATAATGGATTGATTTCCACGACGGATAATGCGGATTTCATCAATGACTTTTGGAATGAGTTTGATTCTTATTGTCAAGAGAATGGAATCATAGCAGAGTTTATGCATTTTCATCCATTGTTGAACAACCAAAGGTTGGCCTCTCCAAAAATGAAGACTTTCTTCAGGATATACGGTTGCTATAGATTTGAGCCTGTGAGCCGAGACGGGCGAGTGATGAATTATATATAAAACAAACTATTGAAAATAAAATGCTGGAATCAGTTTTAGTATATGGATTGTTGACAACAATAATGGTTGTTTGTGGATTGTTTGCTGCCAAACGTGAACCTGTGTATGTTGGTGGTAGTGGTCTTTATTTGAAAAATGATCACTTCTTGAATCTTGAAATCTTGATTATCATCGCATCCTTTACTTTTGTTTTTGGGTGCAGATTCGGTGTTGGTGTGGATTATTTCCACTATCTTGAGGCTTACCAACAAGGAACAGATCGTGAATTTGAATTGCTTTTCCGCACTTTTTCAGGCTTTTTGTCAAGCCATGGCTTTCATTTCGCTGTGTTTTTTTCGTTATGGGCTTTCATACAGATTATCCTTTTGTTGTTTGCATTTAGGAATTATCGCTTTATCCTCCCTTATTTGTTGCTCTACCTGATCATTGGGAATTTCTTCATGTCGATGATGAATGTCATACGACAACAAATTGCTGCTTTGTTTTTTCTGTGTTCCATTCAGTTTATTGATGAAAAGAAGCCATTAAGATACTATTTATTCATACTTTTAGCTTACTTATTCCATCGTTCAGCGGTGTTGATGGTGATTATTTATCCTATTCTTCGATTTAAGGACGATTGGTTCCGTCATGTTGGAGTACAGTTGTTGTTGCTGGCTGTTTCGGTTTATTTGTCATTTCATTTTGATTTGGTAACCCAACTTATCGAGAGACCTTTTGTTTGGCTTTCTTCAAATCTAGGTTTTGAGAGATATCAAATGGCTGTTTTGGGAAACGAAACATTGGATGATATGAATCGTTTTGGTGCCAATACGGGTTATGGTATTTATGTTTCATTGTTTAAGTGTGTTCCTATCATTTTGCTTTGTAAACCGATGAAGGAATTCTACAATTCTTCCTTTTTCAACATGTTATATTCGATGTGGTTTGTCCGTGTTTTTACAAATTTTGCATTTGGAGATTCTATAGTGCTTAATCGTCCTTTTGTGTTTTTTACCGACATTAGTATTGCTATGGCTGCCTTTTTTACTTATTATTGTTTCAAATCAAAAAATTCGGGTAAGATATTGCTTGGCATAGCTATGATCTGAGGATATTTAGTCATGTTTCTATTTATTCTCTCCAATGGTAAACTGAATACTTCTGAATTCACTTTCTTTTGGCAACATTAAATTATTATAAATATGAATGATGAGTTGATATATGCACCGGTTATGGTGACTACCATCTGCCGTTATGAAAAATTCCGCAATTGTATTGAGTCATTATCAAGATGCACTGATGCCGATAAGACGGAGGTTTTCATTGGTGTGGACTATCCTGCAAAGGAAGAGCATTGGGAGGGTTACCGTAAAATCTGTGGCTATCTTCCTTCTATTTCCGGGTTTAAGGAAGTACATATTTTCAAACGTCCTGAAAATTGGGGTCAGGGGAAAAATGGCAAAGACCTTCGAGATAGAATTCGCGAGAAATATGACAGGTATATTATGACAGAGGACGATAACGAGTTCTCGCCCGGTTTTCTTCAATACATGAACCAATGTCTGGAAAAGTATAAGAATGATCCAAAAGTAACAGCAATATGTGGTTATTCCTATCAAGAGTGGGAAAATGTTGGTGATTATCCTTACAATGCTTATCCTATGGAAGGTTTTTGTGCTTGGGGAGTGGGGGAGTGGTTTGAAAAAATTGAAAAGTATAAAGTTTTTCTATCTGCCTCTGAAATTATCCATGACCCAAAACATGTTCGGCATTTGTTCAAGAAAAAGATGCATATTACTGTGCATAGATTGCTTTTTCGACATAATATATCAGGAGGAGATTTACGACGGCGGTGTTATTGCGCTTTAGAAAATAAGTACTCTATTTTCCCTACCGTGTCAAAAGTGAGAAATCATGGTTTTGATGGCGAAGGGGCTCATTGTGCCGTGATCAATACCTACGCAAAACAAAAAATTGATGAGTCTCCAACTTTTGTTCTTGATGGTTTTGAACTTAAGGATTATCCTCAGATTGATAAGTTGCATGACAAACAATATGCAGGTAATTTCTTCTTTAGAATACTTACAAGATTAGAATATTTTCAATGGCGATTCACGGGAAAAAGTTTTAGGGATTGGGAACTCACTAGAAGAATTACAAGAATGCGTGTTAAATATTTGCTAAATGATTGAATTATATTGAATTTGAAATGACTCACCTCATCATCATTGGTGCCGGCGGCATGGGTCGGACAATTTATAGCAACGCTTTAGAGAGCGTTGGTTATGGCATAGCCTTTGACATCAAAGGTTTTATTGACGACAATCTGGAAGCTTTGAATGGCTATCCAAACTATCCTCCAATTATAGGTACCATCAAAGATTATCAACCTGAAGCGGATGATGTTTTTGTGTCATCCATCGGTGGAGAAGCACGTCGTCCTTGCATGGAAGAGATTATTGCGCGTGGCGGTGTGTTTATGGAATTAATTCACCAAACAGCGAGAATCTATACCAATGCCCAACTTGGTAAGGGTAATTTTATAGGGGCCTATACCGTAATTGGTAATGATGCCGTGGTGGGTGACTACAATATGATTCAGTCCTATACAGTTATTGGTCATGATGCCCATATTGGCAGTTGGAACCGCATAGATACCCATGTCACCTGTGTGGGGGGCACTATAGTGGAAGATGACGTGAATATCCATACAGGAGCGGTCATTAGCCACAATGTGAAAGTGGAGAGTGGCGCTCATGTGGGGGCGTGCAGCTTCGTGATTAAGAAAGTAAAGGCTGGAACAACCGTTATGGGTAATCCGGCAAAAAAACTGATGTAAAATCATAATAAACACATAATGAATATGGAAATCAAAGAATTTATCGAACATTTCGCTGAACAGTTTGATGAAACCGACATCAGCGAATTCAAGCCCGAAACCGTGTTCCACGATTTGGAGGAATACACATCATTAATTGCACTCTCCATCATTTTGATGGTTGATGAGGAATACAATGTTACCATCGATGGTAATGAGATGAAATCGTGTGTCACCATCGAGGATTTGTTCAACCTTGTCCAGAAAAAGGCGGAACAATGAGCTACAATCCTTTTTCCTTGGAAGGGAAGACCATCTTAGTCACTGGTGCTGCTGGTGGCATAGGGCGAGCTACTAGTATTGAATGTGCAAAACTGGGAGCAAAATTGGTGTTGACTGACATCAATGAAGCTGGTCTTATCGAAACGAAGGCTTTGCTGGGAGGCGAGGGGCATGAATGTATTTCCGCCGACCTGACATCACAAGAGGCCTTGGATAATTTAGTAAGTAGCCTTCCTTTGCTCGACGGCTTTGTGAGCAACGCAGGTGTTACTAAGCCTACACCAGTAAAGATGATTAGTAAAGAAGCTCTTGAACGAATCATGTCCATCAATACATACGGTCCCATCTATCTGACGCAGCGTTTGTTGAAGAAAAAGAAGTTCAATGTCAACGCTTCATTGGTGTTTACCGTTTCTATTGGAGGAGTTTATACCACTGCTCCAGGAAATGCCATGTATGGTGCATCGAAAGGTGCTTTGCAGGTGTTTGTGCGTAATGTGGCTTTGGAGGGTGCGCCACGCATCCGTTGCAATAGTGTCAACCCAGGCATGGTCAGTACCAATCTTGCTGGACGAGCTTACTCCGATGAAGACAAAGCCAAGGACATGGAAACCTATCCCATGAAACGGTATGGTGAGCCTCGTGATGTGGCTTTGGCCATTGTTTATTTGCTCTCGGATGCCTCCTCTTGGGTGACAGGACATTCGCTTATTATTGATGGTGGAAAAACCTTGTATTAAGATGGAAAGACTTTTATCAGGAAAGATTTGCCTTGTCACCGGTGCTGGCCGTGGCATTGGACGTGTGATATCAGAACAACTCGCTGCTGACGGAGGAGTGGTGTATTGCGCCGACTTAGCCATGGGTGACATGGAGACATGGGCCTTAGAGAAGTCAAAGGAAAACGGAACCCGTATCGTGCCCATGGTGATGGACGTAACCGACAGTGCCGCACTCAAGAACGGCCTGATGTCCATCCACAAGACCGAAGGCAGGATTGATGTGGTGGTGAACAACGCCGCTATTATTCAAAACCAGAAGTTGGGCATGGTGACCAAGCCGTTGCTTGAAAAGATGTATGCCGTCAATGTGTTTGCGGTCATCGATATGATGCAGATAGCCTCGCGTCTGATGGCTCGCACGGGAGGCGGCAGTATTGTTAACATCGCTTCGGTTACAGGCGTAGTCGGTTCACCCGGACAAGTGGCCTATAGCTCTACCAAGGGTGCGGTCATCGCTGCCACCAAGAGTGCTGCCAAAGAGCTTTCACCCATGCAAATCAGGGTGAATGCTGTGGCTCCAGGTATTATCAAGACGGAACGCTTCGAGGAGCTTTACGAAGCCTCAGGCGACAAGATCGACCAACGCATCAGTCGTATTGCTCTTGGGCGCCTCGGTACGCCTCAGGATGTGGCCAACGCAGTGGCTTTCTTGGCTTCCGATAGGGCATCTTACATCAGCGGACATATCTTGGGGGTGGACGGCTGCGCGTCAATTTAGTTTAGAGTTGAAACAATGTTCCTAGATATAGATAAAAAAGACCGTAATAAGATTGCCGTCATCGATGACAGTGGCGAACAGCTTACCTATGGTGACCTCTGTGATTTCTCAGAGGAGTTTAAGAAACATCTGCCAAAGCGGTCGTTGATATTCCTTATGGCAGAAAACTGCAATGGTTCTCTGCTGGGGTATCTAGGTTCGCTTTCCAATGGTATTGTTCCCCTGATTCTGAGCGCCAGAACGGAGGAAAGCCTATATGTGACGCTTCGTGACCTGTACCAACCAGAATATCTTTGGGCTCCTGATGAAATGGTTGTGAAGCTGGGTTATGCCAAGGTGTTTGAAGCTCATGGTTATGCTCTGCTGAAAACTGGAAATGCCCCTGTAGCAATGCATCCCGACCTTGCCCTTCTGTTGCCCACCTCAGGCTCTACAGGAAGCCCTAAGTTGGTTCGCCACAGCCTGCACAATATCGAGGCCAATGCCGACAATGTGAGGCGAATGTTTCAGATGGATGGCACGGAAAAAGCAATGGCCATCTTGCCCATGCACTATACCATGGGGCTTTCCGTCATCGCCAGTCATCTGTTGGCGGGCGCAACTTTGTTGCTCTCAGGTCGCTCCCTCTTGGACAAGGGCTTTTGGACCATGTTGAAAGAAGCTACCAGTTTCACGGGTGTGCCTTACAGCTATGAGCTGCTGATGAAGATGCGTTTTACAAGGATGGACTTGCCCAATTTGCAAATCATCACTCAGGGCGGTGGCAAGCTGACAGAGGAAATGTTCAAGGCCTTGGCGCAATACGCACATGACAAGGGCAAGAAGTTCATTGCTACTTATGGACAGTCGGAATGCACAGCACGTATGGCGTATCTTCCTGCTGAACTGGCTATGGAAAAGACATGTAGCATTGGCAAAGCTGAGCCGGGCGGACAGTTGTCCATCATTGATGAGAACGACAATGAGACCTTCGAAGGCGAGGCTACCGGTGAGATGGTGTATCGAGGCGAGAATGTGACTTTAGGCTATGCCAATAGTCAGGAAGACTTGTTGAAAGGCGATGAGAACCATGGTGTGATGCACACGGGCGACTTAGCGCATCGTGATGCCGACGGTTGCTATTTCATCGTGGGACGATTGAAGCGTTTCCTGAAGATCTTCGGCTTACGCATAGGCTTGGATGAGGTGGAGAATCTTATTAAGTCGGAATACGGCATCGACTGCTATTGCAAAGGCAACGACGAGAAACTGATTGTCCTCGTTACGAAGCCCGATCTTGTTGATGTGTTGCCTGCTTTCATCGAAGAGAAGACCCATCTGTTCCATAAGAACATTGAAATACAGCTTGTTGATGCTGTTTTGCGCAACGAAGCTGGAAAAGTGATTAACCAATAAAAAATATATTCATAATAATCATGACAAATATTGATCAATTAAACCAAATCTTTTGCGAAGTATTCTCAGTAGAAGCATCGGCTTTAGGTGCCGGTTTCGACAACAAAGCCATCGATGGTTGGGACAGTGTACGCCAATTGAGCCTTACTTCGGCTGTTGAGGACGCTTTCGACATCATGCTCGACCCTGAGGACATCCTCGAGTTCACCTCATACGATAACGCCAAGGCTATCCTCGGCAAATACGAAATCGAATTGTAATGGCACTTTGGGAAATCAAGAATGTGGCAGTGCGCGGCGTGACGGGCACCGTCCCGAACCATGCGGTGAAGACCGCCGACTTCGACATCTTCACCCAAGAAGAAGCCGATATCTTTGACAACACTGTTGGCATCAAGAACCGCTATATCGGTCCTGACGACCTTTGCACTTCCGACCTCTGCCAAGATGCTGCCGAGCGCCTGTTGGCTGCTTTGAGTTGGGAAAAGGAAAGCATCGATGTGTTGGTGTTCGGCTCAGTGACGGGCGACTACAAGACACCGCCAACGGCAGGCATCCTGCAGCATCGTATGGGCTTGCCCACGAGTACTTTTGTGCTCGACATTCCAATGGGCTGTTGTGGCAGTATGTACGCTATCAATGTGGCGGGCAATCTGTTGAGTGCTGGAACGGTAAAACGAGCTTTGTTGTTGGTGGGCGATACGGCGCTTCGCATGGGTTCGTTGAAGGACAAGAGCCGTGTGCCTCTGTTTGGTGACAGCGGTACGGCTATGGCCTTGGAGTATGACCCTACTGCGGAAGACATCGTCATCGAGTTCAATACTTTAGGCTCTGGCTATCAGGCCTTGATTACGCCGCATGGCGGCTATCGTCATCCCATCACGGCAGAGTCGTTCATCGAGGAAGACTTTGGCAATGGCATCATTCGTGCGCCCAAAGATACGCTGATTGAAGGTATGAGCGTGTTATCCTTCGCCATTTCGAGGCCTCCTATCAGCATCAAGAACCTTATGGAGAAATATGGGTTGAATACCGATAACGTCGACTTCTTCCTTATCCATCAGGCCAACAAGCTGATTGTGGACAGAATCGTGAAGAAGCTAAAACTCCCATTGGAGAAGACCCCTTACGACCTTCAGGAATTCGGCAACCTTGGTGGAGCCTCAGTGCCCATGTTGATGACCTATAATCTCCGGGAAGAGTTACAATCCCGCCCGCTCACATTAGTCTGTTCTTCTTTCGGCCTTGGTCTTACTTGGGGCACGATGATACTGAAGACACAGAAGATGGTGGTGCTGGAGGTGGGGAAGATATGAAGTTGTTAAATTAAAACTATTAGTTTATTAGTAAATAATGTATAATTTGAAAATATGAAACAAAGCGTTTTGGGTCTTTACTTTGAAGACTTTGAAGTAGGGGAAGAGATAAAACATGCTCTTTCAAAAACAGTTTTTGAAAGTGACAATAATTTCTTTTCACTTCTTACAATGAATCATCATCCAGTGCATACAAATGTTGATTATGCTAGTCACAACCAACATGGCCAATTACTAGTTGTGGGAACATTGGTCTTTTCTTTGGTGGTTGGCATGACAGTACCTGATATAAGTGGTAAGGCTATCGCTAATCTTGGGTATGAGAATATAAAACATCTTGCTCCTACTTTTGTTGGAGATACTCTTTATGCACGTACAAAAATATTAGATAAACGAGAATCCAAATCGAAAAATGATCGAGGAATCATCTATGTTGAAACCATCGGTTATAATCAAAGAGGAGAAGATGTTATTTCATTCCGAAGAAATGTTTTGGTAAAAAAACAAAATCTATCATAAATTATCAGTATGAAAACAAGTTTCCTTACACGCAGTCTTATGTTTGTACCTGCTCATAATGACAGGTTGATGCAAAGTGCTGCACGTACCAATGCTGATGTGCTGTTATTAGATGTTGAAGATTCTGTTCAGCCATTAGAGAACAAGCAAATTGCTCGAAATAACATTATTAAGTATATTGAAGACGGTGTTTTTAACAATCGTATTCTTTTCCCCCGAATTAATGATAGAGAAAGTGGTCAATTATTAAAGGATGTGACCCAACTTTCTATCAAAGGGGTGACGGGTTTTATGTATCCCAAAGCTCGCTGTGGTGAGGATATCTATTTTATAGGCAAATTACTTGATACGATTGAATATGATAAAGGGTTTAAACAAGGTACATTCAAACTTATTCCAATTATTGAGACGACAGGTGCCGTGATGAATATTCAAGACATCTGTAAGGCAAGTCCAAGAGTGATTGCTGTAGCTTTCGGTTGTGAGGATTATGTGACAGATCTTGAAGGTAAACACGACATAGATGGACAGAGCATTTTCTTTGCTCGTAATATGATAGTGAATGGAGCACATAATTGTGGGGTAGCCGCTATTGATACTGTACATATCAGAGTTCATGACTTGGATGACCTTGAGCATAATTTAATTCTTTCTAAGAAGCTTGGTTTTGATGGAATGCTCATCCTTAATCCTAAAGAATTGCCTTTATGTCATCGTTACTATTCTCCTACACCCGAAGAAGTTGAATGGGCAGAAGAAATGGTTCGGTTGACAGAAGAATCAATTAGTGAGGGCAAAGGAGTTGCTGTGAAAGATAATAAGTTTATCGGCCCTCCGATGCTCAAAATGGCACAAGAAATATTAAAAAAGAACGATTTGTGTAAATCTCACTAATAATACAAAATATGACTGTAGATTTTCTAACACGTAGTTTATTGTATCTTCCGGCTCATAAAGAGCATTTAATCCAAAATGCTTTGAAAAGTGGAGCTGATATGTTAGCATTAGACTTGGAGGACTCGTGTCAACCTTTTGAGAATAAACAGTTGGGTCGTGATAATATCATTAAGTTCTTGAATGAAGGTTTGTTGGATGGTCAAATAGTTTTTCCAAGAGTAAATGATAGAGAAAGTGGTGAATTGTTGAAAGATGTATATCAACTTTCACTATTGGGTATTACAGGCTTCATTTATCCTAAATGCATCAATGGACAAGATATTTATTTTATCGGAAAGCTTTTGGAAACTATTGAGTATGAGAAACATATTCCAGCTGGTTATTTTAAACTAATTCCACTTATTGAAACTACGGGGGCGGTAGCAAACATTAATGATATATGTGAATCTTGTCCAGAACGTATCATTGCTGTTGGTTTTGGTGCGGAAGATTATATGACAGATTTGGGCGGACGACACAATGAAGGTGCAAATAGTATTTTTTCCGCAAGGGCAATTATTGCAAATGCAGCAAAAGCGCATGATATCGTCCCGTTGGATATTGTTCACATGAAAGTCCATGACCTAGAAGATTTGGAGTGGGAATCGAATATGGCAAAAGATCTAGGCTATGAAGGGAAAATGTTGGTTCATCCCAAAGAGATTCCGATTTGTCATAAATGCTTTTCTCCTTCAGATGAACAAGTTAAATGGGCTGAAGAAATAGTTTTCCTTTCAGAAGAAGCTGAAAAAGAAGGTAGAGGCGTTGCTTATATGAATAACAAGTTCATAGGTCCTCCAATGTTGAAAATGGCAAAAAAAATATTGGAAAAACATCATCTTATTAACGATACAATCAATTAAACTAATCTAAAATCGTATTATTATGGAAGAAACAAAAGGTAATCGCCCAAAAAAATCGCTAGTTCAAAGAATAAAATTTTTTCTATTTAAGGATGTGATTAATAACATTAGTTTGTTTTATCATAGAAGAATAAGAGGTGTCAATGTTGGAAAATATTGTGTTATTCATAGAAAAGCTAAAATTGATGGTATTAATCCCCATGGAGTCCATTTGGGTAATTATGTACATATTGCTCAAAACGCTTTGGTGCTGGCTCACGATCATTATAGGGATGAAGCTCATCAATATGTTGATACATGGATTGGTGATCATGTGAATATTGGTTGGGGGGCTGTGATAAACCCAGGATTGAAAATTGGTAATCATGTAATTGTAGGAGCCAATGCTGTTGTGACAAAAGATGTACCAGATGGTTGTATTGTTGCGGGTAATCCAGCTAAAATCATCAAAGTGAATATTAAACTAAACGATCACGGTGGGATGATTTGTAGAGGAGAACGTCCTGATGCCAATCAGAAATTATAATGTAATCTGCCTTTATGTACAAACACTTTTTCAAACGCTGTATCAGCATTTTCGGC
>JAEEGL013876482.1_pt1 | contig 17164 bp, 13 predicted proteins | sample 9134231 | NCBI WGS metagenome assembly JAEEGL01 (sample SAMN16246548, study PRJNA631951) | gut metagenome | biome: gut microbiome; feature: rumen; material: fiber-attached | host: Bos | place: Iran: Karaj | collected 2018-10
CATGAACGGTTTTGGAGACCGTGATACTAGCCATTGTATGATTCCCCTATATTTGTATGTGAACGGCGCTAAGACGGGACAACTTCTCCCTGTCGCGCCGACGAAGAGAAGTATATCATAGCAGCCAGACGTTGTAAAGAGGAAATTTTCGTCTGCCAAGTGTCAGGCAGTGAGCGCCACTGGGCGTTATTTTGCACCCTATACCTCTACAATTTGCACGTCGTCACAAAAGGGAGAGTACTCAGAGCATACTGTCAGGGCATACCCGGGGACTGCATACTCGGTAAAAGAAATACCGGAGAGGTCAAAAGAATCGCAGGAGGCAGAGATATCCGACACCTGGTATCCGGCTGAGCTTAATACAGCTTCTTTTTCTGCAAAAACCGATGCAGAGCTGTTCATTCTAAGCCTGATGTTTTTAACACCCATTGCGATTCCTGTTCCGGTATATTTCATGACGCTCTCTTTGAAGGTCCAGAGCCTTGTGAAAGAAAGGTCATTATTATGCTCGGAGGCGTTTCTTTCATCTTTTCTCTGAGTATTTCTGCACATCTCAGTATTCATGCACTCACTCATTTGCCATGCAAGTTCAATCTCGCCCTCATTAAATGCATAATTCACAAGATTATCTTTGAAATGTCGCACTTCTTCAATATCCACGCCTGCTTCCCTGTCTGACAGGGCAAGAACCGCCATTGTGCCTGAGTGGGAGATGTTGAAAAAGATGTTATTCATATTTGGGGTATCTGTCTCTGCCGTGTTTTGCGCAGAAGAATTGTCATCTGATTCAATCAGATATGGTTTGCCGTGTTCTCCGGTTCCGATCCTGTAATCAGTTATCCCAAGATCCGCCATGGCAGTGTGTAAAAGAATTCCTGCTCCAAGACACAGGCACTTTGCGCTGTCAACCTTCATGGTGTCAATTCGCTTTCTGCGCTCAAGGGGCAGCTTGGGATACCATCTGTCAAAAGAGTCTTTGTCGATAAGAGAGTCGGTATTTAATAAGTACAATCTGTTTGAATCCATTGCTCATTCCTGTATGGGTGTTCATTTTTAATGACTTTGCATTCCTTCACATCCAATCCCATTTTACCCCCTGAATACAGGATTTCCAAATCAGACTTCATACATTCTACACAATTCTTTTATTTCCTATTAATTTTTATACATTTTTGTATATAAACTCTTCACAAAGCTTTAATGTGAATGCCGCATGAATACAGGACTTTATGATGATTTGTATGATTGACTGTTCTCTATAATCATAATATGAAAGGAATGCTGTGGGCATGGATAGAAAGATGACCAATAAAAAAGAGACCTTCATTGTAAAGGTTGAATACAGTCAGAACAGATCCTGGCAAGGGCTGGTGATCTGGGCGGAAGAAGGCAGACAGGTCCGCTTCAGGAGCGCGCTTGAGCTTCTAAAGCTCATGGACGAAGCCATGAGTGTACAGATGATATCGGGTATTGATCGTGAGACATCCCTTGGCTGATATAGCGCAGACTGAGTAAGATGACCGGGAAGAAACTAAGCACATTAAGATAGCGAAAATTAAATTCATATAAAGGGAAAGCCGGAAACCTAAAGAAATAATTAAAGGTTTCCGGCTTTTTTTTAGATTATTTTTATTTTTGACAAAAATAAGTATGAATATGATGGGTAATATGATGGGCGGAATAATAAAATATAAACTGGATTTAAGTAATTAACCCGTGTGAAAAGGATTATTACCATGAACAAGTCAAAACACAGCTATAAAGAGAAAAATACATTCATAGTCAAACTGGACAACCGCCAGAGAAACAGCTGGCAGGGAGAAGTGATCTGGGCTGACGAAAACAGGACCGAGAGGTTTCGAAGCGCGCTGGAACTCATCAAACTTATGGATGAAGCAATGAACAAGAGTGCTGAGGCAGCTTCTTTTACCGATAAGACCTCAGCGGTATGATAACTCTCTTTTTATTAATGGGAATACATTTCCTTTATTAGATAGAAAACAAGTTTAGAGGAGGATAAACCATGTTGAGAAAATGGAACAGAGTGCTTTCGTTTTTGCTTTCTGTAGCGCTTGTGACCACTACCTTTGGCAGTGACTTCGCTACAGCAAGAGTGTACGCTGAAGAAATTGAAGCTGCAACAGAAGACTTCAATGAAGCCGATGGCCTTGGAAGTCTTTCTATTGCTGAAAGCGTGGATGAAAATGATGCAGCACAAGACAGCACAGAAGCTGATCTTGAAAATGCAGAGGAGGAGAGCGCAGAGGATGCAGCTGCAGTAGAAGCTGCAACTGAAGAAGCCGCTGAAGCCGCAGCAGAAGGTGCTACGGAAGAAGCTGCAGAGGCTGCCACCGATGAGAATGCAGAAGTTCCTGCAGAGGCTACTGAGGCTGCAGAAGCAGTTGTACCTGCAGAGACAGAAAAAGCTGTTGAAGCAGAGGCAGAGAAGAAGCTCGTTACTGTAACTTATAAGACTGAGAAGGGCGGAACACTTTCCCGCAAGTCTGAGACTGTAGATGTTAATGATGAGGCTGCTTCTTTTGAGGGCGCAACAGTTACAGCCTGGAACGATGAGTATGAGTTTACAGGATGGGTTGACGCACAGGGAACAGTAGTAGAAGAGGGAATGACAATTGTTCCTTCAGGCCTTACAGAGGATGCAACATTCACAGCTACCTTTAAGGCTAATGAAGACGTTGAAGTCAATATGCCCTCAATCGTAAAAGAGAATGTACATGCAGGCGGCATGATCGTATCCGTAAATGCCGAATCCGGTGTATTCCCTGAGGGAACCACAGTATCAATCAAGGGAATTTCTGAGGAAAGAGCTCTTGAGACAGCTAAGGATGAGCTTGGCGAAGGTGTAACAGAAGCAAAAGGTGTTGATATCACTTTCTGGTACAACAATGAAGAGATCCAGCCTGCAGATCAGACATATGTACATGTAACGCTTGCTCTTGAAGAGGCAATGGAGACTGACAATCTTACAGTTCTTCACGACCACGGCGACAAGGTTGAGGAGATCAGTGCAGCTGTATCCAAGGATGCTGCAGGTAACGCTGAAGCGGTTGAGTTTGACGTTGAACAGTTCTCAATCTTTATCGTTGCCAAAGATGGCTCATCAGCTGATGACATTAATGGTGAATATCACAGTGTAGCCACCTATAACTTCTATGACGGAGATAAGCTTATCAATACTCAGCTTGTCAAAAAAGGCGATACACTTGTTGATCCCGGAGTTCCTGATCTTTCATATGCCGAAGGTGAAAAGGGACGTAAGGAGTTCGAGGGCTGGTATACCAAGACAGCTGATGGCAAATTTGATAAGCAGGTAACATTCGGAACAGTCGGTGATGTTACAGCTAATGATATCGTCAATGTATATGCCAAGATCAGAGTTACATACTATATAACATTCCGTGGAATGGGTGTTAACGGCGACGGCGTTAACAGAGAAATTGTCCATGTTCAGAGAGTTGCCATCAACGAAGGTGAGAACACATTGGTTGCTCTTGATGATGAGACTGTTACACCTAAGAGCGACGTGCAGGCATTTATGGGATGGTCAATATCAGAGGGTTCCACAACTTCTGCTGACAAGGTGACAGAAGTTGATGTAAGCCAGGTTGATGAAGTATATCCTATTGTTGTCAATGCGCACTGGATTACTTTTGATAAGAATGGTAAGGGAGCAACATATACAGCCCCTGTTTTTGTTGAGTATGGCAAGAAACCTTCTACTTCCAAGCCGGATGATCCTATTCGTTCAGGCTATGAGTTCCTCGGCTGGTTTACAGAGGCTGAGGGTGGCGCTGAGTTTGACTGGAACAGCGTTCTTTCAAGTGATGTGAAAGTATATGCTCATTGGAAAGAAAATGATAGCATCAAATATACAGTTATTGTCTGGAAACAGCAGGTATCAGATTCTGTTGAAGCTTCTGATGAAGAAAAGAAGTATGACTTTGGTGCAAGTAAGGAATTTACTATTTCTTCTGATGCCACTCTTACAGAGAGCATCATTGCTGAAAATGTTGAGGCAATCAAGAATTCTACAGCAAACTTCAGCCTTGATCACTTTACCAAGAATGTATCCAAGAGCGATAAGAATGTTGATCTGGATATTGCCGGTAATTCAGTAGTTAATGTTTATTATGACAGAGATGAGATTACTGTGAAGTTTGTGACAGTAACGAAGAAGAATAACAGAATTGTTCAGAACACTTACAAAATTGTAACCGGCCTGTATGAGCAGAACTTCAGCCAGGTTGAAGATGCTGAATGGCCCACAGAATACGAGTGGTATGATGAATTAAAGGAAGATGGAACTGTAGCCGGAACTCACTACACATTCCTGGCATCTTTCCTTTATGATACGACATTATATGCAGTTACTCCTGAATATACTCCATACTACACTAAAATTGACAATGTTGGTAACGTTCTGGTTCAGTATGACACAGAGCATCCACATTCCATTTATCACTACAAAGAGAATGTAGACCACACATACAATCCTGAGAACCCTGATAACACCAATACCTATCCGGCAAGATATTACAAATACGGTAAAAACAACAGCAAAACGGGATATGTAGATGCATACTTCTACTTCTCCGATAAATATGAAGGATTCACGGTATATGAATACTATGTAGGAACTTCATACCCGACTGATGAGTCAGCCTGGAAGAAGGTTGCAGATGCTGATGTATATCAGGGCAATCCTATTGTAGTTTATGGTGAGAATAACAACCTGTATATCCGTCACAAGAGACATGCAGGTAACATAACCTTTGTTGAGAACTATAAGGGCAGTACAACAGAAGTTGGCAGTATAAAGGGAATTCTTTTCGAGGAAACTCTTGGCTCTTACAGCGATAAGACACCTGATGTTAATACCAGTAACAAGAACGGATTTACATTCGAGGGCTGGTACAAAGACAAGAATGGCACAGCAGAGTTTGACTGGGATTCAGAGACTATGCCGCCCAACAACTTTGTGCTCTACGGCTATTGGAAACCTATCCTCTATACTGTGATTTTACATGAGGGCGAGGGTGCCAAAGTTGAAAAACCTGACGGAATGAAATTTACCCTTAAGTATATCGAAGAGCTGGGACAGTTCGAGACTGTTGAAAGAGGAAGTCTTGATGCGAATGTATCACATGGCGACTGGCAGCTTGTAGGATGGTTTGTGCAGGGCACAAATACACCTTATTCATACGGACAGCCTACAGGTAACGAGACTGAAATTCACCTCGAAGCCAAGTGGAGATATCCCGGAGTAGTAAAAGTAAAATACGATGCCGGCGAATTTGGCACAGACGCACCTGTTGACAACTACAGCTATGCGACCAGTTCCTCTGTTGTTGTTGGACAGCCTGCAAGACCCGACAGCAAGCATGTATTCATGGGATGGGTTGTTGAAGGCGGAGACGGAGCAGTTCTCCTTCCCAATAATACATTTAAGATCACAGGCGACATACTTCAGGATTACACAGAGACAGATGGAAGCACTGTAAAGGCTGTGGTTCTGAAAGCTAAATATGAGAAATCAGAAATAGTTAATGAAGAAACACACATCACCTATGACCCCGGTCGTGGAGATGCCGGTCAGGCACAGATAACTGTTAGTACTCCTTCACCGCTTCCGGTCAACTATAAAGTAACAGCTCTTGGCAAGACATACACCAAGGCCGGATACAAGCAGGTTTCCTGGAATAACGAGATTGATGGAAAAGGATTAACAGTTGATCTTAACAAGACATTTATTGCGGCTGACAACAAGGATGCCGATACATTTAATCCAAAGGCTAACATCCTTTATGCTCAGTACGAGCCCATTAAAGTAAAAGTTACGGTTAAGGGACTTGTTTCTGAAACTAAGACATACAATGGTTTAACTCAGACATACAATGAATGGGAAATAGTTTCTGCTGTTGATGAAGACAACGAGGCAGTAAGTGTTACTAAGAATGATATTACCTACACAGGCACTGGTGCGTCAGGTATAAAAGTAGGTACATATCCTATGAACCTGGCTGTTTCACAGTTCTCTTATACAGGCACTGCATTTGATCCCGAGGCAGTTACATTTGAGCTTGATGAAGACGGATCAATGCAGATCGATTATGCAGAGGTAAAAGTTACTGCACTGGATAACCATAAGACATATGGAGAAGCTGATCCTGAGCTGACTGCAGGTCCGCCTGTTGGACTTGTGAACGGCGAATCCGAGGATCTTATCAGCTATGATGTAAATCGTGATCCCGGTGAAGATGTAGGTTCAGACTACAGAATCATCCCAAGCGGAGATAAGATACAGGGTAACTATAGGGTAGCTTATGAGAACGGAAAGTTTGAGATCAGAAAAGCCGGAACGAATTCTGTTACAGTGACAGATTACGAGGACGTATATGATGGTGGATTCCATACGATCAAAGCAGCTGCCAAAGTAACAGAGGGAACAACTCTTTACTACAGTGAGAGCGAAAATGGTGAGTGGAAGACAACTGCTCCTACGTACAAGGATGTGACAAACAAGACCACCGTATATGTAAAGGCAGTTAACCCCAACTATGAGGATGCTACAGCAAGCGGAACAGTAACTATCACACCTAAGCCTGTAACAGTATATGTAGATGAGAAAGAGAAATTCTACGGAGAAGAGGACCCTGAGCTCACAGTAAAAGATCTTACCGAGCAGATGGTAGAGGGAGAAGATCCTAAGCAGCTCATCAGTTACGAACTTGGTCGTGAAGAGGGTGAAGATGTAGGATTTTATCTCATCGATGCGGATATCAAAAACGAGATACAGGGTAACTACAAGGTAAGCAAGGTACCTAATTACCTGGAAATCAAGAAGGCAGGTAAAGAGAACAACGAGATCACAGTAACTGATTACAATGCGCCTTATGATGCAGATGCACACAGCATCACCGCTAAGGCTAAGGTAGAAGGTTCAACACTCAAGTACAGTCTTGATGGAGAGAAATGGAGTGATACACTTCCTACATACACCAATGTAACTGAAAATCCTGTTACAGTTTATGTAATGGCTGAACACAAGAACTATGAGACAGCCAAGGCTACAGGATCAATAACTATCACACCTCTTGAAATTGAGATAACAGCTCCCGAGAAGGAATTTGAGTTCAGAGGAACTCCTTGGGAAGTAACTGCAGATGATATCAATGAGGACTATGTTGCTAAGCTTGTTGGAAATGACAAGATAAATAAGTCTGATATCAAATTTGTTGAAACTACAAACGTAAGAACAATGCCGGGAGACCAGGATGTAGTTATCGATGAGACTTCAGTAGTTGTTAAGTCCGGATCTGAGACTGTAACTGACAACTACAAGGTTGTTGTAAAACCCGGTAAGATTACCATCACAGACAGAAAGGTTCCTTATACAGTTAAGCTTACAAGTAAGGATGTAGAGTCTGTATACAATGGTAAGGAGCAGAAGTACACAATTGGTGCAGATGTTGTTCAGGACTCCAATGGAGTAGCAGGAACAATTGATAAGATCAAGCAGATGCTCAGCGATTTCTTTACGATCACAGCAGGAGCAGCAGAGGGCATAAGCTTCAAGGTAGAAGGTTCTGAAGCAGAGTATGTTATTAGTGGTGTTTCAGTAACTGCTAAAGGAACCAATGTTGCAAAGAATACTTATAAGTTTGCACTGGACAATACTCCTACAATCTATCTTGATGGCGTGGATGTAACAAAGCAGTTTACAATCAATTCAGATCAGATGGGCTACCTTAACATAGTTCCTGCAGAGGTAACAGTTGCTGCAGAAACAGGAAACTACAAGATGGCCGGTACAAGAGATCCTGAATTTACTGCATCTGTAAATGTGACTGATGTAAGACTTGATAAAGAGATACGCCAGGCTCTTAGGCCTGAAGCACTCAAGACTGTTGTCTACAAAGTTGTTCGTAAGAATAAGTCTGAGAGTGAAGGAACGTATGCATTGACTGTTGATACAGAGCCACTCCAGGGTAACTTTAAAATAATTACCAAGGATGGAAACTTTGCTATCAGGACCGAGACTCCTCCTGATGATCCTACACCTAATGACGATGATCCTACTCCTACCCCTTCAACACCTACGGGAGCAGTTCTTGGAGCAAGAAGAGAACAAGCTGAAGAACCTGCTGTACTTGGTGCAAGAAGAGGCAGAACTGAGGATGAGTCCAACTCAACAGCAAGAGTATTTGCAATCCTTATTTCCGCAGCTGCAGCAATCACTATCATGCTTACAGGTAAAAAGAAGGAAGAGGAAGAGTAATATAGAAATCTATAATGCGTAGTACTCAGAATAATTAACACAAAAGGCGTCGGGCTGTTATGGCCCGACGCCTTATTTATATGGTAAATTGCTGACTTATATAATAATGATTTGATTTTTTGCAGATAGCTTATTTCAGATGTGCCAGCATCTGTGCAAGTTCCAGATAGAAGGGTTTGACGTCTATCCTGTTGGTGAGACCGCCCTGAAGCGACATGTGATCACCGGTGAAGGTTGGCATCACATACCATCTTCCGGGTACCGGTTCCGAGTCGCTGACATATTCTTCTGAGGGCGCTCCGACAGGTGCTTTGGCGGATTCTTCATTGACAAGCCCATCGTTGGACTGCCAGTCTTCTCCTATGTAAAAACCGCCCTTGGTATGACCTGTATATCGGCTCATATAGATTGCGCCTTTCATGAATATGTTCTCAGTGATTGCCGGATTGGGTGTTACATTGCCGTCCGCGTCCCTGACAGTGGATGAACATGGATAAGCAAAGTAGTAAACATCGTCAAAGGTCGTGATGTGTTTATTCAGCTCAAGAGCATTGTCTATATGCATGTCATAGGACGCATAGTCCCAGAGCTGTCTGCCGTCGAAATCGGGGCGTGTACCACTTGATACGGCTCCGCTGTTCTTTTCATATTCTTCAGGGATATCGATCAGAGATGTGTCAAAAGATTCATCCTCGTACAGGTCATAAGCTGTTGTACCGTTGGTAGGCGCAGCAAGAGTAACTACAGCAAGAAGATTATCACCGTTACCGCCCTTGAAGAAATCTGATATGTCATCTGCATCGGTGTAGGCTATCTCTTCTTCGGAACCCTTTTTCAGAATCTCTGAAAAGAGTCTTATGGTTGCACCGCCGAAAGAATGGCCTATAAGAACAAACCTTGAACTTTCAAAATCGGAGAGAAGCGGTTTTCTGGAGAAGTCTCTTCCGAATCTCTCATGTCCTGCTTTCGCACTGTGAGCTGCGCCATAGTCAACTCTTGTTCCGGTAAGCTGGGCATACAGTTCACAGGCTCTGTCCCATGCACTGCCTGTGGGATCAACCGAAGCGTCAACACTTTCATATCCCTGATTATTCATGTAGCGTATCACGCTCCCACCGGTCAATCCCCAATAGGGGATGAATTCATTCTGAATGTCGTATCTTCCCCATCCTGAAAGTCCGTGAACGTAAACATATTTAATATCTGTTTTTAATGGGCGGCGATAGCCGACAAGTGATGAAATTATTCCCATGATGATCATTAGAGCCACCATCCATATGGTCGTGATCCTGGCACCCATGCTGCGGATCATAAAGAATGGATAAGGCCCCTCCACTTTCTTTTTGTAATTCAGCCACAGCATGATTAGCCCATAGATGAGTGTCACCGCAAGTGGCAGCCATATCCAGTAAAATGGCGCCTTATTTTCCGCAAGGAAATAGGACAGAAGCGATATTACAGGTACAAGTACATGATGGAAAAGACCGCTTCCGGAAAAAAGAAGTCCCTTGGCATCCCGCGACATTGGAACAAGTATACAGGCTGTCACAAAAAGCGTCATCAGCAGCATACTGCTGGCAAGGAGCCTTAGTACTTCCACGAAACCTCTCTGTCCCAGCACTACAAGAAGGGCAGATGATATCAGTGCTATGCAGTTTGACAGCTGTGTATAGTATTTGAGGCTCTGTTTAATTGTCTGCCTTTTTAAACTCTTCGAAAAGGCAATTACTTCGAATATTATTATCAAAAAATTGAGTATTCTGGCCATACAGTATTCTTCCTTTATGTTTTATGACGGATTATACACCCGATATAGATTGCGTGCAATATAATATTACATTCAGCCTACTATCATTATTTAATTTTTTTTTAAGATTAAATTGCAAAAATACAGCTTACTATGATTATTTATATGATGTGCCTTAGGGTATCATCTGAATATAAGGAAAGGAGCATTCTATGGAAAGGAAGAAGGGCACTTTCGTTATAAAAGTTGATAACACAGATGATGCTTCATGGAACGGAAAGGTTACTTGGGCGGATGAAGGAGTTACGGAGACTTTCAGAAGTCCACTCGAGCTGCTGAAGCATATGGATGAGGCGCTGGAGGCCGATTCGAACTCGGAGCAGATTTAGTGTGTTGGGCATATACAGGATGGACGGCGAGCTGCGTGGATTTTTTCACGCGGCTTGCCGTGTTTTCTGATTTTTATGCGGGAAGCATGCTCACTTGTGGTATACTGTAATGGATAAAATAATCGAATTTTTCAGAAAAAGGAATATGGCGAGAATTATGAGTGACAGCAAGCACATGCTATTTGCAAGAAATCTGATCTGTATTTGTATTGAGGACAACCAAAATGCGGACTATCAGGGCCTTATTTACCACCAGTATGCGGATGATCCCATCTCTTTTGACGGGACAGCAGACCTTATGGTCAGGATGGAAGCACTTTTTGATGAGTGGGATTTTCCTCAGAGAGGACTTGCTGCGCGAAAGTTTGATAAAAAAGACAGAGACGAATTAAAGAGGAAGAAATCCGATCACGGAGACAAACTCCCCATAGATATCATTTCTGAGAAGTTCGGAGTGCGAAATGTCCAGAATAAGAAGGGGAAACTGGGAACGTTTGTGGTTCAGGTCGTGTACAGGCAGGATGCTTCATGGCAGGGGCATGTTATCATCAAAGAGAAGGATGAACAGCTGGATTTTAACAGTGCTCTTGAACTGATAAGAATAATTGACAGGACTGTTTCCGAATAAGGGTTGGTGATATCTCTTTTGAAAAAAAAGATAAGTGTAAAAAGAATCATTGGTATTGTACTCGCTGTGCTGTCAGTTGTTGCTATAGCTCTTTTCGCAGCATTCAGGATATATACGAGTGATTATTACGCTGCTGATACAGGGACAATTCAAGAAATTGCAGATCTGATCGGTGATAGTGTATCTGCATATACAGACGAGACCGGGACGGTATTTATTCCTTCAGACCATGAAGTCAAGGCTGTTGTAGTTTTCTATCCCGGCGGGAAGGTGGAGTATTCGGCCTACAGTAGCCTTATTTATGAGCTGTCGGATATGGGTTACATCTGTGTGATCCCCAGGATGAGAGGTAATCTTGCTTTCCTTAATGTTGATGCCGTTGATGATATTCGCAGGAAATATGCAGATGAGATGGCCCTTGTGAACGGGATGGACTGGTATCTTGCAGGGCATTCACTGGGGGGCGTTGCAGCTGCCAGTTACCTTGCAGATAAGGCCAAAAAAGAGACGGGCGACCTGGTTGGAGGCTTTAAAGGACTTATACTGTGTGCTTCGTATCCCGCAGATGATCTGTCGGGGACGGCACTTAAGTTTATATCGATCAGGGGATCCAATGACGGTGTGCTCAACATGGAGAATTATGAGAAGAGCAGATCTTACTGGCCGGAGGATGCCAAAGAGGAAGTAATAGAAGGCGGGATCCACTCATACTTCGGCAGCTACGGGATACAGGAGAATGATGGAGAGCCTTCTATAACCAACCAGGAACAGCTTGAAATAACAGCCCGGATCATAGACGAGTGGATAGGCCAATAACTCATAGTTTTTCTTCATTTTTTTACAAGGATTTTGCTATAAACTGTGCTATGATTTTTTTTGATGATAGCACAGTTTTTTATTGGAGGGCGCAATGTTTAACATAGTTGAAGTATTTAACAGAAGTGTAACGGTGGAGCTTGTTTCAGAGAGCATTTTCAAACAGGAGCAGGAGTTTGAGGTGTTTATAAACGGAGAAAAGAGGCTGTGTACCGACCGAAATGTCCTGACTGTAACAGGTCTTTTACCTGATACAAGATATGTGATAAAAATCGGTGACTGCGAAAAAGAGTTTGTGACCGAGCATGAGTCCGTGCTTCTTGATGTAAGAAAGTTTGGGGCTAAGGGAGACGGCAGCACCAATGATACAGCGGCCATTCAGGCTGCAATTGCATGCTGTCCCAAGGAGGGTACAGTGTATCTTCCTGCAGGAGATTACCTGTCGACAGCTCTTTTCCTTAAGAGCAACATGACGCTGTTTCTCGATGAGGGAGCCCGTATCCTGGGAGATACGGACAGGAATCATTATCCGGTGCTGCCGGGAATGACCATGATGACAGATGAGAAGGGTGAATACAATCTTGGAACCTGGGAAGGCAATCCCCTTGATATGTTTGCATCACTGATAACCGCCATAGATGCCGAGAATCTCAATATCATCGGCCCGGGAACAATAGACGGAAATGCCCAGAACTCAGACTGGTGGGTCAATCCCAAAGTAAAGAGATGTGCATGGCGACCCAATGACATTTTCCTTTCGAGATGCAAAAAAGTAAGGCTGCAGAATGTAAAGGTGATGAATTCACCCTGCTGGACCGTGCATCCTTACTATTGTGAGGACATTTCTTTTCTTAATCTGTATATCAATAATCCATCGGATTCACCCAATACTGACGGACTGGACCCTGAGAGCTGCAAAAATGTTCTTGTTCTCGGGACCGTCATCTCAGTGGGGGATGACTGCATGGCCATCAAGAGCGGTAAGTACTACATGAGTCTTAAACATCATAAGGTGACGGAGGATGTGTATATCCGCAACTGCAGATTTGAGAGAGGTCACGGAAGTGTGACTGTAGGCTCTGAAGCTGCCGGCGGTGTGAGAAACGTTAGGGTTTCGAAGTGCGTCTTTGACGGAACCGACAGGGGACTTCGAATTAAGACAAGGCGCGGAAGAGGCGAGAGATCTGTTCTCGACGACATTCTCTTTGAGAACATCATTATGGACGGCGTCCATATGCCTTTTACTGTGAATATGTTCTATTTCTGCGATCCGGACGGGCACAGCGACTATGTGCAGAACCAGAATCCTGCGCCTGTTGATGAGATGACTCCTTCAATTGGGACAATTGCAGGAAGGAATATCGACTGCACAGGTGTAAGTGCATGCATGCTCTGTGGTGTGGGACTTCCGGAGAGCCCTATCGGAAGGCTCTCTTTTGAAAATATCACACTAGGGTTCCTGCCGGAAAGTGAGAGAGTTCCGGAGAGACCAGTGATGATGGACAATTTTGATGAGATGAGCGGCAGAAGTATCTACGCCAGGAATGTCAGAGAGCTGGTGCTGAAAAACGTGAAGATCACGGGCAGCGCAGATGATGCTCCCGAGCTTATAAATGTTGAGAAGGCAGAACTTACTGATGTGGAGTACATCAGCTGACGGACGGCAGTCTTTTTATGAACAAGCAGACCGGAAAACGGCTGAATACTTATGTTTTGTATAAAACGGAGCAGATAATATATGCAGATACGGGTTGAAAAGAGAGGCGGAGATTTTTCTACAGTACAGGAAGCAATCAACGCAGTTCCTTATGAAGAAAAGGCTGAGATAATCATAGGAGAAGGAGTATTCAGGGAGAAGCTCTTTTGCGAAAAAAGAGATATTACCTTCATTGGAGCAGGGATCGATAGAACTGTCATTGATTTTGATGACTATGCCAATGAAATCATGGAGGACGGCTCCAAGCGCGGAACCTTCAGAAGCTACACTGCTTTCTTTGGTGGTGGAAGAGTCTGTGTAAAGAATATGACGATCAAAAACAGCGCCGGCGACGGCAGGGTTGTGGGTCAGGCTGTCGCTGTCTATGCTGATGCAGATCTGTGTCTATTTGAGAATGTTGAGCTGACAGGCTGCCAGGATACGCTGTTCTGTGCACCGCTTCCTGTTAGTGAAAGGCAGAAGAACGGCTTTATGGGGCCCAGACTTATGACCAAAAGGCGCCTTACGAAGCAGTACTATAAGAGCTGCTATATCACAGGAGATGTGGACTTCATTTTTGGCGGCGCGGACGCTGTGTTTGATGAGTGCGAGATCATATGCAATGACAGGATGCATGACCGGAGAAGTTCAAGTGGAGAGAGAGTTTCACAGAGCAGTAATGAAGCGGCATCTGCTTCAAAGTCCGGTGATGTTACAGCCAAGGACTCAGCGGCGAGTGCGGGCAGACTTGATAAAGATCAGATCGATGTCACTGAGCGTCTGATAAACGGATATATAACAGCTGCCTGCGGACTTAAGGAAAACCTTGGCTTTGTTTTCAGAAACTGCAGGATATCTGGCGCTTCGGGTTGTGAGGATGGCAGCGTATTTCTGGGACGTCCCTGGAGAGAAGAGGCAAGAACTGTTTTTATTGACTGTGAAATGGACAAAAGTATAGCCCCTGAGCGGTTTTCGGGGTGGGGCGGAATAACCAAAGACGAGCCTTTAACGTTTTATGGCGAATATGGAACCAGAATCATTGATTCCCGGGACAGCGCCTGTGGCGAAAGAACTGAAGATGATGTTGCTACTCTCTTTGACAATTCACGTAAGAATCCATGGGTTAGGGATATTGACGCTCAACTTGCCGCAGAGCTGTCGGCAAGAGCTGATGAGGTAGTAAAAGCAGTACTTGGATGATTATGTGACTATAGCCGGGGGACTGAAATTTGCCAGGGTGATTTGCCAGGGGATTTGTCAGGGTGATTTGCCAGGGACAATTCATTTATCAGTGAGAGACATTATGACGGGTATGATCAGAATAATAGAACAGACATTTAAAAGGAACGGCGTCAAAGGCCGCATCGGCCGGGGCTTGAAAGGTAATGTGCTGCCTTTCCTGCTTGTTATTGCGCTGTGCCTTTCACTTTCCGGATGCGGCAGGAAGGATAACTCGGGGCAGAGTGCTGCAGATTCCACACTTACCGGGCAGGCCGTTTCAGAAGAATCGGCAGGCGCAGCCTCCACATTCGAGTTCGAACTTGATACCGGTGGTGCTGATGAAAGTGCAGCAGAAACTGGAACCGATGCTGTAACAGAACCGGGACAAGTAAGTGCAGCAGAATCCGGAAATGAAAATTCTTCAGGTTCTGAGGATACAAAAGAGACAGCTTCCTTGCAAGAAACTTCTGCTGGTGGGGCTCTTCCTGACGAGAATGGCACCTACACATCAAAAGAAGACGTAGCTCTTTACATACACACATACGGCAGACTTCCTTCTAACTTTATTACCAAGAAACAGGCCAAAAAGCTTGGCTGGAGCGGAGGAAGTCTGGAAGAATTCGCACCCGGCAAATGCATCGGGGGCGATTACTTTGGCAACTATGAGGGGCTTTTGCCTGAAGACCGGGAATACCGGGAGTGCGATATAGATACTCTCGGCAAAAAGAAGCGAGGGGCAAAGCGTATAATCTACTCCGATGACGGCTACATTTATTACACTGACGATCACTATGAATCCTTTGAACTTCTGTACGAGCCGTGACCTTTGTTTTAGGCACCTCTTTAATTGATTGTGACTGACTGTACTTGGGAACGAAGATAGATTATTTCCAAGACTGTACAGAATCCGCGAAATACGGAGAAAACATGGAGAAAGTTTTTTACATTGATCTAAGAAGTATTGCGACAAAAGAAGAACTTCACGAGCTTCTTGCAAAAGAGCTTCCGCTTCCTGATTATTACGGCAGGAATCTGGATGCTCTTTATGACATTCTGACTGAATGCGGTGAAGGCTGGAATCTTATCTTTTATAATGTATCTTCAGCTGATCAGCAGCTGTCTGATTATATCGGCAGGCTTCAAAAAATGGCAGAACATGCGGCAAAAGAGACAGACAAACTTAAGATACGTTTCTTTCAATGAAGTTAAGGAGGATTTCTTATGAAGAACATCACACTTGGAAAAACCGGCATAACAGCGCCTCAGAACGGCTTTGGCGCACTTCCCATACAGAGAGTATCACTGGATGAGGCGGTAAAGATACTAAGGAAAGCCTATGAAGGTGGTATGACATATTTTGATACCGCCAGGGCCTACACAGACAGCGAGGTAAAGCTTGGAAAGGCTTTTGGAGAATCGGGTATCAGAGATAAGATCTTCATAGCAACCAAGACTGCAGCCAAAACTCCTGAGGACTTCTGGAAGGACCTGGACACATCACTGAATAATCTTCAGACAGACCATATCGATCTTTATCAGTTTCATATGGTTGGGCAGTGTTACAGACCCGGCGACGGAACGGGCATGTACGAGTGCATGCTAAAGGCCAAAGAGCAGGGAAAGATCATACATATCGGAGTAACCGCCCATAAGCTTATGGTGGCCCGAGAACTGATTGAAAGTGATCTGTATGAGACGCTGCAGTTTCCGCTGAGCTATCTTTCATCTGACAAGGAACTTGAACTTGTCAGCCTCTGCAAAGAACACAACATGGGATATATCGCAATGAAGGGTCTTGCAGGTGGCCTGATCAACAGGTCTGATGCGGCAATGGCGTTTATGAATGAATTTGACAACGTTATGCCCATCTGGGGTATTCAGCGGGAGAAAGAGCTTGATGAGTGGCTCTCATACATGGACAACACACCTGAAATGACTCCTGAGATCAGCTCTTTTATCGAAAAGGAAAAAGCTGAGCTTGCAGGTGATTTCTGCAGGGGATGCGGCTACTGTATGCCATGCCCTATGGGTATCAAGATCAACAACTGTGCAAGGATGTCACTGATGATAAGGCGCGCTCCTTCAAAGTCATGGCTCAGCGAAGAGTGGCAGCAGGAGATGGCAAAGATCGATACCTGCATAAACTGCAGAGCCTGCACGGCAAAGTGTCCGTACGAGCTGAGCACACCGGAACTTCTTAAGAAAAACTACGAGGACTACAAAAAGGTACTTGCAGGAGAAGTAAGTGTGGGGTAAAATGATTTTGCACAATTTAAATTTTGTATTTAATCATTTTTCAAAAGGAGTATAATAATGGGATCATTAAAAGATTTATTCTTTGGAAGTGATACAGAAAGAGAGGCAAATA